>JGI10211J14876_10000250_pt1 | contig 22506 bp, 32 predicted proteins | sample Etolagsediment_FD_14876 | JGI IMG/M metagenome (IMG submission 14876)
GTGATTTTAAAGTTATTGAATCGAAAGGATCTGGAATGGGTATTCAACAATATATGCAAGTTATGTTTGCTTGTATATTGATTATAAGTAGTGTTATATTGTATTTTGTTGGTTGGAAATATTCATTGGCGTTTAATGTATTGATGATAATTATGATTTTTTTACAACTTTACACTAAATCCTGTGTTTTGGGAAAGATGTTAGTTTTTTTGGGATTATAATTACCAAAAATCCCAACATGTTCTACATTCCCTGTGCGTTCCACTTTTTAGATCAAGGTTTACCGTAGCTTTTCTATGTCCACAAAACTCACAGATACCCTTTCCATAAATCCAATTTTCCAACCGTTTCTTCCTTATGTCCTCTATTTCTGTTTTTTTTAAATTTTCTTCAAGTATTTCAATATTATCGTTTATCTTTTCGAATCTTTTATTTACATCCTTAAATATTACATCAATATTTTTATGAGTAACTTTTTTCATTAATTATAATTAATGGCTAAATCTTTAAACTTCTTCTTGTGAATTAAATTTAGCACATTGTTCCATCAAATCAATAAATGATTGACATTCTGAATTTTCTGTACCGTTCGCTTCAAAACAATCCATCATACTTTTGAATTGTTTAAAACAAGGATCTGTTTCAGGAAGTTGAGGAATATCTTCAACTTCATCTTCTTCATGGGAAACAGTTTGTTCATTATTATTATGTTGATTATGGACAACAGTTTGTTGCCTTTTCTGAGGTGGTCCAAATAGAAGAAAATACATACCAATACCAAACGGAAGATTAAATCCTGAACTTAACGCACCCGAAGAGTTCGGCATTCTGAATTTTTTATCCCCTGTTGGTCTTGTTGGTCTTGTTGGTCCAGTTGTTCTAGTTGTTCTAGAAGGTTCTGTATTTTGTTTGTAAACACAATTACATCGTTGGTTTCTTTGTCGAGAACCACTATATGATCTTGATCCACCACGTCTAGGCATAATTAATTTATAAGTTAGTAACACATCATTAAAAAAAATCATTTTTTTTAGTATAGAGAATATCTAATATTAACTTGTGGTTTCCTTTTCTTCTTCTTCTTTTTTTATCTATTAATCCCAATTCTTGAAACCCATTATGATAAATATAACCATTATGATCATTATATGTTGAATAAAATTTAAAATAACGTGATGCATATTTTAACAATTCAGAAAGAACATATTTTGAATCGCGATTTCCAGCATGACTTGTTCGAAATGTAAACGTATAATATTTGTAAACAAAATATTTACCAACGAACTTCTGTATTGTTCTAAATAATTCTCTTATTCCGTGTTCTTTACATAATTTATTGATCATACAATAAATTTTTCTTTTTGTTTCTCTTGGAAAAAATACATCATTAAAATATTCTGGTTTTTCATTTCTCTTAAATTCGATAAGATGAGAAAAATCACCACCATCTTCAAATAAATATTTTATTTTATTCTCTATATAATTATTACATACCATTGTTATTAAAATATGTCTTGTAAGTGATGGTATACCATAACCGTTGTCTATATTTTGAGTTAATATAATGATATTTTCAAAAGGTTTACAATAATTTTCAGATAATTTTTCACTAATATAATCAAAAGTTTCTTTTCCATCATTTAATATTAAATTATTTGGCCAAGTATTCATAACTAATTTTATCCCTACATACAAAAAATAAACTTTATAATTTTCATTTTTTTTTCAATTTAAAGCATCTTCAAGTTTTAATAAATAGTATATGAGTGTTATTTTTTATGATTATAATAATTCGATTTTAGATGAAACAGAAAACCAAATTTTAGTCGACGTATTTGGATATGTAAGTGGTGTACTTGTTGGAGTTACATTGATGCCACAAGTTTATAAAACCTTGAAGCATAAAACAGCAAAACATCTCTCCTTCAAATTTCTGATTATTTCATTATTTGCATCGATTTCAAAAATTGTTTATGGAGTATTAATTAATCAGTTACCAATTGTTATCACCGCGCCAATTATTCTTTGTCAAACTTTGATCATTATGGTTGCAAAAGCTATTTTTGATGCTAGAGAGAAAAAACAAGAAGGTCATGAAAAAGATAAAGATAAGCATCATCAAGAGATTGAAATGAAGATTCGTAAAATGAATACTGGAAGTGATATTTACAATTATAATTCTCGCTACCTAGATTTAGAAGAAGGTAAAGTCACAATGGAGCTAAAATACACCTCCTCTGATGAGGAATCTGTATAATCGCGGTCCTTATCAGTCGCGGAGGATATCCCCCTTATCAGTCTTCGCACTGCGTGCGAAACTGGTCATATTGGTGATTAACTGGTTATTAAGTGGTGATTGACTGGTAATAACCAATTTGTACCACGAAGGCGGAAGGGGGCCAGCGGGGGTTACCCCCGCTTAGTGGAAGAACCCTTCGATTAAACTATTGAAATCTTTGACTGGCTTCCTATGAATGACAGCACCAGATTTAATGGTTCCGTCTTTATTTTTATACACAGTGATATGTCCAGTGTAGTAAAGCATTGCGATGAAGTTATCAACATCTTTACTCCAATATTTCTTATTGAAAAATCTGAAGAAATAATCTTCGAACTCTTTTCTTGTAAACTTCTCAGGAATAAATTCTACAAGTGTGTTGAATCTATTTAATAAAGCTTTATTTCTGTTCATCTTAACCATACAACCCATCATCCAACTTTGGAAGTTGACAATTGGAATTTGTGGTTTCAAATCACCCTTAGTTTTAGTCCATTCACCGAAATTCATAATAACGAAGAAATCTCCATTTTTATTCTTCTCATAAAGTTCGTCATTGATACAAACCAAAACATCATAAGCAACAACAGAAGTAGTCTTGATTTTAATTCCCAAAACTTTTCTCAAATCGTTAATATAAGCTTTCTTTAACTTTGCATGCCAACCTACACTCATAATTTCATGTAAAGCCCCAATCCAATTTTTACTCTTATAAACATATTTCTTTGTTTTATGAACTCTACTGTTCTCAGCAACCAAGGAAATAAATCTGACCAATTCGATCAAAAGTCCATCATTGAATTGGTCAAAAATTCGGAACTCAACTCCATTGCCAACAGTCATCTCTGCTCCTGACATTCTTTCTCCTTCTTCATTCTCTCCGAATGTTCTGAAATTGGAACTCAAAGTTGATATACCTCCTTCACGCTTTGCATAAGGTGATGGTTTATAACAAGGTTTCAACTTCTTCACTCCATAAAGATCCAAACCTTTTCTCCAATAAGCTGGAATATCGGCGTATCTTCCGATACCTTTCCCGAGCTTTCTGACATCACTACCAGCAAAATTACCCCAACCAATAATCATAACACGGAATGAACCACGGACTCTATCCAAGTTTGATCCAGGTGCTTTCTCGTCACATGAAAAGAAAGCTGTTAAAAGAAGTGGTTCCAACCATTGGAGCTGATTGGCGAAGTTTTGGTGCTGTTCGATGAACTCTTTTTGACTTGTTTCGAACTTGACATATGGGAGAGTCATGGTGATGTGGTATGAACCTACATACTCCTCACGAACTTTCAATTTACCTTTCTTATCCTTTTTGAAATCATAGTTTAATGTGTTGGAGTCTTCAGAGTATTTGAGATAACTTGTCATTCCAAATGGATATTGGTAAAGATCTCCGTATTTTTTAATTTGTTTGGCTGTGATTGGGTCTTTTTTGATAAGTTCGATGAATTTCTTTTTGTTGTCGACGACTTCGTGACACATTGTTCTAATATTTCGCTGGGGTTCTCTGATATTCATGTTGATACGGGTTTCAGGGTAATCTGTGATGAATTCGGGCATGTTGAAGGGGACTTTTTTGATGACCCATTTTCCGTTGCAAAGTCTGCCAGTTTTTTCAAATGGAACGCCGAGGACGAAGTTCATATCTTTGTCTGAGACTTTGACTTTGTTTTTAATAAGGGCTTGTTCGTGGAGACGTTTTGTTGCGAGTTCACTGTCATAGAGGGTGAATGATGTAATGTTTGTTTTTCTGTTTTTTTTCATGTGGAATAAATGCATTTCATGTTCGAGACCTAAGCCCCATGTGTACTTTTTTAATCGCTTTTTGAGTGAAGCCAAACTCATAATATATTATATTATGAGATTTTTTCTAATCTTATGATATAAATGTTAAACCGTAAATTAATTGCTTCAGTATTAATCCTCCTTATGTTCTTCATGGCTGGTCTCAATAAAGCCAAAGATATGAAAGGTGTTGCTAAAGGACTTGGAATGAAAATCCCAAAAATGTTAAAAACATTCCCATTGACATGGATTGTTTTACTTGTTATTGCTATTGAACTCGTCTGTCCAGTTTTAGTAGTTTACGCAAATCTCGGAGATATGGATGAAACAAAAGAAAAAATCAACAACTGGTGCGTTTACATTTTAATCGCTTTCACAGTTTTGGCTACATTATTATATCATCCACTAACTGACAAGAAACAATTGATGAGATTCTTTATAAACTTGGCTGTCATTGGTGGCCTTGTTATGCTTTTAGAATAAATCTTATAATTATATAATAATATTTTTATTGTTCAATAGAGATAATAAAAATATTAGAGAATATTTTAATCATTAATTAATGTTTAATCTGTTTTTTGGATTCTGATAAGTGGTCCACGACGTTTAGATTTGATGTATTCTTCCATGCTGGTGTTTTCTCCGTCATCTGAGTCTTCATCTTCAACGTAGTTTTCCATACTATATCTCCAAGCTTCTGGACAACATGTTCTGAAATTTTGGTGAGCATCTGCTTTATACCAAAAAACTTGGTCTTCTAATTTGTTACTACGAGAACTTCTATGAATTACAAGGCATTCATAGTTGTTAGTACATTGATCCATTGTGGCACAAAACATATCAAAAGTTGGGAACATACCTGCATACTGTTCATATAATCTTTTTCTATTACTAAGAAAGTTCTCTCTTAGGACAAAAATCCAATCAATGTTTGTTCTCAAGTTTGGAGGCACTCCCATTGCATACTGCATAATAAAAATAAACATAATATCCCAATGTCTACCATTCATAAAAATTTCCCTAATTCTTTTATCCTTTTTCCAACTTGCATCATATAAACAATCATCAAGAATAAGGAAAGCTTTATTGTCCAAACCTTTTTCTCCTTGTTTGATTCTCTTTTTTAATCTTTTTTGTTTTTTCATGAAACTTGAAATAACCTCAGGTGTATACTCATCATGAATGAAAATGGGTGGTACAATGTGTGAGTAAAACTTATTTGCATTTTCTGTTGGTGAAATTACTGTTCCAACTGGAATGTGCCTCTTGTTGAACAAAAGATCCTTTGTCAAAAACGATTTACCAGTATTTCTGGCACCAATCATGCAGACTACTTGGTCATCTTTGATCATTTTCATGTTAAACTTCTTCAATTGTAACTGCATTTAACTATATTATACTAATATATAGATAATAAACTTAGAAAGAAAACGAATAATTCCTAAGTCTATTAAGGATAACTATTGAAAATTAAAAATTACATACCGTTAACCGCACAAAATTTTTATTGTAAAAATAATAAAAATGATTTTTTAAAGATGATTATATTTTTGAATAAATATTTAATTATAATGTTAAGAAAAAAGAATAGTAAAGGAGTTTTTATATCATGTTGTAAAATTTGTTATGAAAATAATGAAAAAATTACCACGGCAACATATGGTCGCGAAGAAGATGGAAAAAAACTTCGTTTGTATTGTGCAAAACATGGCAAAGAATTGGGTATGAAATCTTTGAAAACTGATAGTAGAAACTTAAATGAAATAAATTCTACAAGAAAGAAAGATGATAATTTTTATGATATTTTTGATGAAACATTTCTAAAACTTAATATGACAATGTTTGGAAAAACAACAACAGAAATTGTCACTTTGAATGATGATATTAATTTACAAATTGTGAATTGTAATTTTAAACCAAAATTTAATACATTGAAAAATAATATTTGGGAAGTCAAATATTGGAATTTAGAAATTTTGAGATTACAAAGTAGTAAGTTCAAAATTAAAAAAGATGCTCAAGATTTTTATAATATTAAATGTAAAGAATTTGAAGAAATGAATTTACCAACATTTGATCTAAAAATTCAATATCTTTTGGAAAATGATATAAACTATTTTTATAGTCATTTTAGAATACCACTTGGTAATCCCGTGGAATATGACGAAAGAGAGTTATTGATTGAACCATATTTCCTTGGTTTGTGGTTAGGAGATGGTCATTCGCATAATCATTATATTACAAATGGAGATAAGGAAGTAATTGAATATTTAGAGGAATATGCTGAAAAACTCAAAATGAAAGTTACAAAAACATGTATAAAAGAGGGGTGTTGTGCATATTTAATAACTGATGGAAGATCTACCAAAAATATTCTTTTGGAAAATTTGAGGAAAATGAATTTAATTAATAATAAACATATTCCACAAATTTATTTACAAAGCAGTTTAGAACAAAGAAGAGAGTTACTGGCTGGTCTTATTGATTCTGATGGAACAAAAGATTCTTCACAAACTTATATGTTTGCTCAAGATATAAAACATGAAAAATTAATTACAAATTTTATTGAACTTGTTAGTGGGCTTGGATTTAGGGAATATAATAGAACAAGAGATACAATATGTACCAATGCTAAAGATGGTCCAAAAAAGGGGAAGGCTTTTAGAGTTTCCGTAACAGGTGATCATTCGATTATACCTTATAAAATTGCTAGAAAAAAGGCAACAAAGGTAAAACGAAAAGTTGATATATTCACATGGAAACTGAAAAAGATGGATGATTCTGATATTCCAGTTTGTCCAATACGTAGTCAAAATATAAATTCAATGAATTGTAATTTGAAAAAAGTTCATGATTATTATATCGAGAACAAAGAGTTTCCAAAACCACGATCAAAATTAGGACAATTCATTAAACGAACTGAAAAATTATGTTATGGACATAAAATTACAATAGATTTGATTGAAAAATCTAAATTCAATGTTATAAAAATGATATATATAACCAAAAATAAAACAGTCGTATAAATTGTTTCCTGTATTTCTAGTACCGATTACTTGTAATCTATAAATTGTATTTCTTGAACCAATCATATACGTTTAATTTCGAGTTTATTTGATCCACAAAATGTATTTCTCGAACCAATCATATACGTTTAATTTCGAGTTTATTTGATCCACAAAATGTATTTCTCGCACCAATCATACACATTTAAATTTAAGTTTAAAGATTTATTAAATAAAAACAATAAAATGAGTGAATTATCCAAACTTATAATTTCAACAATTTTAGAACCAAAGAGCAAGAAAACACCTGAACAAATAATGGGTGAATTCGAACAAGAGATGCAAGATGTTGTAGATTATATCAAAGAGTGGAAACACAATAAACTTATATTTATTGAGGAAAATAATAAAAAAAAAATAAAAATGTAAGTCGAGAATCAGAAGTTTATGAAGATGGCGATACTCTTGAACCAATTTTTGATGTAGAAAAGTTTGTTTATTATTATAAATATAATTGTGGAAATGGAACTAGTGGATCTGGTGGAGCAAGAACATTAAAATCTTTTGAAAAATTCAAAAATAGTATTTATAAACCCACGGGAAAACCATATAGTGAGTATATAACTGAAGTAAAAATGAATGAACCAAAAGAAGGTATTATTACTGATCAAGAAGTAATTAATTGTATAAAAACAGGTGAAGGAGATATTGGAGGATCAGATATGCGTTATAATTTTTTCAGAATATTAGTAATGGATAAAATATATCCAAGATTTAAGCATATATCTGATGATACAAGATTTTGGGAGGATCTCGAAAATATTGCTAGCGAATATATTGCATCAATATATCCAAAACTTTAAAAAGGCCAATATTCTTTTTCACCAATAGGTTTAATCTCTTCTTGACCTTGTTCGATATTTTCTTCTTCAATATTATATTTCCAAGCATTTTCATTACATGTTTTGAAATTATTTCCTCTTAATGGTGCTTTATACCAAAAAACCATATCTTCAATATTATATGATCTTACAGTATTATCAATAACAAGGCAATCTCCAGTATTTTTACAAATTTGATCCATAACTTGTGAGAATTCTGAAAAAGTTGGAAACATTCCACCATAATGCTCATAAAGTCTCTTTAGATTACTCTTCATATTTTCTCTAAAAATAAAAATGTAATCAAAATTTGCCCTCAAACTTGGTGGAATACCCATAGCATATTGCATAGCCAAAATGGATAAAATCTGATAACACCTCCCATTAAAAAACAATTGCCTCTGTTGAGTACTTTTAATAGTTGCCATGTCATATATTGAGCAATCTTGAACAATAAAAGATCTCATATCCAATTCTTCATTACCTTGTTCTTCTTGTTGCTTTCTTTTTTTTCTCATCTCTTTATATCTCGCAAGTAAATTATCGATGATTTCTGGTTGATACTCCGTGTAAATAAAAGCAGATGGAATAATACCCTCATAACTTTTTGTACATTCATGAGTCGGATCAATAACAACCCCAACTGGAATATCCCTCTTGTGATAAAGAATGTCCTTAATAAGCTCCGTCTTTCCTACCCCACGTTTTCCAATTAATCCAAACTTAGCACCATCCCTAGTTTTACTCATGTCAAATTTCCTCAATCTAAATTCATGACCAACTCCAGAATTTCTCTTCGCTGATGGTAATAAACTTTCCTCCAAATTATTAGAATCATTCGAATCAAACGATCTAAAAATAAAATTACCCATTTCTTCTTTTGTTGGTTTATCAAATTCTAAATTCTTTAAATGATTTTCACTCATTCCTATAACTTTCCTAAGATTTTTATTATAATGAAATAAAATTACCTTATTTCATTATAAATAATTTATATACGTCACAAGAAATACGGTACGTAGGCTATAAGTTGATTTTGGTAATATCGTTATCTTCTTCTTTTTGACGTTGATGCTATATTATGAAAACTAACCGCTTTTCTTGTAAAAAATCTGAGAATTGGCATTGGTCATAAAATAGTTGTTATGACTAAATCTGTTAATAATTTTTGAGGTCTAAAATATTTATTATACTTATTATTTGGCATAGATCCATGGTAAACTCCAGTCATTAATTTAAGGGGAACAGTAACAAAACTTGTTAACATTCCGATTTTAAGAAATCTACCTCCCATACACTTTTCCAGAAAAACTATTTTAAGCAGAATACGTAAAGTTTTTAATTATTTTTTGTTTTTTAGAATATATGCCAAATAGGCCAAAAAAATCTAATAAAAAAAAAGGTAAGAAGAAAGAACCAAAGGTTATTGTTCCTTATACAAAAGAAGAAAGAGCAAAGAAAATAGAATGTATTAAAAACAAACTCATACATCTGGAATTATGGAATTATGATGAAGATATGATTAATGTCCAAGAAAAAATGAAGGAGTTTGTGGAAACAGGAGCTGAATATGAAGATAGTGTAAAACTCTTGGGTACCAAACGCGTTTTACACATTATTTTAAGAAATAATAACAAGAAAGATTGTACACTTTTACTCAAGTACAACGAAAACATTTAATATTTATTTTATAACATATTTTATTCTTCTTTTATAGCAGTTGCATAAGGTAAATATTTGGGAATATTATTATATACTAATACAACCTTTGCTCTTCCATTTTCAAGAACGTCTGTAACTATTCCACACTTTTTAGTATGAATATCATATACCCCATCACCAACATCATATATACCATCTATTTCAATGAATATTTGTTGATCATAATTTTTAATATCATTTATTCTAAATTCACCAATCTTTTTTGCTATTTCATAACTATTTTTGATAAAATAGTTATTAATTTTACTTAAAATACAGTCATATCTGCGTATATAACTAATTTGTCTATCACTACAAATATGGATATTGATTAATTTCCTATTTTCATCCATGACTTTAACAAATACATGACGATCAGGTAAAAGATAATCAGCGCGATCAAAAAGATTATGTTCTTTTCTTTCATCCATTGTTGGATATTTAGTAAAATAATGAATAAAAATATAATTTTTATTATTTTTCAGATATTTAACCTGATCTCCTCGGACAAATTCGTGTCCATTGTATCTTTTTATTGAATTAGAATTTCCCATGTTAAATATAATTCCAAATATCCTCTTATAATAAAAAAAAAATCAATTTTTAATAATTTCTGCACATGGCAAATTTTCATTTCCTTCAGGAATATCATAAATAAGAGAAATCTTAACTTTACCATTCTCGAGGACATCTGTTACGATACCAAACTGTTTTTTGACCCTACTATACACAGCATCACCAACATCGAATATTCCATCAATTACCAGAAATTGTTGATCAACATATTCCTTAATTTCTTTAATATTGAATATTTTGTTTTTCTTAGCCAACTCATAATCATTTTTCACAAATTGTCTGCTGATAATTCCATTAATTGCAGAAATATCGTAATAATCTTGTGCATATATATCATCATAATAATTAATACAACGATTATGAATATTGCCTAAATCATCTCTAAGAACAATAAACAGGAGTCGTGCTTCTTTATACATCAACTTATATTTTTTTACTTCATTTTTAGATGCTTTACGTACAATAGACTTAATAAAAATATAATTTTTATCTACGTTATATAGAATATCTTTCAATTGATCACCTTCATAAAATTTTTCAGATGATTTTTTAGGATATGTAATGATTGAATTAGAATTACCCATGTTACATCTAATGCTAAATAATCTTTTATAATAAAAAAATCATTTTTCTTTTTTCTGAGTATAAAATATAAATTATGTTGAAAATAAATACAAAAAAATCTTTTGAAGTCTCATTTATTCTTCTTGTTTCAATTTCTATACTAACAACAATTCGATCATTAAATATTGATGTAAAACCTGTTAATCGATTATCACTTCAATTATCAACACTAGTAACTATAATTGCATCTTTCCACTACTATCTCATGTTAAATAGAAAAGAAAATCCAGTTATTTATAGATATTTGGATTGGTTTTTTACAACACCAATTTTACTTATAGATTTCTGTATAATTTATGAAATAACAGATACAAATTTCATAATAGAAATATTAATATATAACACCATTATGCTTGTATTGGGATTTATTGGAGAACTTAAGCTAATTTCAATGACAACAAGTATGATTGTAGGATTTATTCCTTTTATTCTAATGTTCAAAAAATTATATGATAAAATCAAAAATCAACCAATTAAAGAAAATTCTTTAATAAGTGAAGGAGAAAAGATGAAGTTTTTTTACGGATTTATTGGACTATGGACAATATATGGATTTATCCACGTTTATCCAACAAAATCAACGAGAGATGTATTTTACAATATTTTAGATATTATCACCAAAGGTATGTTTGGTCTATTTATATACAAAAAATCTTTTAATTTTAACCAGTTAAGTAACTAAGTATTACTTTCAAAGTATCTTTGTCAGTTTTTGTATTAATCAATAGAACTTTCAATCGATTAATAGTATCTTCCATATAAAATATCTTTTCCTTTAGATCTCCAATCTCTTTCTCTTTTTCCTCATCACCAATACATCTACTACAAATAAAATATTCATTCATATACATAGGATCCCAAGACATCATCCAAAATATTTCTTGATATGTTGATTCATAATCTTCTCCATACATATCTACATCACTAAAAATTCTATTATACTCTTCATTATAATCATCCTCTGGATAGTCGTCTTTGCACTTTTTTACCCATATTTCAAAATATTTTTCGTAACAATTATTATTCTCAACACAATCTGAACAAACTTTATTACTACAATATCTACAATCATAAAATGGAATATGATCAGCGTGTTTTAGATATCCACAATCACTACAATGTGTTAAATGACTCATCAGATAAATAATCTATATCTTTTATACTTATATGCCTAACGATATTTTCGTCATTCGTCATTCAAACAGAATGGATAAAAGTGAAGAAGAAAAAAGAATGGTTTGAAAGCAAAAGATTTATGGAAAATAAACATGATTCACCTTTATCCAAATTCGGAATTGAAAATTGTAAAAATATTGCGGATAATTTAATGAAACATACCAATGTCAAAAAAATAAAATATTTTTATGTTTCACCATTAACAAGATGTATCCAAACAGCTATTCATGTTATTGACAGAATTGAAGAAAAAACTGGTCATAAAATTTTAATAAGAATAGAATATGGATTTATAGATGTCTTACACGTTATTATGAACATTTATTATGAAAATGGAAGAATGAAAGAAGAAACAATTCCAATGGAATGGGGGTGGAAGAAAATATACATCAATAGTCGATAAAGAACTTTATCCTAAAAAATTGGAGAAGAAATATGGATAAAAAATACAACAGTATTGTCAACCACAAAAACACAACAGCTGGAACTCAGGTACAACAAATGAAAAGAGCGGTTGATACATTCAAAAAGATCATGAAACAAAACACAGTTGTTATTACACATGGAGGAATGTGCCACGCTATCAACCAATTTATTGTTAATAAAAAAACACCATATCAACAACTTTATGATAAATTTGTTGGTAGTAAAAATGTAGGAGTAACCTCTGGATATCATATTGATGGGAAAAATAAGAAAATTGTATTCAAACCAAGTTCAAAATTCATGATTAAAGATTAACTTATTGTATTTATCAAACATATTATAATACCATTCTTTATAATTATCATCTTCTTTATTAAAAATTTTATAAGATCTAAGTTGATTTGGTCGAGTTGATCTTGCGTCTAAAGGACGATGACCAACAACATAATCATCTGTATATCCATAAGCAATAATTTGTATTAATCCTCCTTTATATTTTTCTGGATGTTTTCTTCTGTCTTCACCCAATTTTAGATTCTGTTCTTTCCAAAATTTTTCACATTTCCTTTTCCTTTCATTAAATCTTCTATTCAATTCTATATGATGTTTTTTTTGTCCAACGATCAAAAGGCAGTTTACCAACAACTTCCTTTAACTCTTTTATTGTATATTTATCAGGTGTGTATTTTTCTGATATAGACTCAGAATTAGCTATTTTCTCAATCATTTGTCTACCTTCTTTTTCGCATTTTATTATGTGAAATATATTTCTTATATAATCAAATATTATTATTTAATTATATAAAACTTTTTTAAATATTTTTTACCAATCAGGTAAACCATGATTCAAAAAATCTTCAGCTCCACTTCCTCCACCAAGAGATGATGATGGTTCAAGCGTAACACTTTCGGATACAACATTCTCAACTGTTGGTTTGACCTGCTCCGCAACTTTTTTAACACCTGATGTCACAGCATCTGCAACCGATTGACCACCTTTCATAACACTATCTTTAATAGCTTTTGTACCTCCACCACCAGGCATTAAACTGTTGTAGACATAAACACTGCCATAAGATGTACCAAATGCTAAAACTGAAAGTCCGAAATAATATATTAATCCTTTAGCTTCTCTGTCATTTGTTCTCTGTTGATACGAATTGTATGCGTATGTGACTAAAAGAACTAGTGATGTTAAAACACCACTAACGAAAAGGGGATTTGTGTAAAAATTACCGCTCATTTTATTAAAATTTAATCCTATATTTTATCCATTTATTAAACGTAATTTCATTTTTAATAATTGACTAAGTATTTCTTCTTAATCTTAACATTCTTCAATCTCTGCATTCTTCTCTCATTAGCTTTTCTCCTCATTCTATACGGATTAACATATCTTGTTCCACTCTGTTCCTCCTCTTCTTCACTTGACTCTTCATCTGGAGATTGCTCGTGCTTCTCTTGCTGAACTTGTTTAACTTGTTGATCTGGTTGATCTGGTTGATCTGGTTGAACTTGTTGAACTGTTTCCAAATCTTGTTTGAGATTAGACAACATATTTTCAGCTTCTTCCCTAATACTTTCATTAACATCATCTACTACTTCAACTTCATTAACTCCAGCTACTTGTGGAAAAGTATCATCATTAACTTCACCAACTTCTAACGATTCTTGAACGAAATCTTCACCAGCTTCAAGATCACCTTCTAATTCAGTTGTTGTGTCTTCACCTACTTCCAATGCAATATCGGAATCTCCACCAACCATTACTTGTTCACTATCAATTGGACTGGAATTCATAACATGATTCATTTCTTCAGCAACAGTTGATTCTTGTTCGTGATGTTCTTGTTTAACATGTTGTTCTTGATGTTCTTGATTCACTTCAGTTACTTGATGTTCTTGATTCACTTCAGTTACTTGTTGTTCTTGATGTTCTTGATGTTCTTGTTGTTCTTGTTGTTCTTGTTGTTCATCAAGTTTGTTAACGGTTACTTCATTATTATTCTTTAACTTTCCACTATCTTCTGAACTCAAATCAATATTCTTTAAATTAATAGTATCAACCAAGTTATCAACTAAATCGGAACTATCCTTGTTTTTCTCAATGAATTCCTTATTATCTTCATTAACCTTTTCTACATCAATTCCTGTTCCATCACTTGATAATGTCCTTTTAACGAAATTTTGCTCCTCAACTTGAACTTCCTCTTCATCTGGAATATCTTCAACATTCAATGGAGATTCTCTTCCCTGATTAACTTCTTCACCTTCCACTAAAGTTTGTTCAGATTCGTCTTCACCTTCCACTAAAGTTTGTTCAGATTCGTCTTCACCTTCCACTAAAGTTGGTTCAGATTCGTCTTCACCTTCCACTAAAGTTTGTTCAGATTCGTCTTCACCTTCCACTAAAGTTTGTTCAGATTCGTCTTCACCTCCCACTAAAGTTGGTTCAGATTCGTCTTCACCTTCTACTAAAGTTGGATCCAAGACATCACCTTCAAGTTGTTTCAACTCTTCATGTGGTAAATCAGTAGAGATATCTCTATTCAAAATATCTTCAATAGGGAGAAGTTTGAGAATAGCTTGTTCAATTCCTGTTTTGATACATTCAATAGAACTTCTCAAATTATCCTGTTTCTCTCTAGAAGGGATATTTTCGTCAAAGAGGTAAGGATTTTTGTAAAATTCTTTTGCGGTTTCAATGTAAACAAAGTGAATAAAATGGGCAAGTTTGGGAACAGAAATTTCTAAAGTGTTAGTTGCATGATTTCCTATGTATGCTGATGCCAAAATTTTAGTGCTATTAATAAAAATGACTGTTACTAATTTATCTAAATACTTACACTGAGTATTTTCAATAATACGTTCAGTTTCTTTGTCAATCACAATTTGATTCCAAAGGGAAACATCTTGTAGCTCTAATTGGAAACTGTGTCTAATATTTTTCCCTTTCATATTTTGTCTACCTGTTTCGTAAATGTGTTTAATACCCTCATAAATCTGGGGGGTCAATAAAGAAATAAGTTGGTTAGTGTACGCTTTTTTTGCTTCAACTAAAGTGGCATTATTGCTATCCATTTTATAAATAAGTGACACAAATAAATAACTCTACCATAACGCAAAATTAAATCGAAATGCTATTATAGACATGTTCAGATGTAGAAATATGTTTCTAAAATTTGTGAGATACAAAAACATATCACAACCAATCTCAAAAATAAAAAACAACAACCCTTTTGAAAAAAAAGAACAGAACAACGTCACAGGAAAGAACGAGAACAACTCCACAGGAAACAACGAGAACAACAAGAACAAGAATAAGAAAGAAGAAAAATCACCGAAAAGGAGAATAATAATATGGCCATCTTAAACAAATAAAAAAATCTACATTATCATTATATAGTATGTCATACAACGATATATATGATGATTTGCTTTACAATCAGCCAGCAGATTACTTTACACAAGCTCTATCAGATGGCCATATAAAAACAATAGGTAATAGTTTAGAAAGTGGTTACAATACCGTTTCAAATCAGTTCAACAAACAAGTTGAAATGGTTAAAGAATTATCAAGACAAATCAATACTCACTCTACTCCACTAGTCTGGGTTATCATTTTTGTTCTATTTTTTATAATCATAATTATCTAAGATTGAGCCACCCTTCTCATTACAAATCTCGCAGCAAGTCTCTTAAAACTTGGTAAAACTGCTTTGATAATAAGCCCAAAAACACAAAAACTCAAAATAGCCAATGTAAATGGAAACAAAACAGTATCATTCTGATGTTTGACTGCCAATGCAATCAGAACATAGAAGAAAACAACCATTGTTACATAATTATTCTTCAAAGCCATATTCAAAATATACAAAATAGCAGCAACAATGACAATGATAATATACCAAATATTCTCATTACCAAGCTGCGAACTTTCAGTCCAAGCTCGAATACAAACCGCAACATTCAAAATAGAAGCAGTCATAAGCCATCCCAAATAAATACTAATAGGAATATCCCCAAAACCAATCTCAAACGGTGTATTTTTTCCTGAGAAAAACGTACAACGCAACTGAATTACAATAAGTGAAATAAGTAACCCAAAAATAAGGAATACTGAAATCAAAATACTCACCTTTGTAGCCAAAGAAAAGGCAACAATCCATGTAATATTAAACAAACATGATAAAATGAAAAAAACAGAAACTTTTCCCACATAATCATCAAGTTTCAACTGCGGAATAAACTGTGCAATCGTGAAAATTAGCAATCCCGCATAAATAAGTCCCCAAATTGAAAAAGCCCAACCTGGGGGTGTGATCAAAGTATCAAACTGATCGGATACGTTTCCAATTGGTTGTAAAACACTGGTACCGTTAGCACTAGTCACACCAGTTGTTGTCAAATAATTAACAACCAATGTTGCAACAAAAGTCACAAGATTAGCAATCTTAAATCCCAAAATCTTATTCATAATAATACTTTTTACATAATTAATTTTTAAATATAAAAAAAAAATCAATTTTAAAGAGGGAGTGCCTCTCTTTTTATCTTTATAAAACTATATATACATATGACTAGTAATCCAAAATGTATTGATTGCGTAAAATTACAAAATTCACAAAATAGATGTATTTGTAATGACGAAGAACGTTGCGCCTCTTGTAAGACTTGTTCTTGGTGTATTAACTCCCACCAGAATGGGAGATGTGTTCCAAATAAACAATATAATAGAAAGAACTGTCCTTACAGTTTCAGTAATATACCAAAAGGTAAACATTGGCGTAATCAAGAATTTAACGAAGGTGTTATTAAAATTATAGCAAATACTCCAACCGTTTTTAACTTAAGTTTATACAAACTTATTTTTATTATTTTAGTTCTTTTATTGCTTGTAATTTTATTGGTCACGTATTTACATCAACACAGATAAATTATAAGAATAAAAAAACGAAAATTAATTAGATTGACCACGCTAATGGATAATCTAATCCATTTACTCTTGGATTTCTTTTAAGAATATCTAAAAAATCGTCTTTATTTTTTATTACATTGACATATGTATCTTTTACAATGTCAGCGTAATTGTAAATATGAAATTGATCACTATTTTTAATAACAAAAACATAGTGTGCACAATCTTCACTATCTGTACTAAAAGAATAAAGCAAAATAAAAGCATCCATTTCCATTATTCTGTTAATATTGTAAGTTGGTTTTCCCAAATCAAATATCCCATTTTGTACAATGTCCCACCGTTCAGTTCCATCTTCCTCTGTCGTTGAGCATTTCATACACATCCTTCTTATAGAAATATTTGGATACCGCCCATACCTATGAAAATAAGCATTACAAATAGCAACTGGACCACAACTATATTCATCCCATTGTAATTTCATAATTTATCATGAAATAACCAAAATAAGAAAGATAATAAATCATTTTTTTTTTAACACGAAGTGTTAAACGCGAACACGAAGTGTTAAACGCGAACACGAAGTGTTAAACGCGAACACACAGTGTTAATGTTCAATTAATAATAACATCATAATCTTTAGATTTGTCAATCTTAGCAAAATACAACCTAACAATATCAGCCATCTTATCATTCTGAATAATACCAATATTACGAATGAAATAATCCAAATTAGGTATTGAACACACAACACCCAATCCATTACCAGATGTATAAGTAATACACTTAGAAATCTTCTGATAAAAATCAAACCACTTATTATTCGCCTGATTATTATTGTTTTGTTCTCTTTTTTCTGGCAACCTAAATCTAATACATTGCCGCCTATATTCGCCACTCAAATTAACACTACAATGTGCCGAAATTAATCCACATAAATAAGCATTACATTGCTCAGACGTCATATCCACCAACTCCCCATAATAAATATACTTGGGATTACAATCGGAAACCATCAAATCATAACTCGCTTTTGTACCATGATAATCGAAAAAATCTCGCAAGTCATCCTCTTTTTTTGGCAAACGGATCCTGATAAACTCATTATCTCCCTTCTTCATAACCTTCATACTCGCACAATATCCTATCTTTATATACTCCTGCTCATGGTCATCTATATCATATATATCCAATTCTCTTCGTACCCCATCAGGTCCAATAATCTGAATAGATGTGTTACTATCAAGAACATCAAAAGTTTTTCCTTTACATGATACAATCAATGATGAAGCCATTGTAAAGGAAATAATCAATATTCTCTTAAGCTACTTTTTTATAAAATTATATTTCCATAATATATAAAATGGGTTGTTGGGATGTTTTTTGTTCATTATGTGGTTTTCCATTAAGTTTATCAAATTAAAGAGTATTTAGTGAAAATTCCCAGAGCAAATTGGACAGAAAAATGTACAGTTCTTCTAGTAGGAAAAAAAAGCAAAACATGGATTCGAAGAGATAAATTGTAATTTCACTTTCCGCAATAAAAAAACAAAAGAAGAATATGATATTGGAGAAGATTACGATTTGGGAGTTGTTTTACACACTGATTGTTGGAAATATGCTAGTACTCTATTAAAACGTAAATTAACAATTGATGATTTTAATTTGAAAAAAATGAAGTTCCGACATAAAGTTTGGTCACATTACACTTTTACATATCTCAAATACACAGAAGTCTCCAAATATCACGAACAAAATTTTAATATAGAAAAACTACTCAAAAACCCGAAGAATTTATATTTACTTTACTCACTACTAGCTAAAACACCATTGGCAGATAAAAATAGAAAAAGAATCAAAGATAATGTTCTTCTTCTTGACAAAAATAAACCCAAAAAAAGACCATCACCACTTCAATCCGCAACACTTTTCAAAGAAAATACAAAAATGAAAGGAAATGACAAGAAAATGTATTATGTCAAAACTATTGGAAAAATAAAAGATGGGTTCTAATTAAAGATAATCACTAAATTGAGTCTGATTTTTTCCATCTGTTGACAAATCATCACTTGAATCCAATTCTTCCTCTTCACTCTCAGTCTCAGTCTCTATATTTATTTCAAACTTCTTATTCATCTTCTTCTCTATATACTTCTTTATCTTTTGAGGAATTCTTTCGACCTTATTTACCTTTATTTGTTTAAGAACTATTCCACTAAATTTACTTTCTATGTTATTGTAGGTCATAAAAAGTCCAACCCTTATATTTGATTCTCCGTTAACTGGCAATGTCATTTGAATCTTGTTTCCTCTACTAGATTTCGTTTCTATCCTCTTTTTAGTTATCACATTAGATCCCTCTGTGAAAACTAAATGTCCAGTAATATTACCAATAATATATCCTTCAAATTCAACCAGAAGTGTACCATTATTCTTGGTGTAATCTATCTTCCGAGTCATATAACCATTCGATCCTTCATTTTCAGATTTTAAAATTACAGTTTGTTCTCTATTATTAAACTTCTCGATATATGAATTTACAAATAAACTTTGACTATTGTTCCACTCTTCAAATTTACAACTATAAACTTCTGTTAATTTCAATTCCATTATTGGTTTCTCAATTTTGTATTTATCATCTTTAACCTCTTTTACAGCATTCATATCAATTACTTTCAAATCAAGATCTTGACATTTAGTTGTATCCAAAAAATAAAGCTTTATATAATCAAAACTTACTGAAATATTTTCCTTCGTTTTAAAATAAAGTATTACATCAACTTCTTCTTTCCCACAGTTGAAAAATATTCCTTCACTTGATGAAGCAACCGATAAATTGTTGTAATGGAAATCCGAAATAATGACTTCTATATCTTGTTTACATTGAGATCTGAGTTTGTAATTCAAAAAATAAGTTCCATCTTCTGGTAAATCCAATTTGAACTTTACATGTCCATAAGTATTTTTGGTATTATATACTGATAATTTGTTCGAACTAGTTGATAATAGAGTTCCGCTTTCGTGGTATCTATCATTTTTGAAATCAAATTCGTAACAAAGAGTTTTAGTAAGTTTTTTCTCAACTTCTTTTTTTAAATTGATAGAACACTTAACCAATTCATCATTTACATCTACATCAATATTTACATTGTCTGGATCAAATATTCTGTTGAGATCATCAAAAATGGATTTGAATTTGTCATCATCAGTTACATTGTCAAATATTTCATCTGTTAATACTTCAATGTTGTCATCATCATCTTTGGCTTTATCCATAACCTTGAATAGACTAAAATTATCAATTGTAATCACGGAGTTATAAACATTTTTCTTTGACATTAACAAAATAGTTATATTCTTAAACATTGAACTAGAAAACTTAATTAATTTCTTAAAATCAGGATTTGTTAAAACAGTTTTATAAATCTCATCCACATAATCACCATGAATACTCAACTCTAATTTGTAGCAGTTGTACTTGAACCGCTGTCTCAATCCGAAATCTAAAAAGAAATCCCTATTTTTCGGAACTTCTATATTATATCCAAAATAAACCGGATGATTTTTAGTCAAGAGATGGTTATACTTCTTATATGTCATCTTTGAAATAATGTAATCCACATTTGTACCCATATCAAGGACTTTATCTGTTTCATAATCATCCAGATTGTACTCATCTTTCGGAATAAATGAAGGTTGTGGGATAATTGAAGGTTGTGGGATAATTGAGGGTTGTTGAGTGCGTTGGTTTAAAAAAAGAGGTGTGTTATTTTGTACATTTCCATAAAAAATTATGGGAGTTTGTGTTCTTCTTTTTTGTTGCTCATAAGCGTAAACTTCTTGCATTTTTTTCATTTTTCTATATTCGTTCAAGTCTTGGCTACTACCCAATCCAGTTCTCGTTAAATTTCTAAACTTACTATTATTCCTTTTATTTGAATTATTTACATATTTGAAACCATAAAAACGAATAGTGTCATCCATATATACTTTTTAGATAAAAAGATATCACAAAAATCCCAAAAAAATACTGGAGACTCAACAATCTTAATATAATATATATTATATATAAGATGTCAGTTATAAATTGGAAAAATACTCGTCCAAAAAAGTTTTATCCAAAAGCTGTAAAATTATTTGGGAAACCTGACTACATTGTTAATAAACCAAATGGAATAGCCTATTGGAAAACAAAAGGAAATTCTCTTTTTGATGAACATTATATTAAAGATCAGGAAATATCACATTGTGTTCCCGCTAAACATCATGATTATTTTTATAGTTCTATTAAATGTTATGTTCCTCCAAATAAACGTTTAGATGTTTTATCAATAAGTGGAAGTATCAATTATGATGGATTGACAAAATTATTAACGGCAAGATGTGCAAGTTTGGAGGCAAATATTGCGACACTTTATTTGGGAATGTGTGTAGCTAATGGAATAAAAAAAATAAAAGATGTTAAAAAACAAGGTCTTTATGGAAAATACATAAGAGGTGAAATTGAAACTTATGATAAATTAAAAAAAGAAATGATGGATATGAAGAAAAAAAATAATAAAAAATATTCAAAACAAATTAAAGATCCATTTGATCCATTAGCTTTCAAAAGATGTTAAACTATATTTTTCTCTCTTTATCTTTCAAAAATTTATTGGAATATAATATCGCCAAAAATATTGCAATTTTACAAATAAAACTATTGATAAAGCTAGCTATTCCTCACTTCGTTCGGTTACAAAGCAAATATATCAATAAAACTATTTGTAAAATTAGCAACCCCGCGATTCTATATTTTTTTTATAAGATATGAGTTCATAACATCTCACAAAATTTTGTGAAAACTCTGAAAATTAATTTTTCCAAAATCTTGAAAATCTAAAAAATAAAAAGTTTTCACGAGATATATGAGTTTATGACATCTCGCAAAATGTCACTAAAACTCTGAAAATTAATTTTTCCAAAATCTTGAAAATCTAAAAAATAAAAAGTTTTCACGAGATCTGTGAGTTTATGACATCTCACAAAATGTCGTGAAAACTCTGAAAATTAATTTTTTTCCAAAATCTTGAAAATCTAAAAAATAAAAAGTTTTCACGAGATCTGTGAGTTTATGACATCTCACGA
>JGI10211J14876_10000251_pt1 | contig 22504 bp, 24 predicted proteins | sample Etolagsediment_FD_14876 | JGI IMG/M metagenome (IMG submission 14876)
ATAGGAAAGGATTTGCCAAAGGCTGGGGTGGGGGAGGTCCTGGAGGGGGAGGGGAAAATCGTCTTCCCCGGCTTAATTAATACTCACACTCATGTTGCAATGGGCCTCTTGCGGGGTTATGGTGAAGGGCTGCCCCTGCACCGCTGGCTAACTGAAAAAATCTGGCCTGCAGAAAAAAAGATGAGTAAAGAGGATATCTATTGGGGAACCCAATTTGGAATTCTGGAGATGGTGCGGAGCGGAACCACCTGTTTTGGGGAAATGTACATGTTTGGAATTAAGCACATGGCAAGTGCAACAATAGAAACAGGAATCCGCGGAGTGCTTGCAAAAGGAGTCTATGACACTTCCAGGGAAAGGACTGTGGATAGCGAAATTAAAGAACTGAAACACAAAATAGAAGAAATTAATGCAATGGGCCCTCTTGTTCAGCCTGCAGTTGCAGCACATTCTCCATATGCCTGTTCAGAAGAATTGCTCAGTTCTGCAAAAGAAGTTGCAAATGAAAACAATCTTCTATTTCATATGCATGTAAGCGAAACAAGAAAAGAAGTTTTTGAACTTCTCGATAAAGTTGGAATGCGGCCAGTAGAATACCTGAACAAACTGGGGCTGGTAGATGAGAAATCCCTTTTTGCGCACTTGGGTTGGGTCACAAAACGGGAGATTGCTATTGCTGGAGAAAATAAATTGAATGTTGCACACTGCCCAATTAGCAACCTAAAGCTCGCAACAGGAGGAATTAGCCCGGTTGCAGAACTTGCTGAAGCAGGAGCAAATGTTACCTATGGAACAGATGGGGCTGCAAGCAATAATTCATTAAATATGCTAGAAACCATGAAAGCCGCGTTGCTTTTGCAGACACACAAATACTGGAACCCTGAGCGTTATCCTGAAGCAAAAGCCTGGGATGCAGCTACAATAAACGGAGCAAAAGCCATGGGAATAAATGCCGGGAGCATAGAAGAGGGGAAGCTTGCGGATTTGGTAATTGTAGATGCAAAAGCCGCAAACATCCTGCCGCTGCACAACGATTTGCGCTCAATAATTTATTCAATTAATCCTGCCAACATTACGGATGTGATGGTGGACGGGAAGTTCGTAATGCGGAAGAGGAAAATAGTAACTGTGGATGAAGAGAAGGTGCTGGAAAAAGCTACGGATATTGCGCATGGCTTGGTTAGCAGGTGAACCTGATGCACGAACATGTTACCTGGGAAAATATTGAAAAATGGGTTAGGGAAAAACATACGCGGAATCAGCATGCTGAAAAAATAGGAAAATTGATTATTGAAGTGGATGCTGGAGTAATCGGGCTAAAGGACCCAAAAACAGGGCTTTTGCAGATAATTAACCCAAAGGATTTTGAGATTAAAAGATTAAGTGCAGCTGCTGAATTAATTGCCCACAAAAAAGATGAAGGGCATTATATGGTTTATGTAATTGACCCTGGTTCCGACAAGCTTGTTTTGCTGGAATTGATTTTAGAGAAAAAGATGTTTGGGGTGTATTCCAAGGATTTTGAACTTGGAGAGAAGATTACTAAAAAAAACTACCTTGTAATTGACCATGAAACTGCGGCAATTTGCACACACAAGATACTTTATGTAATCCGGGGGGGAAACCATGTGGGAATTACGCTGGAAAAAGCTGGAGTTAAAGAAATTAAGCATCCTGTTTTTGGAATTGGGCAAAGCGAAAAGCACATCTGGCTTGCTGCAATGGAAAAAGGTGCACATGAAGCGCTCCTGGTCTGCTTAACCGATTCGGATTTGGGGTATACAGTACTCAGAAAACCAGGGAATGAACTGAAGGATAAGGAATTAATGAAGGATTAAGTTCTTTTTCTTAAGAGTTTTCTTTGGGAAAGCATTTTTTGGGATGGCTTAGATGAAGGGTTTCTGAGGCTTTTTGGAACAAGATAGCTGGTTTTGGATTTTGCTTGTTTTGGGGTCTTGAGCTGCTTCTCAAGGGCATCAAGCTTCTTTTGCTGCTGCTCGATTTTTTGCTCCAGCAACTTATTTTCATTGCATGAGTGCGCTGCAAAGGCGGTTGTGCCAAGTGCCAGGGCAACTGCGGCTGCAGCAAGATATTTTGTGGGGATTCGAAAAAGGCGGGTTTGCCTCTCTAATTTAAGTAAGATCGCGTCTCTTGCATCATTAACATGAAGAAACGTTGCGGGATTTGAATTTCCATTTTGAAGAATTCTCGGCTCGTCCTGATATAGGCATTTTAATGTTTCAACTAATTCTTGTGCATCATTCTTCCTGGGGTATATTTCAGGCCCATTGGCCTCCCTTTCCACTGGAGGAATAATGCTCGCCCTTTTTGCTTTCTCTGGAATAGGAGGAGGTGTGCTGATTCGCGCACCGGGAATAATGGAAGGTTTTGGCGGCAATTTGCCTTCGTTGCTAGTATTCATAGGTAAATATTGTGATTATAAGGGTTTAAAAGTGTTATGAGCACCAAACAAGAAAAACTTTTAACATATGGAGGTAAAGCTGGGTTATGAAAACGATTTATGGCCCTGTTCCTTCATGGAGATTTGGGAGTTCCCTTGGAATAGACCCAATCTGCAGTGGGAAGAAGATATGTTCTTTTGGCTGCATTTACTGCCAGCTGGGAGAGACAAAAATAAAGACGATGGAAAGAAAGCCTTACATTGATTTTTCCAGAATGAAACGGGAATTGGAAGCTGTAAACTTAGAAAAAGTAGATGTCATAACCTTTTCAGGAACAGGAGAACCCACACTAAATTCTGAACTTGGGGAGATGATTGTTTTTGCAAAAAAATTCGGGCTCCCTGTTGTGGTTTTAACCAATTCCTCGCTCCTCGCAGAGGAAGAGGTGCGCAAAGAATTATGCTTTGCAGATATAGTTGCGGTTAAGCTGGATGCACCAAATGAAGAAGTTTTCCAGGAAGTTAATAAGCCAATTGAAGGCCTGCATTTTGAAAAAGTTTTAGAGGGAATCAGAAAATTCAGGGCAGAATTCAGGGGAAAATTCACCCTCCAGATGATGTTTGTTGAGCAGAATAAAGGCTTTGCAAAGGAGATGGCAAAACTAGCAAGGGAACTGAAGCCGGATGAAGTGCAGCTGGACACTCCGCTCCGCCATTCTGCTGCCCCTCCACTGAGCATTTCTGAAATGGAAGAAATAGAAAAGGAATTTGCAGAGCTGCCAATTATATCGGTTTACAAATCCAAAAAGCCCAGTGTAGTTCCTTTGGATAAAGATGAAACAATTAAGCGAAGGCCATCAGAAAATTAAAAGAAAAATAAAAAAAGAAAGGGATTAGGAGTTAAAATTATCCAAAGAGGTTTGCGAGGCCTTCAGCTGCCTGCTCTTCCTTTTTCTCTTCGGAAACTTCTTCTTCCTCTTCCTTCTTTTCTGCGGCTGGTGCTCCGCCTGCTGCTGGTGCTGCGGCTGGTGCTGCTGCAACGGTCGCAACACTCTTGAGGAGGTCCTCGAAGTCTACTCCCTTTACTGCTTCTGCAAGCACCTTTGCCTTAGCATCATCTGCTTCGGTTCCGGCTGCCTTCATAACAGCAATAATTCCTTCCTGGGAAACATCTTTCCCTGCGCCGTGCAAAAGAAGCACTGCATGCAAATATGGGTCTACTTTAGCCATGTTTATTCCTCTTTTTTGTCCTCAGATTTTTCCTTGGGCTTTTTTTCGGCCTTTGGTTCTTCTTCGGCTTTTTCTTTTTTGGGTTCCTTGGCCTTCTTTTTGGGTTTTGGCTCCTTTTTGGATTTTTCCTTGGGCTTTTCTTTTGCCTTTGGTTCTTCCTTGGGAGATTCTTCCTTCACAACCTGAGACTCGTCTTTTTTGGAGGTAGAATCCTGGGGTGTGATTTCAGGCTTTGGTTCCTCTTTTTTGGGTTCCTTGGGCTTTTCTTTTGCCTTAGGTTTCTCCTCAGCAGAAGCATCTGAGGGTACATCTGGGGCCTTGGATTCTTCCTTAGGGGTCTCTACTTCCTTAGGTTTCTCCTCCGCCTTTGCTTTATCTTTAGGTTCCTCAACCTTCTCTACAGGCTTTGGTTCCTCCTTTGCCTTCTCCTCTGCCTTGGGTTCCTCAACCTTCTCTACAGGCTTTGGTTCCTCAGCAACAGGAGCTGGCTCCTCCTTCCCAGCCGATTCAGGCTCAGCCGGTTTCAAGTCAGATAGAGCCAACCCGGACCGGATGGACTGGGCTAGAAGCTGCTCTATTGATTGTGGAGAATAAATTATTCCATTCACGCCTACGTTTGTTCCCTGGGTAAATGCCTGGGTAAGCAAAAGCGTAATGTTCTGCTCGGTAGGCACATCCGCATTCATTGAAAGGCTGAATGCATTTTGCAGTGATTCTGCAAACTCGGGTGCAAGGGATTCTGCAGAAATATCCAGCAGTTCTGGTGCATAAATGTACTCTCCATCATAAGCAAGGAGAATGTTCACGTTCACCGTAAATGGCTTGAACCCAAGAGTCTGGAGTGCTTTTGCCTTCTCCATGGTAATTTCCTCTCCTGCCTTTACAACAGTAGAATCTTTTACAATGGAAATCTTTGGGCCGCGAATCTGCGCATTAAGGCCTGCTGCCTTAAGTTCTGAGAGTGCGGGCCCAGGGGCCAATTGCGTTTCCCCGGCAGGAACAATGATGTCCTCTGGTGCAATCTGGCCGGCTTTTGCAGCTACGTCCATCTTGTTCTGCTTAAAGAACTGGTTAAGTTCATACGGGGTAGTTTCAGTGATTACTACTGCCGCTGGGTTCTCAAAGAGCTCAATTAGTTCCTTTGGCTTTCCCGCGCCTTCAAGTGCACGAGTCATAACTGCGGATTTTGCAATGGAAATTTTTGTGCCTTTTTCCCGAAGCTTTTTCCTCACATTCTGGAGGAGCTTGTCCGGAAGCTTCCTCAAATCAATAACTACGATATTCTGGGAACCTGCAAATTCCTTTTTGAATTCTTCTACCTGTGCTTTTTTCCTTGTGATTGCGGGCCTTTCTTTAATTTCTTTTTTCTCTTCTGCCATATCTCTCACCTCACATCACCTTGACCGCCTTGCCCATTGTGAGCTTGATGTAAGCGGACTTAACACTTGAAGCAGTTGTTTTGTTTTTTACTGCATCATAAACTGCTTCAATATTTTCTGCAAGCTGGTTGGGCTCCATTGATTCGGAACCGACAAGCGTCTGTGCTACAGGCATGTATTTTCCCTTGGAAGTAAGCCTTACTGAGCGCTTTGCTGCGTTAATTGCATTCTCAGGGTTTCCAACCAGTGGCTTTGGCATCTTGCCTCTAACTGCGAGGTACTGCCCAAAGTTCTTTGCAACCTGCCCAAGAAGGTTTGGCTGCGCAAGGAATACTGATTCAGAAACGAGCTTCTTGAGTTTTTCGTTGTTTCCTTTGTATTCAGCAAGCTGGTCTGCAGAGAGTACCATGTCCGCACCTGCTTTTTTTGCTGCGTTTCCCATGTCTGCCTCCGCAATCACTACAACCTTGGGCTCTTTGCCCCCTTTTCCATGGGGAAGGGCAACATCAATGTTGAGCCTATTCTCCGGCTTTGAGAAATCAATTCCGCGGAAATTCAGCACCAATTCTACTGACTGGGTAAATTTCCTGCTTCCTTTTTCCTTTAGCATCTCTTCGATGCCTTCTGCTAACTTCTTTTTTTCCATTTGTATCCCTCCTGCTGATAAGCAGTGCTTACGGGCAGAAATTGACCGTGTTGTCCTATTTGTATTATAGAAATGTTTATAAATTACTCGTTAAGTCTTCAGGAAATAAAGAAAGATAAAAAAAGGGAGGGACTATTTCTTTTCCCTGTTTTTAACGAGCCAGTATATTATGGCTGCCAGCATAATGAGAAGCAGGAGTACCATCCAAAACCAATGCTGCTGAATCTCTATCTGCGCCCCATTAACCGGCTGCTGTGGGGATTCCACGCTGGGAACTTCTCCCTGCACAATAGGGGGATGGATAGTTTCTTCTTCAACTTCTTCAACCTCACCAATTATTACTATGCCTGCTTCCTCTTCTTCGAGTGGCTCGGATTTTTCCTCTTCTGCCCGCACATCAATTATTCCACTCCATGTGTGGTAGCCTGCCTTGGTTATTTCAATAAAGTAGTTTCCTGCAGAAGAGAGTGTAAACGTTGTAGTTCCTTCCATGCCGGTTATTTTTACAAGGCCATCAATCTCTGCACGTGCGCCTTCAAGCGGAGTGTTTTCAGATGTAACAGTTACGCTAAACTGCTCGCCTTCCTCCACAGATGCAGGAACAGATGCATCCAGGTCCCTTAAGAGGGCCACAAAATGTGCTGCAGGCGGAGAATCATAATTGTTTTTGGTAGCCACCACCGTATAGCTTCCCTGCTCAAGAGGAGTTATTTCTACTTCCCCATCTGCACCTACAAATCCATAGAATACTGTGTCCCCCTCAAGAGTTATGCTTACTTTTGCATTAAGGGGGTCTCCATGGTCGTCTAAAGTCTGGATAATTACGGGCTCAAGCACATATGCCTCTGGGGGGAAAACAAGGATTATGTCTCCTTTATCTGTGGAACCTCCTCCATTGCCTCCTCCGGAAGCCAAATCTGCAGTCATTGTGAATATGCTGAAATTGCCAATATAGCCTGCTTCGAAGATGCGGTTTGCGAGGTCCAGGGTTCCCGGGACTTCCACCCACTGTCTCCCACTCCATTTAAGCACCTTAAGAGTACTCATGTCATAGCCATCTTCCTGGGCTGCACTCCAGGAGAACCCGGTTTCGTTCATGAATCCATAATGGGCTGGTGCGGAGCAAGAACGAGCTAAATCAAATTCATTAATTTCCAGGTAATTCCCAAGAAACTCATTATATCCTGCAGGAAGGGGTGCAGGTCGGGCTGTTGGATTCAGGCCAATGCATCCCAAAGTAACAAATTCAAGCCCCATTCCCCCGGAATTATCCCCAAAGAGCATATCCTCAAAGACAACTTCATACCAGAAGTCACTCATATCATACGCCAGGAGCACATCGTAGATATGTACTCCTGTTGTATTCACATAAGTTGAGGTAGTCGGAGTAACCTTATTGCTTAGGACAAAACCCGTATCGCAGTCGTGCAGTTCCAATTCCGAATACGTATTGTTCTCCCTTGCAAGGTAAGTCCAGATGCAGTATTTTCCTCCGGAAATATCTCCATTTGTGTAATTGGAGAAGCGGTCCATGGAGAGGTTTATCCCTATCCCATTTGGATTGCTAACCTGAACATTCATTCCATCAAAGGAGTTGTATTGCACATATCCTCCTTCAACCTGTATTCCCAAGTCTGTAGCATTTATGTCCAGATTGGAAAAACGGTTATCTCCGGTGTCAAAATAAATCCCAGAGCCCACATCTAACATTGTAAGGTTCTCAAATTGCAGCCCGCTTGCTTCACTGTAAAGCCCCAAGGCACAATCCTCTATTTCAACATTGTGAAATTCCAGGCCCGCGTTTGCAAAGGGGCCAAAATAGATTCCCCACTTTGCATCCGAAATGTCCAGCTCATCAAAAACGATTTCGGAATCAGCAAAGGAGTAAACCCCATGGCTGCCCATATTAATTATTGTAATTTCCCTGAAAGTGCAGTCTTCTGCCGGGAACCTGGGGCCCACTTCTATTCCTGTTGCACCATCCGAAATTTCAAAATGCTCAAATGTGGAATTATAGAGATTGCCCCATACAGCGATTCCCTTTTGTGAAGCATGATTTAATTCAATAATAACATTAGTCACTGTGAGGTTATTCCCCTGGGGAAATAATGCTGCTGTACCTGCCAATGACTGATTCAGGGAGATATTCATGTTCTCAATAATGCTGTCCTGGAGTACATAGACCGAATCACCCGAGGCATTAACTACATTGAACCCCTCAGCATAGGCGCCTATGGGGAAATAGAAGCCGCTTGGCCGAATTAGTTCAACGTCATAGAAATAAACGTTGCCTACGAATTTCCCAAAGCGCATGCAGGGAGTTGGGAGTCCCCCTCCCAGGCAATCAAAAAAATACGCATTCCGAAGCGTGTTGTTGCTTATTGAATACGGAATAGTTTCAGTGAGTGTATAGCATGATTCTGTATCCTGGTTGGAGCAGTAAACATTTTCTACAGTTCCATTCCAGGCATCATTAAGGGAGGTCCAGGCCTGGTCCAGGTCCTTAATGGAATAATCAACTGCGCCCTCAGCATATATCTGGGCTGGTGTTGGNCCAGTTCCAGTAACATCCTCAATAACTATGTTCCAGACTGCTCCCAGGTATATTGCCTGTGAGCTATTGGAAGAAAGATTATACACACTAGAATCATTTGCCCAAAAGGTGAGTGAAGGCGTGCTTCCATTAAGCTCCAGATTAAGGAAATGGAAATCCTGGCCCGCTCCTTTTATTGAAATCTGGGGGTCATTTGCAGAGAAGATGGAGCAATTTGCGATTGTAAGGTTGTGCGGGTTCGCAGTGCCGCTATAGATAGCCCCTTCGTGAGCTTCCAGATAATGGTAGTTGCAATCAAAAATAACGTCATCGGTGGTTATTTCTATGCATGGGTCTGCAGTGTTATTAATTACATCATTGGCCATATAATAATAACCCGGAGCAGCAATCGTGGTACATTCGGTTACTGCAGTTGCAGCAAACGAAATTCCCATAACCAGCAATAATGTTAAGAATACGCGCCTGAACATAGATACAAATTCAATTGGAAAGATTTATAAATTAATTTATAGTAAAATAGTGCCTACAACGCCGAATCTGAGTAGACTCTGAGAAATCTCCGAGAAAGCTTTGCTTTCTCCTCGTGAACAAAGTTCACGATTCGATTTCTTCTGTTGAGCAGATAGCTCAACATGCGTCTACTTCTCGTGAGTTTTTCTCACACAATCAAAAAACTCCCGATTCTGGCCAATATAAGATGGTATTATGGTAAGTTTAGATAGAGCAATAATTGCGTCTTACGACAGGGAAGGCAAGCACTTTGAGCTTTATGTAGACCCGGATGCCACCTACCAATACTTGGATGGGGGAAAGAAGGACCTGAAAAACATCCTGGTGGTAGAGGAAGTTTACGAGAATGCAAAAAAGGCTGAGCGTGCAAAAAGCTCAGACATCCAAAAGGCATATGGGACAATAGACCTCATGGAGGTACTTGCACTGACCCTGAAAAAGGGGAGTGTACAGCTCACAACTGAGCAGAGAAAAAAGAAGGTCGGCGATAACAAGAAAAAAATAATCAACATGATTTGCAGGGAAGCAGTTGATGTGAGGACCAAGGCACCGATTCCCCCGCTCAGAATTGAGCATGCCATAGAAGAGGTAAAATTCCATGTGGACCCATTTAAGGATCCAAAGGAACAGATGGATGAGCTCCTCAAGAAATTGCGCCCGATTATACCAATAAGATTTGAAAAACTACAGATAGCAGTAAAAGTTCCACCAGAATATTCGCACAGGAGCTACGGAACCCTAAAATCCTACGGGATAAAAAAGGAGCAGTGGCTTAAGGATGGGTATCTGATTGTGGTAATAGAACTTCCTGCAGGAATGCAGGGGGAATTCATAGATAAAATAAACAAGTTGACGGCAGGACAAGCCGAGACAAAAAAGATTGAGTAGGTGATGAATATAGAAAGGATTGTAGTGCCCGGAGAATTAATCTGGGAACAGGAGATGAGGGTCCCAAACACCGCAGTTGTGGATGGGAAAACTTATGCAGCCGTAGTAGGAATGGTGCGCGATGACAAGTTTATCCCGCTTGAGCTCGTATACAAGGCAAAAGCAGGAGACAATGTAGTTGGAGTAGTAACCGATGTGCGGCATGCAGGATATTCTGTGGACTTGGGGCTTGCCCATGATGGATTTATCAGCTCAAAGTTTACGCGCGTGAGCTTCAAGCAGGGCGACCTCATCTTTGGGAAAATCAAGTTCACAGATGAAGTAGGGAGTGTAGACATTACTGATGCAAAGAGGCTTCCTACCGGAAAACTTGTAAGTGTACCTGCATCTAAGGTGCCCAGGATTATTGGGAAACGAAGTAGCATGCTTAATGTGCTCCGTGATGGAAGCGGATGCTCCATTTTCGTCGGAAACAATGGATACATTTGGGTAGGCGGAAAGGGAAACGTGCAGCTTGCACTCAAGACAATTGATTTTATTGTGAAGAAAGCGCATACTCAGGGCCTTACTGATGCAGTAGCCCAATACCTGAATGAGAACGGAGGAGCGGTAACCGTTCCCCCAAAGGATGCTCCAGAGGGTGCAATGCCTCCAAAAGAAGAAACTAAAGAGGCAAATCCGCTAATGCAGCCAGCAGCTGAAAAGGTGGAGTCTGGGCAAGAGCAGGCGGAAATAGTTGAAAAAACAGAAAAAACAGAAGAAAAACTTGATATTGAAGAGATGTGATGAAACATGGAAAAGCCAGAATTGATTAAAGACGGAAAAAGGCTTGATGGGAGAACTCCCAAGGATATCCGCCCACTTAGGATTGAAGCGGGTGTCCTGAATGAAGCAGAAGGTTCAGCCCTTGTAGAATGGGGAGGAAACAAAGTTCTTGCAGGGGTTTATGGGCCAAGGGAATGTATTCCAAGGCACTTATCAGACCCATACAAAGCAAGGTTGAAAGTTCGCTACACTATGGCGCCATTCTGTTCTCCGGGCGAGCACTCAAGAAGCGGCCCAAACAGGAGGAGCATTGAGATTTCCAAAGTAATCCGGGAAGCATTTGAGCCGGTAGTTATGACCCACCTGTTTCCAAGAAGCCAGATTGAAGTATATATTGAAGTGCTTCAGGCAGAAGGGGGAACCAGGGTTGCATCCCTTACTGCAGCTGCAGTTGCACTTGCGGATGCGGGAATCCCGATGAAGGACATGGTTTCTGCGATTGCAGTGGGCAAGCTTGACGGCCAGGTTGTAGTGGACCTTGGAAAGGATGAAGACAACTATGGGGAATCTGATGTCCCTATGGCAATTACCCACAGGGGCAAGGAGATTGTGCTCCTGCAGATGGACGGCCTCCTTAGCCGGGAAGAACTGGCCCAAAACCTTGATGACGCAATTGAAGGCTGTGAAAAGGTATATGAGATACAGGCGGATGCACTCAGGAAAACCTATGAAAAGGAAGAGCGGGGGAAGCTGAAGCTTTGAGGTGTTCAATATGGGAGAAGAAACAAAAACCAAAATTCTCAGGGAAGTGCGCAAGGATTTCTTGCAGGAACTTCTGAAAAAAGGAAAAAGATTTGATGAGCGCAACATGAATGACTGGAGGCCAGTTGAAGTACAGAAAGGCGCAATTAAGAGTGCAGAAGGTTCCGCCCTTGCAGAGATTGGCGGCACCAAGGTTGTTGCAGCAGTCAAATTCGGAATTATGACTCCGTTCCCGGATAGGCCCAATGAAGGGGTGTTTATGACCGGGGCAGAATTTGTCCCTTTTGCATCCCCAGGCTTTGAAACCGGGCCTCCGGGAGAAGATGCAATTGAATTTGCCCGTGTAGTGGACAGGGGAATCAGGAGTGCGGAAGTAATCGATGTATCCAAATTCTTCATTGAGGAAGGAAAGGTGCTAGGGCTCTTCCTGGACCTCTGGGTACTGGACTATTGCGGAAACCTCATGGATACTGGGTCTCTTGCTGCATGTGCAGCGCTCCTGGATGCAAAGGTCCCAAAAATTGAAGATGGAAACATTGTGCGCGGAGAATATGTAGGTGGACTGGACATGAAGTACAAGCCTCTTACAACCAGCTTCATCAAAGTGGGAAACCACTTTTTGATGGACCCAAGCAGGGATGAAGAGTATGCAAAAGACATGACCCTGACTATTGGAAGTGTGGAAGGAAAAGTAGCCAGCATCCAAAAGTCCGGAGATGCGGGCCTGAGCAAGGACAATGTGCTTGAGCTCGTGGATGTTGCATTTGAAAAGTCAGATGAACTGAGAAAATATTTGTGAGTGTGGTTATGATGAGGTCTCCAAGATATGGAAGAAGGATCAGGAAACTTGCAGGAGCAGCTACCAAGAAGAAGGAGAGCTCTTATGAGTGCCCAAAATGTGCTAAGAAATCAGTAAGAAGAATCTCTTATGCGCTCTGGGAATGCAAATCCTGTGGGGCAAAGATTGCTGGTGGCGCATACAGCCTCAGCACCCCTACGGGGCAGACTGCAAGAAGGATGCTCCAAAAGGGTGAAGTAGGTGAGGAGTAATGGGAGAATATACTGAATGGGAGAGCGGGAATAAAGTTATTATTTCCAGCCTCAAAACATTTGAATTCCCCTCCACTGGTGCAAAGGTGCTCTTCAAGTCAAGGCCACCTCTTGCAAAAGAGCTTAACACGGACTAGGGGAATTTGGATGGAGTGCTCATGTGTCTTGAAATTTTCTTTTTCAAGTGCACAAAAAGCAAAAGAAGCGAATGTTGCCCTCGGAATTGAAGGGCCAAAAAATGGGCGCTCCAAAACCATATCCCATGTAGTGGGAAACAAGTTGGTTGTGAAAATTACTTCCACCGATTCTGTTTCCCTCAGGGCAGCAGCAAATGGCTGCCTTAGAAACATGAAAATAATAGAGAATGTTGAACGAAGTTCAACAGAAGAAACCGAATCGGGAACAAAGTTCACGAGATGTGATCGAAGATCACACAGAGGTTTATGAGATGTTGATGGTGTTTTGAATGACTAAGGAAGAAGATATGCAAAAGGAAATTATGAGGCTGCAGAATTTTGAGAGGCAGATGCAGGCCGTAATGATGCAGAAGCAGCAAATCCAGATTCAGCTAGGAGAAATCAGCCTGGCACTGGAGGAACTTGCAAAAGCAAAGGGAGATGTATACAAGAGCATCGGAAACGTAATGATTAAGACTACGGTTGATGCTGCAAAAACAGACCTTGAGGACAAGAAGAAACTCATGGAAAGCAGGAAAAAGACCCTGGATGAACAGGAGGAAAAACTTCGCAGCGAACTAATGAGGCTCCAGAAAAAACTCCAGGAAGAGATGGGTTCTTCTGATGAAACTTCTTGAAAAGGAAAAGGGGCAATTCCTCTCTTTTCTCAAAAAGAATAAGGATGCAAAGTTGGTTATTACTGGCCATTCAAATTTTGATTTGGATGCCTTGTGCTCATGCTTTGCAATAAAGAGCGTCCTCCCAAATGCGGTAATGGCGCTTCCGGATAAGCAGGAAGCCCCTTCCCAGGCATTTACCGAAAAGATGGGGCTTGAGCTTGTTGAACTTGGGAAACTCAATCCGGCAGATTATGAAGGGCTTGTAGTTGTGGACTGCTCCACTTCAGTTTTACTTGAGGATGCAAAGAAGTGGGAGATAAAGCTTATTGTGGACCATCACCATAAATCCGAGAACAACCTTCCGGCAGAACTCACTATCCGCGATGAGTTTGCCCCATCTACTGCAGAGATGTTTATGGAATTGCTTCCTGAAGTTTCTCCGGAAGTAGCATATGCCCTTGGGGTCGCAATCATCTCAGACACTGCCAGGTTCAAAAATGGGCGTTCACACACTTTTGAGATGCTTGCAAGGGCAATTGAGCTTTCCGGAAAAACATATGGAGAAATGCTCTCGGATGCTGAGCCGGAAATGGACCCAGAATACAAAGTGGCAGTGCTGGAAGGGTTCAAAAAATCGCGCACGGTTGTGCATGGGGGCTATGTGATTGCAACTACCGTTGTTCCTTCACACGAGTCTTTGATTTCTTCTTCAATTTCAGAATTTGCAGATGTTGTGTTTGCAGGAAAATGGAAGGATGAAATCCAGGAAACCCGGATTTCTGCACGTGCTAGGAAGCAGGTCCCGGTTGCCCTCAATGAAGTGATGAAGGAACTTGCTGAAGAACTTGGTGGAGGCGGTGGGGGCCATGCAAAAGCAGCAGGTTGTTCTGCAAAAGCACGCCCAGGAAAAACTCTAGATACCTGTGTTGAAGTGTTCATAAAAAAATTGGAGAATTTACAATCCAATAAAAAAGAGTAACGAGGTTGAATAATAATGAAACAAATCCTAGTTGGCGGACAATATGGGGATGAGGGAAAGGGAAAAATTTCCTCTTACATTGCACTTAAAGACACACCGGAGATTGTGGCCCGTGCAGGTGTGGGCCCGAATGCCGGGCACAAGGTGCTTTATGAAGGAAATTGGTACTCGCTAAGGATGCTCCCTTCCGGTTTTGTGCATCCACAGTCAAAAGTAATGATTGGTACAGGAGTTTCAGTGGACCCGGAAGTATTCAAGAAAGAAATTGAATTGACTGGCACCCAGGGCAGAATATTTGTGGATAAACGCGCCACATATATCACTCCCAAACACAAAGAAGAGGATGCTGCTGCAGATTTAAGCAAAAAGATTGGAACCACCAAAACCGGGTGTGGCCCTTCGGTTACTGCCCGCGCACGGAGAGATGCTACCCTCATGCAGGACGTTCCAGAGATGCAGGAATACATTATTGATGTTGCCAAAGCAGTAAACAAAGCAAAAAAGGTATTTATTGAGGGCTCACAAGGCTTTATGCTCTCTTGCTTGTATGGAACTTACCCATTTGTTACTTCCAAGGATGTAACTGCCTCTACTATGGCAGCAGATGTTGGCTTGGGCCCAACTTCAATTGACCAGGTAATTATGGTTATTAAGGCATATACTACGCGTGTGGGCAATGGACCATTCCCAGAAGAAATTGAAGTAGATGATGCAATTAAATTAAATTTCCAGGAGTATGGAACTGTTACCGGGAGACCCAGGAGGACTTCTCCTGAGTTGCATTGGGATGACCTGGAGCTGGCTGCAATGGTTAATGGGGCAACCCAGATTGCAGTAACCAAGGTAGATATCCGGTTCCCCGGAAACGAAGGAAAAACCAAATTTGAGGATTTGAGTGCTGAAGCCAGGATGTTTGTTGACCATATTGAAGCAAAGCTTGGGCTTCCAGTAACTTTAATTGGAACCGGACCGGATGCAAAAGATATTATCGATAGGCGGGAAGAGATGCTTTAGAATACCTTTTTATTTTCTTTTCTTCTTTAACTTCAAACCATGCCGAGATGGCAGAACCCGGTTAATGCGCCAGACTTGAGATCTGGTGTCCTTTATGGACGTGGGAGTTCAAATCTCTCTCTCGGCGAACGAACCTTTAGTGAGTGAGCTGAGAGAGGAAGAAATCGGATAGATTTCTCAGACTCTCTCGGCGTCAATTTTTTGCTGCCGGTGTACTCCGGCGGTAAAAATTTCTGTAATCTATGTAACCTACGGTTACATCTCTTGAGCTCGGCTCAAGAAAACATGCCCCGTGTTACGCTACTTTTTTGTCTTAAGGCCAAACTAAAGAGATATAATATTTCTTAACAATTCTTCAAACCAATGGTAAGAGTTAACCTAATTAATCCAAAGTTTCTCACAGACCAGCATTTAGTTGCAGAATATGCAGAAATATTGATTCTTGCTGAGTATATAAGGAATTACCCGGACTTAGAAGGCATTCCAAAGCGCTACTGCCTGGGAGAAGGCCATCAGAGATTCTTCAAGGACAAGGTAGGCTACCTGAGAAAACGGCACGAAAAGCTAAAGCAGGAGATGATGGAGAGGGGCTTTAAGCCAAAGAGAACCCTGTCTCTTAAGGGATTCTCCAGAAAGAACTTGGGAAGCTGGAGACCTGCAGCCAGGGATTACCTGATTATAAGAAAGCGTTTGATTGAAAAGGTAAAGAAGAAGCCCGGGTTCTACAGATATTATAGGGAGCCAAGGAGCCAAACATTCCTGCTTGCCCTAATAAGGGATGGAACAGGAAACCTAGTTCTGTAAAAGAGGGGAAAATCAGGAGTCTTGTATTCCGCTTACCATAGCCTGCAATTCATCATTTAGAGGAATATGGAATACTCCTTCAGCAATCACATTGATGAGAAACCACTTGAAGAAGAAGAAAAGTACCATATAGCTAATAAGCAGAACCACCCACTTTCCCCATCCGGGAAGCCCTTTATACGCTGGATAGTGGTTAAACACTTTATCTTCCATGAATTTTTTAGTGTGGATAAAGCGCAATACAAAAAGAAGCTCAAAGAATACTAAGAGCACTCCTGAGATGTACCCCATGTAAAATAGCAGGAATACCACTGAAGTAAGAAGTATGAAGCGGATTAGGTTGCCCCTGCTGAAGTTGAGGTATGCACGCATGGGAAGGCATACTTCAAGAAGAAATAAAAACCCTAGGACAAATTCCGCTCAACTAATGAGAAGAGAATAAAATAAAAATAAGAAAAATTGGAAAGAGAATCTATTTCTTTCCAAAGTAGTTATACACTGCTGCAGTAACAAAACCAAAGATGAATCCATCAATGAAGCCGTAGATTGCACCTAGAATTGCACCAACAAGGCCTGGCTGATAACCAATGTAGATGGATGAAAGTCCATGTACGAGTCCAAGCCCATATCCCGTCTGGCTCACGAATGCCATAATTAGGCAAACGAGACCCCAGATAATACCTGCAGCAAGACCAAGGTTTCTTGCATTTAGTTCTAAACTGGCCATGCTCTGAAATAATGATGCAATCTTTATAAGTTTAACTCTCTTCCTAGCGAGGGTAAAAAGGCGTAACAATTTGGAAAAATAATCGATTTTTAATGTTTGCTGCAAAAGAAAGAAGCAATGGAGCAAAAAAATGCGGTGTGGATACTTATTTTCGTAGTTGCTGCAATGGCAATTCTAACACTCGGAGCATTATTGATTGCGGGAGTGTATCTGTATCTTACTCCTGCAGACGCAGAAGTGACTTCCCCAACATATACTCCTTCCGTATCAGAAACCCCTGTTGCTGAAGAGCCTCCTCCTACCCAGAAAATAACAAGTGAGCGGGTAAGCGCAATCGCGGAGAGGATAGAGGGCATCGATGGAATTAACCCTGGTGCGAAATTCGGGTTGTATGTGAGCGGAGTTGGAAACTATACTGTTGGAAAAACTGAGGAGGGAATTGCAGTAGTAGAGGGGGGGCAGGAGTATACTGATATTGACCTTTACCTGGACTCCATGGATACATTTGTTGCAGTAGAAGAATCAAGTGATGTATGCGCCAAAATCCGGGAACTGAGAAATGCAGGAAACATCACTTATGAAACCCACATCTCAGAGATGCAGATGTATTTCAAGGGATATCTGGCACTGGAGCCGTGCTTAAGATAAAGAAAAAAGGAAAAAGTTTATTCTTTTAGGCAATAAACCGAATAGTTTTTCCTGCCATCTTTTCCTTCGTCTACTATAATGCCATGGATTTCGTGCTCGAAACTGGGGAAAGTGTTGTCAAAGTCTTCATACATAGCAAGCAGTTCCTGCATGGTTTTTGTATTTGGGCTAAACTTCTCTCCGGGCATCATCACCGGGATTCCAGGAGGATAAGGCACAACCATTGTAGCTGCAATTCTCCCATTGAGTTTGTGCACGCTGACTTTCTCAACTTTCCCTTTTACCATTTTATTGTATGCATCCACCGGAGGCATTGCCGCTTCAGGCAATTTTGAGAACACTTCCTCCAGGCGGTCATAGATTTTTACGCTCTTGAGATATTTGTGCACCTTATTGCAAACATCTCTAATGCCCTTATTGGCATAACCTGTAGAGCCCTCTTTTATATGCGGAAAAACGATATGCACAGGAAGGTTTGCGTCGTACTGCTGCTTGAATTTAGCCAGGGCATTGAGCAGGGTTGCGCTCTTTCCCTTTGTTACCCCTATTGTAAAGAGTACCAAGAAGGAATAATAGCCTGTTTTTTCCACTACAATTCCATGGTCGCAGAGGAAACGGGAGATTATTGCTGCAGGGATTCCCGTCTCTTCAATCTTTCCGGACTCTGAAATTCCCGGAGTCAGGATTGTGACCTTAATTGGGTCCAGCATTGCATGGTTCTTTTCTATATCCCCAAAGCCATGCCATTTGGCATTCGGCTCCAGCATCCAGCAGCTGGGGTCATTAAGCAGTTTTTTAGTTGGAACTTTTTCAAAGGGAATCCCCTTCAGTGTATTTGGCTGCCATGCTCGGAAGCCCCATCCGCCTTTTTTCTTTATGGCGGTTTTATAGAGTTCTGTTATTCTTTTTCTGAATTCCACTGCCTCATCCATTGCTTCAGCAAGAAGTTGCTCCCCATTGACCATCATCATTTTGGTTGCAACATCCAGAGACGCAATAATCTCATATTGCGGAGAGGTAGAAGTATGCATCATGTATGCTTCATTAAAGCAGTCTTCATTCAACGGAGTTTTTCCATCTTTAACATGTATCATTGATGCCTGGGAGAACGCAGCCAGCACTTTGTGCGTGGACTGGGTTGCAAAGAGTGTGGGGAACTTAGAGTCGTCTGCTTCCCGATGCATTGCAAATCGCCCTGTGTAGAGGGGGTGGAACTGTGCATAGCCATACCACGCTTCATCAAAGAGGAAAAAATCTGTGGAGTCTTTCATTTTTTTCTTTATTGACTGCACATTGTAGCAAACTCCATCATAAGTGGAATTTGTAACCATGGTTATCCGGCCTTTTGTGGGATTTCCCTTGATAATTGGGGAATCCTTAATCATTTTTTCTACTGCCTTCTTCTCAAAACTTTTGTTGTGGATTGGCCCGATTATCCCATACTGATTCCTGGTTGGAACAAAGTATGTAGGAATGCCTCCACTGAGGATTATTCCCTGCATTGCAGACTTGTGGCAATTGCGGTCTGCCAGGACTACATCTCCGCGAGTTACTGTTCCGTTGAATACTACATGGTTGGAAGTAGATGTGCCATTGGTTACAAAATAAGTATAATCAGCTCCAAAAGTTTTTGCTGCCTGGCGCTCTGCCTCCCCTACTACTCCTGAGTGCTCAAGAAGTGAACCTAATTCGGGCACAGAAACTGAGAGGTCCGCACGGAATACATTTTCTCCCAGGAAATCATAAAACAGTCGTCCCGGAGGAGATTTTCTAAAGGCAATTCCCCCCATATGCCCGGGGGTGTGCCAGGCATACTTCCACTGATAAGTATAATCTAAGAGTGCACCAAAGAATGGAGGAAGCATACTCCCAATGTAATCTTTTGCAGCCATCTCAACTCTCCCGGCAATAAAGTCGGGAGTGTCCTCCATTGGCCAGATGTATCCAGTGAGCTCTTTTACCATTTCATCCGGAAGATTAACTACTTTCAATTTATCTCCAATAAGGAAGATGGGGATTGTTTTGTTTATCTTCCGTACTGCTTTTATCATGCGGATTGGAGACATCTCCTGACCCAGAACAATGCAGCTTATTCCAAAGTTGGATGATAAGACCAGTTCTCCATCCTCAGGAGTATTAACCATCACAAATGAGAAACCTAAATCCCGGACTTTTTCTCCTGTAGCACGTATTGCTTTGCCCCGAACGCTATCCTCATTAACTTCTGAATCCACCACCAAAATCGGGGAATCTTTGTATTCTAATATCTCCATTTTTTCACCTATTCTTTTGAAGCTGCCTTTATGGCAGCTTTGGCTGCACCTTTTGGTGCCCAACTGGGCTTTTTTAGATGCAGGATTATCAAGGCTGCAACCCCAGTGAGGAATATCGAGACTACGATGAATATCTGGAAGAACATTCCGCTTCCCGTATCAATCTGCGAGGGGGGAATAAAGCCCAGCAGAACCCCCACTGCTGCTGCCAGTATTCCCAGGCCCCCAATTACCCATGCTCCTGCCCTCCCCCCGGGAAGGGAATACGGGCGCTTGGTGTTGGGTTGCGAATACCTCAACTTGATTAGGGCTGCAAACATCAGGATATACATGATCAGGTAAAGCTGTGCAGTAAGTGCAGTAAGCATCCAGTAGAAGCTGTTAATTGAAGGCATAAAGACGTAGATTACTACCAGGAAGGTAATTATCGCTGCCTGCATCAACAGGAGGTTGGTGGGCATTCCCTGGGCATTTGTGCGCTGGAAGAATGGGGGGAGGTTCCCCTCTTCTGCTGTTGCAAGAAGACCTTTGCTTGGGCCCACAATCCAGGTGGAAATTGTACCAACTGAACCCAAAGCCACAAGCAATGCAATTATTGGAACTGCCCACTCTATTCCAAATTCATGGAAGAACGAATGGAATGCCTCCATTATGCCTGCTGAGAGGAGAATCTCTTCCTGGGGGACTACTACTGAAATTGCCAGAGAGCCCAGGAAGAAGATTGCCAGGATTATTACTGCGGAAATCAGTATTGCCTTGGGATAATTTTTCTGAGGGTCCTTGACCGAATTCACATGCACTGCGGACATCTCGATTCCACATAAACCCAGCATTACCCCAAGCAAAAGGACAAGGTTGCTTACGCTTGTGAAGTCCGGGAGCATTGCAGGGATGCTGAATTCAATCTGGGAGTGCCCTCCAGTTAAGAGATATACAAGCCCCAGAATGATAATCAGGGCTGCCGGGAACATCATTCCCACAGTTACTCCTACGCTGCTGATTCTTCCGGATAATTTCATTCCCTTAAAATTGGCAAGCGTTATTGCCCATGTAATAAAGAGAATTGTAATGAAATTATACCATGTGTTGGTAGCCAATTCTGGGTTAAACATATATGCAAGAGTTGCTACTGCAAAAGCCAGGACAGTTGGGTACCAGAATACATTTTCAACCCATTGGAGCCAGATTGCCAAAAAGCCCCAATTACTTCCAAAGGCTTCTTTTACCCATGCATAGACCCCTCCTTTTTTTGGCCATGCAGAAGCCAGCTCTGCTGAAGCAAGAGCGCACGGAATGAAAAATGCGATTGCAGCTATTGCCAAAAAGGAAATTGCTGCAAGCCCTGTTTGGGCTAAGATAGAGAGCTGAGAAAGGTTCATCACAGCAGCCACATTAATTAGCGCCAAAGTCATCACCGTGAGCACACGGCGGCTTGAAGTTGATACCATAGTATGGAAAATTCAGGCAAAGTTTAAAAGCATTATTAAAGGTTAGGGAAGATAGATTTTTTGCGACTAGCAGGCGGTGACCAACCAAATAAGTTCCCAAGCCCAACAGCTTTTCTGCAGATTCCAGAAATTTTGCTCTCAAAAAAACCTATTCCTATTTTTAACTTTGCGAAAATAAAGCTAGTTGTTAGCCCATGGATTCGAAAACAAGGCTCCTCTACTGGATGTTAAATGCTTCAAGAGGGGGTCCAACACGGATACGCATTCTTCAGGTAATTAGCGAGAAGCCCATGAACCTGAGGAAGCTTGCAATGGAAGTCAAATTAGATTACAAAACAGTGCAGAGCCATATTGACCTCCTTAGTGAAAATGGAGTTATCTATACTCCAAAAAAAGGATATGGACAGGTATTTTTTATCAGCCCTGAATGGGAAGAGAATGAACTTTTAAAAGAAATGTTGTGTGGTGAAAATAATGGAAAAAGCAAAAGAAAAAAGCGAAAACCCAAAAAATAATTTTGGGAGCAAAGCGGCAATAGGCACGCTCCTCATAATAGTTTTTGCCATAGGGCTATTCATAATAGCAGATGTCCTCTTCCCTTTCAGGGGGTGGGAGTCCAGAGCTGAGATGCACCAACTGATGCAATGGGAGTTTAGCATCTCAATGCTCCTCTCATCTGTGATGTTTCTGGTTTCAATCTATTTGGTGTACATCTACCTAAAGGATTACCTGGAATTGAAAAGCAAGTTTACCCTGGGAGTACTCCTTGCACTGGTTTCATTTATGCTCTTTGCAATAAGCTGGAATCCGCTTCTGATGAGCCTCTTTGGAATCTGGGGAAAACCGGGGGCGTATTCAATGATTCCTATGACCTTTGCAACAATCTCGCTTGTAGCACTTGCCTGGGTAAGTTCCAGGTAGTTCCCATTAAACTTCCCAAAACGGGCATAAATAAGGCAGGATTACGGCGTAATTTGGGGTTTATTTGGGGGAAAGTTCGGAGAATCTATTTATAAGCAGGGTTCGCAGCCCCATTTGGTGATGAACCAATGGATGGAAAAATGAAAGCTGGGTTCCTTGCGATGTTCTGCCTCTTGGGCATGACTTTTGCATTTGGGCCTATGGGTATGGGCGCATCTGAGGATGTGCCAATTGAAGCCCGGGCGGAATTCATGCAGGCAACGCACGAAGGTGACTATGAGACAGCCACCGCCCTGCATGAAGAGTACGGCCTTGGCGGAAAAAAGATGGAGCATGCTACTCCTGAACTCTTTGAATTAGCAGCAAGTGTATTTGATGCACAAAAAAGTGGAAACTGGCTTGCTGCAGTGGGGTTCCAGGACCAGATAATGGAACTGATAACTGAGCAGAGGGAAGCAATGCACGGAGAAATGCCTCAATGTGGAGAAGGTGCAAACTGCGGGATGCGTGCTAGGGGAGAACCCCCTGAAGGTGCTGCAGAATGCAGGGCAGCCCTCGAAGAGAATGAGGATGCACTTAAACTAAGAGAGCAGATTCATGATGCTATGCAGTCCAAAGACCGTGAGCTTGCCAAGGAGCTCCACGAACAGCTAAAGGAAATGCTGCCTGAGGAGTGCGAAGGAATGCAAAAACCAAAGATGCGCGGGCA
>JGI10211J14876_10000252_pt1 | contig 22432 bp, 22 predicted proteins | sample Etolagsediment_FD_14876 | JGI IMG/M metagenome (IMG submission 14876)
CGGCGTGGACTATTTTGGCGGGGCCTACAAGAAGCCGAACCTGACAATGGTGTGGAACCGGGGCGAGTGTGACGGCTTGGTCTCGTACCACGCAGGATGCACTTCCACCAGGGTTCTGAAGGGGCTTAGCGGAACAGGGAAGACCACGCTCACTGTCGGCCCGGAGCTCGAGCAGGACGATGCCCTGCTAGGGAAGCCAATATTCGAGGGCAGTAAAATCGAAAAAGTTGAGCTAATTGGCCTCGAGGCTGCAAGCTTTGCAAAGTCCGAAGGCCTCAAGCCCGGCAGGCCGGAATGGCCGGGGCTGATGAAATCCAAGGAAATAGGTGAAAGTGGGAAGAGGCCGGTTGTACTGGCAATGAACATCGACTGCGAGGGCGTTGAGTTCAGGACGGAGGATATTGCTGGCTACAAGGTAAAGGTTCCGAGGCAAATAGAAGGGAAAGAAATTGGCTCACTGCAGTGCAGGCAGTATGAGAAGAGCGGAACGACAAACGGCAGGTTCATATTCCAGTTCAGCGAGCTTAACCCAAGCTGGGGCTCGGGCAAGCGGAAATACATGAAGGTTGAGTCCCTTAGCTTCAAGCGGTTTGATGTCCTTGAGCCAATCCTTAGGGTAACAGACCCTGTAATGGCAGTAGCCCTCGACAGCGCGTGCGAGTCTGTTATCACATCAGCAGTTTCCGGCAAGGTCCCAGGGACAAGGGTAAGGTCTTATGCGGCGACAGACTTCATGGTTGGAGAGCAGTCCAGACAGGCATTGCTCAAGCTGAAGATGTACTCTGACCTCGGGGACAGGCTGACATTCTTCATCAACAACGCCGGGTATGTTGGGGAGTATGGCATTGATGGCAAGGCAATAGGCGGAGGAGGCCAAGGCGAGAAAATTAGGGTACAGGACTCAAAAAAACTGATCTCGCTGATTGAAAATAACAAGATAAAAAACTGGATAGAGAATCCCATTTATGGCTATCTAATACCTCAACCGAAAGAGCTGGAAGAAGCCCATGGCATGGAAGGTTTTGGAAAGAGGTTCAATCCGCTTAATTACTATAAGGCTGAAGAGTTTATTGATTTCGCAAAGCGCGACATAGAAGAGCGGACCAGCTTTCTTCAGGGGCTCTTCAGCGGCCAGGAGGGCGAAGATGAGCTTCAGCCGGTCATAAACTCTTGGAAAAGCTGCAAAATCCCATCTGTAGAAGGGATAAAGCGGTTTTACAGTGAGAATTACACCATAGTATAATTATTTAAAACAAAATTACTTAGGAATTTTATGCGCCCCAGGAAAGCCCAGGCAGCTTTTGAGTACATGGTACTGATAGGGATAGCGCTTGTGATTCTGCTGGGCTTTGTTGCCTTCTCCTACAACTGGACAATAAGCTCCCAGGAGTCCCTTGCAATTTCTGCTGCGGAGAACTCTGCCGCAAAGATTGCGGACGCGGCAAACCTTGTGTATTCGCAGGGCTACCCCGCAAAGACCAGGGTCCTTATCCAGATACCATACAACATCCAGCAGATAAGCATCCAGAACACCACCATAACTTTCGTAGTTGGCTCGGGCGGTGGCACCACAGACGTATTTGCGGACTCAAAGGCGCCGATGCAGGGCAGCATAGTAGCCCAGCCGGGCAATTTTTTTATCGCGGTGCAATCATTTGGAGACTATGTAAATGTTTCTCGGGCAACGTAAGGCACAAGTGAGCATGGAATTTTTTGTAATGATTGGAGTAGTCTTTGCAATTTTCCTGGTACTGCTCTTTTTTGTGCAGGCGCAGAACCAGTCCATAAACGAGCTTAAGCTTAGGACGAACCAGGAGCAGGTCTGCAATGTCTTCGCAACGGCGGTAAATTCCGTCTACATTGGCGGCAGTGGCTTTACGGCACACATTACCCTTCCACAAGACATGAGCGGTATTAGCTATACGCTTGTCACGGACAACAGGACAGGCGTGGTTACAGCCAACTCTGAGCCCGTGTTTTGCAGGCTGATGACCAGCCAGCTCAACTACACGGAGCCGATACCAAAGGGGGAACTGGATATAGTAAACAGGGATGGCACAATATTCATCGAATAAGGGGCAGATATTCACACTTGACATGACGCTAGCCGTGGCGCTCATGCTACTAATGGTGGCGCTTGAGCTTGCATTTTGGAACACGCAAATCTTTGATATAGAAGCAGGGCATGACCGTGCAGACCTCCAAAGGGCTGCACTTGACGCCAGCAACTACCTTATGAGGGTGGAGCTCATCTCCAAGCCGAACGTGTTCGAGCCTAGCAAGGTGATTGATTTTGTTTCGGGGAACTACAACACGACAATGCGAGACATAGGGGTTTCGGGCTTTGAGTTCTATTTTAAGCTTGAAGACACAAATGGCAGCATAGTTCGGCTGAATGGGACAGACATAGAATTCGGGGGCAACTACAGCGCCGCAGAAAACCTTGCAGTTGCCAGGCGCATTGGAGTCATGGGCATAAACGGGACAAGCACGGAGGTGATTGGCTACATATACCTATGGACATGAACAAAAAGGCCTTTGTGTTCACATTCGACGCAGTGCTTGCAACAATAGTTTTTGTTTTGGTGATAGGCGCTGCAACCCAGCTGATAGTAATCGAAAGCGTGGGCTCGAGCCAGCTCGACAATGAGCAGCTCCATTACATTGCCTCAGACTCCATGCAGGTAATCAGTGAAACCGGGGTCCTTGACGAAATCGGAACAATGTGGTCTGACGGAAACTGCACCTCCCCGACGCAGAACGAGAATTGCAGCGCTGCTGCACAGCTTGCAAACGAGAGCCTGGGCAGGATAATGCCGGACGGGGTTGGGTACAGGATTCGCTTTGCAAATGACCCGATTTTCACCGACTCGCAGGGGGTTGACGAGGACAAGGCTAGCAGTACCTCAGTTGTGTACAGGATTGCCTCGGGCTTTGAGGTGGGCAAGCCAATCCAGGGGTTCCTGGCCAGGGCCTACTTGAGCAAGATAAACAGCAAGACAACATCAAAATATGTTTATTTCGGCGGCTTCGAGGGCAGCGGCAACCTAACGAAGCTGCTTTTCCTTCCGGATAATATCTCAAGCATAGACCAGGTCTCCATGGAGCTGGACGCCGGAAACAGCTTCTCGCTCTACTTCAATGGCACTTTTGCAGGGAACTATACCCCAACTGCAGCAGGCAACCTCACCCCGGACTCTTGGACAGTGCCGCCGCAGTACTGCGGCAACCTCACATCGGGGGGCAATGAGATTGAGCTGAAGTTTGCAGGCTCCAACATATCAGACTCCTTCATAGGGGGAGGGTACCTCAAGGTTCAGTTCACGACAAGCGAGCTCGACACGTCGCCGCTCCTGGAAACAGAGAAGCAGTACCTTCCGGGCGTCAGCGGTGCAATAAACATATTCTCCTCATTCTTCGTGCCAGGTGACCTTGAGAGCATGAAGATTCACTTGCACTACATAAGCAACTACACAACATTCATGACAATAGGAGATATCCAGGTTTTCAACGGAAGCTCTGAAATAGAAACTGTAAAAATCATAAACAACACCGTGCTCTCCGGGCTCCTGAACTACACAAAGCTTGGCCAGAAGACTGTTCCGTTCCGGCTCGGCGTTGCCAGCGCATTTCTGGAAGGCGGAGGAAAGGGCGAAGGGGATATTGTAGAGGTTACTGACGTGTCCGGCTCCATGGAGGGTACCAAGCTCTCTGCTGCCAAAAATGCGTCAAAGCTGATGGCTGGCATAATACTCAATGGCACGGGGAACAGGGTTGGGCTGGTCTCCTATGAGAGCAGCACTGACAGCACGCACGACCTCTCCAGCAATCTGGGCTCGCTGGAGTCTGAAATAGATGGTTATACTGCAGACGGGGGGACATGCATCTGCTGCGGAATAAGCAGCTCGGTGAACATGCTCAACACACAGAGCAATGCATCACGGACAAAGGCAATGGTTGTGATGTCTGACGGCGAGGCAAACCAAGAGTGTACTCACAATTATTGTGACTGGGTATGCATCTGGATATGGTGCTGGTGGGATTGCCCGAGCAGTGCTGCAAAACAGGATGCAATTGACTTTGCATGTGACGCTTACGAGAACTACAACATTACAGTCCACGCAGTAGGGTTTGGAGATGATGCGGACGAGGAAACACTTCAGGGCATTGCAGACTGCGGAAACGGGTCCTATTATTTCGCGGACGTGGATGAGCTGGCAGAGGTTTACGAACAAATAGCTCAGGAGTTTGTAAATATCTCCTTCACCGAGCAGAAGGTATATGTGACTGGGAATATCACGAATTCCATACTGTACCCTGACTCATACATCGAATACAACTTTGACAGGCCCAATGCCACTATTAAGTTCAGGGAGGTTTCCCAGACCATAGAAAGCCCCATGCTCAAGGACTCTTTTGGCTACCTGCAGACACAAGATTTTGTAGAAGGTTCATTTGATGCGCCGATTGGGGGGAGAATAACAGATGCTAAGATAACATCCTACTCATCGCAATACTGGACGGACAATGCGAGCATTGAGAACCTGACCACAAGCAACTGGAATTCAATTTATGAGCTGAGTGATTATGGCTCAGACTACACCGGCTTGGGGGACCCATATATAGTGCAGATTCCAAGGCATTTGGTCGAGGAGAGCCAGAGGAACTTCATCAGGATTGGTACTGGGCTGAACCCGACAAACGGGACAGGCGGCTCGCCCTACAGCAGGGTCATATTTACATATAAGTTTTCTGCAAGTGTCGGCTACGGGAATGTCTTCCCAACTTCAGAGGATGCTGTCTCGGACGCCATAAACAGGCTGAACCAGACACTGGCCGAGAGGAACATAACATATGAAATAGCTGGCATAAATGTCAGCTCCAAGGGCGCCTCAAAAATTCCGTCTTTGTGGGGCCCTGCAAGGTTCGTGCTGGAGGTGTGGAGATGAGAAGCAGGAGGGGCATTCTCTTTACAGTTGCTGCAGTCCTCCTCGCGCTGGTCATACTTAGCATAGTTGCTGTCAGCTACCTTCAGTGGAGGGGGCAGGCAAGCACAGCAGTGTATACAATCAGGTGCGACGAGCTCAATGTAATGCTGGACGACATTGAAAAGGACCTTGACAGGGCAGCGTCCATTACTGGCAAGAGGGCAATGATTGTTGCCACGGACATTGTAATTACAAACGGTACAGCAATCTCAAACGCTGACCAGAAGATGGAGGAGATGGTCCTATACGGTACTTTTAGCGGGGAGGATGTGCCGTCCCTGCAAAACCAGACCCTCGGAAGCTGGGTTGAGAGGATAGTGCCGCTAATTGAGCAGAGGCAGTTTGAAACCAACCTGAATGAAACGCTGCTGGAGATTGATGTGGCGCCTTACGACTCTTTCAACTTAGTTGTGATGGCGAGGATAAATGACATTACAATAACCGATGAGTACGGCTACTGCTCCTTCAATGGAACCCTTCCGAGGAGGGCTTCTTGGCTCTTCCCGCTTGTTCGCCTAGAGGAAATTGACGATCCGCTCTACTCCATTGAAACTTATGGCTTTGTTCAGAGGACAATTTTGGAGCACAATGTCTCAACCCCAGAGCACGGAAGCCCTGCAGCCATTCATGCAGACCTGGAGCAAAAGTACTATCACGCAACCAAGGACGGCCCCTCAATCTTCGAGCGCCTGGAGGGCCTGAGGGGGAGCCCGGTGCACCAGGACAGGCATGACTATTACGTTGACCTTGCGCACAACGCAATGCTAGCCCAAGGATTAAATATTAGTAAATCAGAGATAACAATAGGTATGGAGACCTTCGTGAACACTGCCGAGCTGTATTCCCAACTACCTGAGGAGGCTTGGCCCCTTGTGATAAAAGATAACCAGTCCTCAATAGACGCTGTTTACTTTGGCCAATTCATGAGCGGCCGGAAGATGACCGACGTGACCAATTTGTACCCCTGGTTCAGGATTGACGATGGGCACGCGGCAGTTTATGGCATAAACCAATCCCAGCTTTACGATTAAGATGTTAAAGGACATTGCAGAGAAAGTGGATCACTTCATGAACGAGCTCCGTAAGAGAGGCAGGATAACATTCAGCGAAGCGTCTGAAATGCTAGAGGTCCCTGAGGAGCAGGTCGAGTCCTGGGTAAAAATCCTGAGCGACAACAATAAGACAACTGGTGTTGAGATTGTGTATACCACTAAAGGAGATAACGAGGTAGTCTACAAGCTTCCTGCCGGGATTGCAAAAAAGCAGGCAGAGGTGGCAAAGGAGATAGAGACTATGCCTTTTAAGGGTATGAAGGAGATGAATGCTTCGGAGCCAAAGATTAGGATAGCAACCCCCAAAATACCCAAAGATGATGTGAAGGAAGTCAAAGCAGAGAAGCTTCCAAAGAAGAAACTGAAAAAAAGCAGGTTTGCAGGCTGGTTCAAAAGGCCGAAAAGGCCTGAAAAATTGCTTTTCAAGGCTGTTGAAAATCCCGAAAAGGTTGTAGAGCCAGAGAAATTTGAAAAAATACCATTCAAGACTGTTGAAGAGCCCAAAAAGCAAAAAAAGACGAAAGTTCCGAAAAAGCCCAGGAAAAATCCCCTTAAGGCCTGGGCAAACGCCTTGGCAAAATCTTCCAAGAAAGCTCGAAAGAAAAAGCCGAGGCTTGTAAAAAAGGCAGAAACAGAGGCTAAAAAGATTGATGCAAAAGAAACTCTAAATAAAACGAAGAAAAAGCCCAGAAAAACCCTTTTTAGCAAATGGCTTGCGAAGCCAGGAAAAGCTACCAGGAAGCCCTTGAAGAAAAAAAAGATTCAGAAAAAGCCAAGACCGAAGAAGCGTAAAAAAGAATCCTTAGGAAATTGGTTTAAGAAGTCAACAAAAGCCCGAAAATCCCGTAAGAAAGCGAAAAAGCCGCGCTTCAGGCTTTCAAAGAAGAAGTGGGAATCTGAAAAAAAACTGGCGAAGGAAATAGGGAACCTACCCATAAAAGTTTCAGAAAAAAGCAAGAAATCTGAAAAAGCCAAGCCACAAAAAAAGCCGAAAAAAATCAGCATTGTAAGACTATTCAAGTCATCATCCAAGCATTCAAAACCCCACAAGAAACGTGCCAGGAAAAAGCTGAGGATAATAAAAAGAAAGCCAAAAAAGTCCCCAGAAGAAAGGCTCCTTGATGACCTTGCAGACCAGGAAAAGCGGGAAATGCTCCTTAAAGACCTTGGCGAGCTGGAGAAGAACCTAGCCCTTGCAAAGGAGGGCATCAAAAGCACCGCTCCCGATGAGGAAACTGTGAAAAGGGAAAAGCTAAATAAGTAGCAAATTTAGTTGATTTGATGGATATACTAGAGTCGTATAAAATAGAACACGGAAAAATACAGGCACCAGTTAGCATAATCAAGGACTCGAATGATTTTGTGCTGCAGTACAAGGTTGAGATGCCGCAGCTTGACATTTCCTCTGTTGTCCTTATTGAGGAACTGAGGCACCGGCTTATCTCAGATGTCAAGGTTAAGATAGAGGAGATAATTGACCCCAAGTCCTACTTCCAGATAAAAGAAAGGTATGAGGAGGCCGCAGATAAGATTCTCGAAAAGGAGTGCCCCGACATGCCTCCGATAACCAGGGAGGTAATGAAAAGCTACCTGGTGTCCAGCATGGTAGGCATTGGGCAGTTTGATGTGCTCCTCTCTGACCAGAACCTTGAGGAGATTGCACTCAATGAGGCGAACCAGCCGGCATGGGTTTACCACAAGAAGTTCGGCTGGCTGAAGACCAACATAATGCCAAAAAGCGAGAACGAAACCCAGAACTATGCCGCAATAATCGGCAGGAGGATTGGCAGGGAGATTACAAACCTCCATCCGCTCATGGACGCGAGGCTGCCGACCGGGGACAGGGTGAATGCAACAATATTCCCTGTTTCCACGCAGGGCAATACGCTTACAATCAGGAAATTTGCAAGGAAGCCCTGGACAACAACAGACTTCCTCTCGCCCGAGGTAAATACTCTTAACTTTGAGGTGGCCAGCTTGCTCTGGCTGGCAATCCAGTATGAGCTCAACATCCTAATCGCGGGTGGCACCGGCTCGGGCAAGACCTCTATGCTAAATGCCCTCACGCCATTCATACCGCCAAACCAGAGGGTAGTATCGATAGAGGACACTAGGGAGCTTAAGCTGCCGGAATTCCTGCATTGGATACCTCTTGCCACGAGGAGCCCGAACCCTGAGGGAAAGGGGGGGGTTTCCATGCTCGACCTCATGGTAAACTCCCTGAGAATGAGGCCGGACAGGATTATGGTCGGCGAGGTTAGGAGGGGTGCCGAGGCAGAGGTTCTGTTCGAGGCTATGCACACAGGCCACTCAGTCTACTCAACCATACACGCAGACACAGTTGAGCAGACATACAAGAGGCTAGTTAACCCCCCAATTAATGTTCCAGCTACAATGTTGGAATCACTGCACTTGATTCTGGTTCAGTTCAGGCAAAGGAGGCTTAACCTGAGAAGAACTTTTGAGGTGGCTGAAATAAAGTTTACTGAGGAGAAAAACCCGATCAACCTGATATACAAGTGGGTGGCGCGCGATGACAAGCTTGTCCCAGTAAACCCGAGCAACAGGGTCTACAATGAGCTTGAGGCAAGGGCGGGCATGGACCCCAAGGACATCAAGAAGGACCTCAAGAACAAGCAGGAAATACTCAAGTGGATGTACAAGAACAAGATCAATGACATCACAGACTTTGGAAAAATAGTCAGCAGTTACTATATGGACGAGAGTTCTGTTCTAGATTTAGTTAAGAAGGGCGGAAACTCCAAGAAGATTTTGGGCAAATGAGAATCCCCTTTGTGCCTTTTCCACTGAAGAAAGCAGTTACCAGAGCAAGGCCCTTCAGGAAGCTTGGGAGCTCACTCCTTAGGCAGTTCCCAAATGTCAAGATTGACCTCATCCAGGCAAAGATAAACGTGTCCCCAGAGGACTACCTGGCAGTTGCAATTTACTCCACAGTGTTCTGGTTTGGCATGTTTACTGGCCTCATGCTTGCACTAGTGGCCATATCCGGCAAGCCCATTGTCCCGTCGCTTGGGATCGTTTTCATGGTATCTGTTTCCATAACTGCACTTTCCTTTTTCTACCTGCTCTCCTACCCGTACGTTCAGGCAAAGCGCAGGAGCAAGCTTTTAGAGGGCAACCTCCTTTATGCGCTGCGGCACATACTGATTTCCGTAAAGTCAGGGATAACGCTTTTTGATGCAATGGCAGGCGTGGGCAGAGAAGGCTATGGCACAGTGTCGGAAGAGTTCGCAGAGATAGTGAAGGAGATACACTCCGGTGAACCTCAGGACCAAGTCCTGGAAAAGACTGCCATTGAAAACCCATCGCCCCACTTTAGGTCAATCATATGGCAGATTTCAAACGCGCTCAAGGCAGGCTCGGACATGGGCACCATACTTGAGTCAATGGTGCAGGACTTGGAGCGTGATCAGTTCGCAGGAATCAAGAAATACAACAGCGAGATGAACCCCTGGACGATGATGTACATGCTGCTGGCAGTAATAATGCCCTCGCTTGGAATAACCTTCATGATGGTGCTCAGCGGGTTTATGGAAGTTGCTGTGGGGCCAACTATGTTTTACCTTACAATTGTGTTTGTTGTATTCTTCCAGGTTTTCTTCCTCAGCTTCATGAAGACCAAAAGGCCGGTGATAGGGTTATGATTAGCAACTGGATAGGCAAAAGGCTCCCCAACAAGTGGAGGAAGAGCACAAGGCAGAACCTGGTTTACGCTGACCTGGACATTTCGGCAAATGTCTGGCTAGGGAAGCGCTTCATCACTGTAGTCGCCTTTTCAGTGGCCGTATTTTTATTCTGCAACCTATTGCTCTACTGCAATTACATAATATCAGCAATCTTTACAGTTATGCTGTCTAGCATACTGATAACCACGTTTGTGATTAAGCTCTACCTGAAGGGGAGCAAACGGGCAAAGGATATAGAGGAGGTTTTCCCTGATGCGCTTCAGCTCATAGCCGCAAACATCAGGGCGGGCATGACTCCTGACAGGGCCCTTTGGGTTTCAGCACGGCCTGAATTTGGCTCTCTGGAAAAGGAAATCCGGCGCATAGGATCTGAGATGATAGGCGGGGAAACTGTGGAGGAGGCCTTTTCAAACATGGGCAAGAGGATTAGGTCAAATATCCTTAAGCGTACAGTAAGGCTAATTGTGGAGGGGATAGAGTCAGGGGGGGAGATTGCAATCCTCTTAACTGAAACTGCAGATGATATCAGGGCATTGCAACTTTTGGACAAGGAGATGAAGGCAAATGTTGCAATGTATACGATGTTCATCACTTTTGCATCGCTTGGGGGCGCTCCGCTGCTTTACGGGATATCTACCTTCTTTATGGAAATCCTCAGTGGGATGACTTCTAGCATCGGAGCAGGGACAATGGCCACAGCCAGCGAAGCGGGGATGAAGACCATGAGCATAAACGCAGTGGTTTCCCCAAATTTCCTGTTTAAGTTTGCAATCCTTGTCATCTCAATAACAGCATTCTTTGCCGCGCTGGTGGTCGGGCTAATCAAGAAGGGTGACGAGAAGCAAGGCTTTGTTTATGCGCCGCTTTTTGTGGCAATGGGGCTGCTGGTTTTCTGGATAGTGAGGCAGGCAATAATGGGCATGTTCGGCGGTCTGGTTGTTTTATAGCCCCACAGCAAAGTATTTAAAGCAGGTTTCGCTAGAAGGCGTAGAGGTGCTACTCTATGATACATTTTGTGAGAAGCAAGAAAGGTCAGACCGCTATGGAATACCTGATGACCTATGGATGGGCCATCATAATTGTGGTGGTTGTCTTTATAGCGCTGTTGAGGCTCGGAGTATTTACGCCTAGTGCAGGGACTGTTGCAACAGGATTCAACGAGTTCACGCTTGGCACGGACTTCAAGATAGACACCAGCGGAACTGCAACTTTGTTGATAACGAATGCAGACAAGCAGAGCAGGGCAGTTACCATGAACTCTGCAACAGTGGATGGTTCTGATTGCACTGGAGACACTGGCGTCAAAGGGCCTGGTGAGCAATGGACCGTTACGTGTATTAATGCCACAGCAGGCGGAAGCGTTGGAGCCCCGTACGCAGGCATACAGGTATCAATAGACTACGGCGTTGGTGGACTGACCCACACAGAAACAGGTACTATTAGCGGCGAATACGAGTGAGCCTTTTTTTGGGCTTGCTCAACCTATTTTTTTACTTTATTAATTTGGTTTGTATTTGCAATTCAAAAACCTTTTAAAGAGGTTATCATTAAAGATACCCCACGAGGTGATTATTAATGCCAGTTGTTGATATAAGGTTCTCCAAGCTCGAGGCAAGCAGGGCAGAGAAGTTTAAGGTGGAAAAGGAGCAGAAGGGCGTTTCTGTCGAGAGCAACAGCAAGATGAATGAGATTGTGAAGAAGGACATACCCGGCCTGGGAGAGGTTGTTGTTGTCAACTTTGAGTACACTACAAAGTACACCCCTGAAATCGGTAAGATAAGCGTAAAGGGCAGGTGCATTTACAGCTCAAAGGACCTCGACAAGGACATAAAGGAGGAGAAAAAGAAGAAGATAAAGCTCATGCCGGAAGTATTTGCAGAGATACAGAACGTGATACTCGCTTCCTCTAGCATCCAGGCACTTATGCTTGCAAAGGAGCTAAAGCTGCCCTCTCCTGTGCAGCTGCCGAGGGTAAAGATAGGGGACTAGCTAGATTTTGATCAGTTTGGCAGTTGACACTGTCCTGCCAAGCATTTTTTCTATATCTAGGGCTGACTCTATTTCCAGGATTTTTTCGAGCTTTGCAGCCGTGGATGGCCGGTCTGGTACAGCGCTGCAGCCTGCCGCGCTTTTTGAGGAGCGCTCAAGGATGCCAATTTTGCTCGACAAGTCCATAATCTCGTTCTTATCCAGACCGACTGTCGGGCGGAGTACGGGCAAGCAGGATGCCTCATCAAGGACTGCAATGTTTTCAAGGGTTTGGGAAGCTACCTGGCCAATACTCTCACCGGTTACAATAGCTTTTGCACCTTCCTTCTCAGCTATCTCATTCGCAACCCTGTAGAGCATTCTTTTGCACAGCAGGCAGGTATATCTCTGCTCAGTTTTGGTGAACTGCTTTAGGTTTTCGCCGTTGTCGACCATATACATCTTTACTTCGCCGAGCCATGGCTTTAAGAGCTTTGCAACATCCTTCGCACGCTGCAGATTTGATTCGTCAGTAAAGGGCTCGTTGTAGCCATATACCAGAACTGGCATGCAACCGCGCTTTGCCATTAGCCAGATTGCAACAGGAGAGTCTATTCCGCCGGAATATAGGCCAACTACTTTCCCCTCTATGCCAAGAGGGATGCCTTTAGGACCTTCAATAATTCTGTCGAAAATGTATGCGTGCTTTTCACGCGCCTCTACATGGATTTCCACGTCAGGGCTTTTCAGGCTGACAGCTGCGCCGGTTGCTTTCCGCACTGAATCACCGACAACTTTCCCTATTTCCTTGCTGTCAAAGTCCTGGCCGCCCGAGCGCCTTGGCCTTATTGCAAAGGTTTTTGCTTCGTCCAGCCTTGGCTTTGAGAACTTCTCAGCGGCTTTTGTTATGGAATCAAGGGTAGGCTCGCATACAGTTACAGGGGAAAGGGAGACTATGCCGAAAATCTTGGAGAGCACGTCGAGCGCTTTTCCATCCTGCGTTTCCACGAAAACCCGGGCAGAGCTGCGCTTCACATCAGTAAATTCCACATTTTCCTGCTTTAGTGCGGCTGTGATGTTGGACAGCAGCCTGTCTATGAAGAGGCGCTGAGTCTGCTTGCTCTTTAAGCCTATTTCCCCATAGCGTACCAGGATTGTGTCGAATTCCATAGGTATTAACAATGGTTTAGAAGCATTTAAATATAATTAGCCCTACCTAAAAGATGTTATGGGTACGCAACAGTGCTGTTGTTGCTAGAAGAAAAGCATAGGTGCCCCTCTTTTTATCCTTTCAGGTTTCTCTTAGGATTGCAGGGATAACAAAACCCGGCTATGTGCGCGGCTGCAGACGACCTTTTTAGAAAAAAGGTCGACCAAAAAGGTCCGCAAGGTTGCGGGCAGTAACCGCGATATGGGGGTTCGAATCCCCCTCCCTGCTCCAAACTTTTTCTAAAGAAAAAGTTTGATCAAAAAGCGCGCTTCGCACGTGTTGTGATGAGGTCTAAAATCGCGAACAACATTCTGGAGCTGATTGGAAACACTCCACTAGTGGAGATAAGAGGGCTGAACCCGGCTAAGAATGTCAAAATCTATGCCAAGCTTGAGGGATTCAACCCGACAGGCAGCATCAAGGACAGGATAGCCTTGAAAATGATAGAGCAGGCCGAAGCAGAAGGGGAGCTTGCCAAAGGAAAAACAATTATTGAGCCTACCTCCGGAAACACGGGGATAGGACTTGCAATGGTGGGCACAGTTAAAGGCTATGATGTGGAAATCGTGATGAGCGAAGCAGTTTCTGTGGAGAGGCAGAAGATGATCCAGGCCTTTGGCGCTAAAATAACCTTAACTGACTCGAAATTGGGTACAGATGGCGCTATTTTGAAGGCAAAGGAGCTTGTGAAGGATAGCCCTGAAAAGTACTTCATGCCGGACCAGTTCTCAAACAAGTACAACAAGATTGCCCACTATGAAACAACTGCAGAGGAGATTTGGAGGCAAACTAAAGGAGATATAGACTGCTTTGTTGCAGCCATTGGAACTTCCGGAACCCTTATGGGCGTTGGGCACTATCTGAAGGAAAAGAAGCCCGATGTGAAAATTGTAAGCGCCGAGCCAATTGGCGGGCATTATATTCAGGGGCTAAAAAACATGGAAGAGGCCATTGTACCTGCGTTGTACAAGCCTGAAAAGCTCGACAATATAGTGATGATAGAGAGCGAGGACGCCTTTGAGATGTCACGACAGCTTGTAAAAAGGGAAGGAATCCTTGTTGGTATGAGCAGCGGGGCCGCGATGCTCGCAGCATTGGAGGCTGCCAAGGAGCTCAAGTCAGGAACAATTGTCACGATTTTTCCTGACCGTGGGGAAAAGTACCTGAGCACGGATTTGTTTAATTTTAAATAGTAGGAAATTGAATTGTGAGATAGGATGGCAATTAGGGTTTATAACACGCTTAAAAGGAAGAAGGAGGATTTCAAGCCAGCTGTAGAGGGCAGAGTGCACATCTACATATGCGGGCCCACTGTTTATGATTATTCGCACCTTGGCCATGCCCGTGCCTATGTTGCTTTTGATGTCATAAGGCGCTACCTCGACTACCGTGGCTACAAGGTGCTCTACGTTGAGAATGTTACTGACGTTGACGACAAGATAATCAACAGGGCTGCGGAGACTAACCAGGATGCCCTGGAGCTTTCGAGGAGGTTTGCGGAGGAGTTTGATAGAGATATGAAAGCGCTTGGCGTCAAGGCTCCTGACGTACAGCCAAAAGTCAGCGAGCACATTTCAGACATAATAGACATTGTAAAGGGGCTTATTGAGAATGGCTTTGCTTATGAAGTTGACGGTGATGTTTACTACAGGGTTTTAAAGTTCAAGAAATACACGGAATTGTCCGGCTTGAATATAGACGAGCTGAAGGCAGGGGCGCGTGTTGACGTTGACTCACGCAAAGAAAGCCCGCTTGACTTTGCGCTGTGGAAAAAAGCAAAGCCCGGAGAGGTTTCCTGGGACAGCCCATGGGGCAAGGGCAGGCCTGGTTGGCACATAGAGTGCTCAGCGATGTCAATGAAGTATCTTGGTGCCACACTTGACATACACGGCGGCGGGCGTGACTTGATATTCCCGCACCACACTAACGAGATTGCACAAAGTGAGGCATATACTGGCAAGAAATTTGCAAAATACTGGATGCATAATGGCTTTGTTACAATAGACAAGGAGAAAATGTCGAAGTCCTTAGGAAATTTCTTTACAATAAGAGAAATACTGAAAAAGTATAGCCCGGACGTGGTTAGGTTCTTCCTGCTCTCAACGCACTATAGAAGCCCGATTGACTTTTCTGACGAGCACCTGAAGCAGGCAAAAATCAAGCTTGAAAGACTTTACAATACATTGGAGGCGATTGACTCTGCATTGAAAATTAAAAAGCCGCGCAATCTTTCTGAAGAAGACAAGAAAATAATCACTCAAATTGAGGTCCACAGAAAGAAGTTCACGGACTCCATGGACGATGACTTTAACACAACCGAGGCCATTGCTGCACTGTTCGAGCTTGCAAGGACAATAAACAAGTATATAGAAACGGGGAAGAACCCAAAGGTGCTGCAAATAGGGCTCGACGTTTTCCAAGAAATTGACAAAGTGTTCAACTTGTTCCAGCTCCAGGAAAGGGAAATTCCGAAAGGGGCTGATAAGGCTGTTGAGGAAATGCTCAAAGAGCTTAAGGCTGCAAAAATGCCAGAGACATTTGAAGGAAAAATGGAGAAGCTCATAACTATGCGGGAGGAAGCCAGAAAAGCAAAAGACTTCGAAACGTCTGACAAAATAAGGGCAAGGCTTTCAGAGGCAGGGATAGTGCTAGAAGACCAGGCAGAAGGCGTTAAGTGGAAGCTCAGATAGCTGATTTTTAAAGTTTATATATGGGTAACTATAAGAGGTGAGGTATGGCTAAAAAGAAAACCAGGAATCAGCCAAAAAAGGAAAAGCAGATTCCGCAAGAGGCGGACAAGACTACCACAAACATTACGATTATAATGTACATTACGATCTTGATAGCCATAGGGGTTTCTGTTGTGACCTTTTTCATCATGAGTCAGAGCACTTTTAGAGGAGAGGCCAGTGCACCTGCAGAAAGTGTATTGCCAAACCTCAAAATGACATTAATAGACGATTCAAGCTGCAGTGACTGCTTTGACCCAAGCGTTTATATTCAGCAAATGCGGATGGAGTTACCCGCAAACGTCTCGACTGAAACGCTCCAGTATACCTCATCCGAGGCGCAGGCCCTTATCTCACAGTATCAGCTGAAAACTGTTCCAGCCCTTATAATAACCGGCGAGGTGAATGATCCCCTCGTAGCAGGGCTTCTAGACCCAACGGGCGAGTATTATGTTGGCGGAGCGATTGTGTTTTCCGAAAGCATGCCGCCATACAAGGAGATAGACACCGGCATAGTTAGGGGCATTGTGGATACTGTATACCTTGTGGATGTGAGCTGTGCTGAGTGCTACGGGGTTGAAAATCATAGGATGACTCTCTACGCAATGGGCATTTACGTTGGCAACGAGAGCACAGTTGACATTGCCACGGAAGAAGGGCAGGAAATCGTGACTAAATACAGCATAACAGAAGTTCCCACGGTCCTTCTTTCACCTGATATTTCAGCTTATACTGGTTTTGACCAGCTTTGGCTAACCGCGGGAAGCATCGAGCCTGATGGATGGTATGTTTTCAGGGGCAATGCCCAATGGGCCGAGGAGGCTGCTGTGGTTGGCGAGAGCTTTGCCTATAAAGACCTGACAACAGGAGAGGTGAAAATAGTATAATGATATGCATAGTTGCCTTGTTTGCACTGGCCGCGATGAGCATTTTCAGCGCGAGGTATAGGCCGTGGGCAAAGGAGGCATTTGACTGCGTATTCAGGAGAATTACACTCCGTCCCTGTAATACCAACTTTGACCAGAAAGTCAAGTCCAGGATTGTCGGCAAGATGATGAAGAGGCACCCGAAGTGTGCAAAACTCATTTTCAGGCATTTTGAGGCAATCTCCTGGGCTCTTACGATACTTTTGGTAGTAAGCCTTATTTTTGCAGGAATCGGCATATACAACTATGCAAAGTATGGAAACTGCAACGGCCTTGGAAGTGATGAGTTCTGCGTCTTTGAGCTAGTAGAGGGGGAAGAACAGGTAGTATGTTCAGCTTCTCCAAGTTGTGTTTCAGATGCATGTGGCTGTGAAGTGGGGCAGCTGCCAACATGCAAGTACGAAGAGAAACGGGCAGTTTGCAGCTGTTGATTTTCATGAAAGACATTGACAGGATTGTGCAGCTTCTTAGGAAGGAGATTTCTGGGCAGACGCATCTAGGCTCGATAAGAAGGGACCCTTTTAAAATACTTATTGCAACGATTTTGTCAGCACGGACCAAAGATGAAAACACGGATAAGGCTGTAAAGCAGCTTTTTGAAAAATACTCCACGCCAGATGCAATTGCAAATGCACAGATTTCCGAGCTTGAAAAACTTGTCAAGCCTGCTGGTTTCTATAAAATAAAAGCAAGGCGGATAAGAGAGGTTTCGGAGAGGATTTTGAAAGACTTTGGGGAAAAGACGCCAGATAATATTGATGATCTGCTTTCACTGCCCGGCGTGGGTAGGAAGACTGCAAACTGCGTTCTCGTTTATGCCTACAGGCAACCTGCAATACCAGTGGATGTGCATGTTCACAGGATTTCAAACAGGATAGGGCTGGTGGAAACAAAAACGCCTGAAAAGACAGAAACTGCCCTTTCCAAAATAATCCCAAAAAAATACTGGATAGAGATAAACGAGCTTATGGTAAGGCATGGCCAGGGCAAGTGCAGGCCAAGAAACCCAAAATGTGGACTCTGCTCCCTGAACAAGATTTGTGATTTTGGAAAGAAAAGACAGCAAAGTATAAATACTTAACAATTGTTAATTTAGCTTATGAAATTCCCATGTGAGCTGGTTGTTTGGAAGATATTGCCCTCAATTCGTGCAAAGCTGGCGGTTGAGCTTGCAAAGAAAGGCATGACACAGCGAGAGATAGCAGGTAAGTTGGGGATTACAGAGGCTGCTGTTTCGCAGTACATTAACAAAAAACGTGCCCTTGACTTTAAGATAAGCCAGGAAATGGACAAGGCATTCAGAGAAAGCACAGAAAGGATCGAGAAGTCGACCAATGAACTTGAAGTTGTATCAGAAGCCTGCAAGCTTTGCAAAGAAATAAGGAGCCACGGCTTTGCGTGCGACCTCCACAGGAAGCATGATGATGTGCCGGCTGGCTGCAGAATCTGCTTTGCCGGAGGCGAGGCGTGTGAGTGTTGAGGGGAATCTTGCTAGAGTAAGGCAGAAAATTGCTGATTCCCTGGCAAATGCAGGCAGAACAGACTCGGTAAAGATTGTTGCAGTTACCAAGACAGTTGACGTACCCGTGATTGAAGAAGTTGTTGGGGCAGGAAATGCTGCAATAGGTGAGAATGTTGTGCAGGAAGCTGCGAGGAAAAAAGGGCTCCTAAAAGAGAAGGTTGAATGGCATATGGTTGGCCATCTCCAGAGCAACAAGGCAAAGAGGGCAGCAGAGATATTTGATTGGGTCCAGTCTGTTGATTCAGTAAAAATTGCCAGGAAGCTGAATGATGCTTGTGGAGAGCTTGGGAAAATTATGAATGTATTAATCCAGGTTAATGTTTCTGGAGAAGAGACTAAGTTTGGCATAGCTGCTGAAGAGGCTGAATGCCTTGTCAATGAGATAAAAGATATGAATAACCTAAACCTAAAAGGCTTGATGGTAGTTGCACCTTACTTTGAAGACCCTGGGCTTGCGAGGCCGATTTTCAGGGAAGCCAGAGAATTAAAGGAAAAGCTCAGCCTTGAAATGCTCTCTGCAGGAATGACTAATGATTTTGAGGTAGCAATAGAAGAGGGTGCAAACATTGTTAGGATTGGCACGGCAATATTCGGGCCACGGGATGCTTAAATGGATGTTGAGGCTTTGCGTGAGGATTTCCCCGCATTGAAACGGGAAATAAACGGTAAACCGCCTGTTTACTTAGACAATGCCTGCATGACCCTTCGACCGAGGCAGGTTATAGATGCGCTTACAGAATATTATGAAAAGTACCCGGCATGCCACGGCAGATCTGTGCACAAGTTTGCCATGGAGGTCACCGAAAGGTTTGAAAAGTCCAGGAAAACTATGCAGAGGTTCATAAATGCCTCGAAAAGCAATGAAATTTTATTTACAAAAAATACTACTGAGGGCATAAACCTGATCGCAAACGCATTAGGGCTGCAAAAAGGCGATAAAGTCCTTACAACAGACCGCGAGCACAACTCAAACTTGATACCCTGGCTGAAGCTTGAGAAGGGTAGAGGGATTGAGCATGAGGTTGTTCCCTCGAACCAGGACAATACTTTCAATATGGAAAATTTTGAGAGCATGCTTGACCCTAACGTTAAAGTTGTTAGCCTTGTCCACACCTCAAACCTTGACGGATATACCATCCCGGCTAAAGAAATTATCAAGAAAGCGCATAGAAACGGCTCTTTGGTGGTGCTGGATGGCGCACAGAGCGCACCCCATAAGGAAGTTGATGTCAAGAAACTGGATGCGGACTTCTTTGCCTTTTCATGCCACAAGATGTGCGGCCCAAGCGGCATGGGCGTACTGTACGGAAAGCAGAAGCTCCTAAACGAAATTGAATCATTCATAGTCGGCGGGGAAACCGTGGAAGACTCCCACTACGATTCGTTCTCACTCCTGCCCCCTCCTGAAAAGTTTGAGGCCGGGCTGCAGAACTATGCCGGTGCAATGGGCGCTGCCGCAGCTGCCGAGTATTTGATGAAGGTTGGAAAAAAAGGCATACAGGAACACGAGCTCAAACTTAACAAGCTTGGAACTGATTTGCTGGCTGAAATCCCAAAAGTTAGCATTATCGGGCCTGGAGACACTGAGCTTAGAAGCGGCATAGTCAATTTCCTTGTCGAAGACATGGACCCCCATGACGTTTCAATAATACTTGACGAGACAAAGAACGTGATGACGCGCTCAGGAAGGCATTGTGTGCACTCATGGTACAATGCAAAGGGCATACGTGGCTCCACCAGGGCCTCAATGTATTTCTACAATACGGAAGCAGAAATAGAACTGTTTGCAAATACCTTGAAAGAAGTTGTGCAGCTTTCCTAAACTGTCTCTTCCTCGTGCAGCTCCCTAAACAGATGATTAATGTGCTCTTCCTTGTAATTGTAGCGCTTTAGGTGTGTCTTTATGTGCTCTTCCTTGTAGCCGCGCTCAAGAAGACCCTTCAAATATTGTTTAAGCTGAATTCTCTGCACAGGCGTCAGCTCTAGGTAGGTAAAGGCCTTTTCTATGTGCTTGTTGTCCCATTTGTACTGCCTTAAGTGATTCTTAATATGATCGCGCGGGACGCCCCTGTCCCTGTGCTGCTGGATGAATGCCTGGAGCTGGTTCTGCTTCTCCGGGGTAAGCTCTGCTGGAGCCGCCCCTTCTGCCTTGGGCTTTTTGGGCTTTCCCGCAAGGGCTGCCTGGATGTTCTCGGGCAGCTTTCCGCTCAGGAACAGTATTAGCAATACTGCAATTGCGATGAATGCCCCGACAATTATGAAAAGCAGTATGTTTGAGGCAGATATTGCAAAGCCGCCGCCAACAGTTATTGTCCTTTCAGTTGTTGTGGTCTGGCCGCCGTTTAGGTCTGTGCACCTGACCTTCCATGCATATGTGCCCGCCTCCAGCTGGACATCCTCGAAGCTGTTTTCGGAGTCGCTTGTAATCTGGTTTTCGGTTGCAACCACATCGCCGTCAACAAGAAGCTCGCATAGGACAATTCGGGTTTCGGCATCTGCTGGGGTGTACGTGAATGTTGCCTTTCTGCCTACGCTGGAGTTATCTCCTGGGGCACCCACGTCTACAGTTGGAGGAGTGTTTTGAGGTTCAGGCTCGCCGACTTTAACAACCCTGCTGGCAGAGGTGCCAGTGTTACCGCTTCCATCGGTGCACCTGACCTTCCAATTATAGTTGCCATTGGCTAGCTCAACATTTGAAAAGCTGTTCTGCTTTCCCTTTTCAGGCGCGCCGTCGGTCTTTTCCACAGAACCGTCTATGAGAAGGGCGCAGTTGTCAATTTCGGAGTCAGTGTCGTCTGGGGTATACTTGAAAGTGATTTTGCCGGATGTTTGGAAATTATTTTCAGGCGAGTTGAGGGTTATGTCAGGAGGCGTCTCGTCATAGCGTGCGAAAATTGCAAATTGCCTCTTGGATGACTCGCCGGTATTCCCCTGCTCGTTTATGCACCTTATTTTCCATACATACTCACCGGTCTCAAACTGAACGTCCTTGAAGCTGTTCACGGAGCCATTCTTTATTGTGGGGTCAGTCTTCTTGACCTTGTTGTCAATAAGCAGGTCGCAGCTGGTTATGTCATGATAATCTGTAGGAGTGTAGTTGAAGGTTACATAGAAGGTTCCTATCCGTTCATCATCCAGTGGGCTGTGAGGGATTATATCCGGGCCCTCACCCGTGTCTACATAGAAGAACCGCTCGTCTTCAGAAACATTCGAATTGCCCCACTCGTCCGTGCAGTTGACATTCCAGACCCATTCGCCGTCTGCAATTTCAATGTTGGTGAACTTGTTGACAGAATCATTCTCAATTTTGGTGTCTGTCTTTTTGACAGAGCCATTAACCAACAGAACGCACTTTTGGATTTCGCTGGCGTCTACAGGAATGTACTCAAAAGTAATCTCCCCGTCTGCGTCCGTTACCCCATTGTCAGGGGCTTCCAGGGTAACAACAGGGTAGTCGTCATCTATCCTAACAGTGAACTCCCTTGGCAAGGACTCTAGCTTGCCATCGTCATCCTCGCACACGACCTTCCACTCTATGGTTTCGCCGTCGATGTCCAGCTCGTCAAGGTCGATCTCCTCAAAAACATTCACGGTGTTGTTTTCAGGCTCGCTCTCCGATTTTAAGTGGTCATTTGTTGAATAGCCAAACTCGTCAAAGTAGAGCCTGCACCACTTGAAAGGATCGTCTTCATTGCCCTGGTAAGGCGCATCAGTCCTTGGCTTGTATTTGAAATCCGCAGTTTCTGACTGTATAACATCCTCATCGTCAGGGGAGGTCAGGATTACCTGCCTTTCTGCAGGGTTTGCATACCCCACAATAGCCAGGACTGAGACAAATAGCAGTATCAGAAGCAAAAATTGCAACGCGCTCCGATTACCCATGGAAAGCTATAAGGAATCGTGCTTAAAAAGCCTTTTGCTTGCAGAAATAGACCTAGTGCTCCTTTCTCTTTGCCCTAAGCCGGGTGTAGTGGCATTCCCTGCACTTTGCCTTGCCCAGCCTCATCCTTCTCTTGTCTACCCTGTTCTTTGCACCGCACTTCAGGCAGATGTACACATTCTCAAAAAGCCGGGCATCCGCCTCTGGAAACCTTGCCATAGCAGAAACAGATATTGTTTTGGGTTTATATACTTTATCCTACTCGCTTTTCTTTTTGAACAGGTTTGGCAAGTGGTACTTTGAGCCCGGTTTTGGTTTTTTAAGAGTTTCAAGCATAGTAAGGGGCTTTTTGTGGAGGGGCATCACATCAGCAGGCGGAGGTGAAGCCTTTGGCGGGGAGAAACTTGGAACAGGAGGGATTTTCGGAGGTGAGGGGGCGATGTGATGAGC
>JGI10211J14876_10000253_pt1 | contig 22384 bp, 26 predicted proteins | sample Etolagsediment_FD_14876 | JGI IMG/M metagenome (IMG submission 14876)
ATTATCAAGATAACCAAGAATAGTTAGATCATAGACACCATCTTGGACATCTCGTGTATAACTTTGAATTTCAGTCTGATCATAGATCTGATAAGAAGGACCAAAATCACGCTTGATAAAGTATGGAGAATCAGTTCTACCAGAACCAATAATTGTTCTATCATAGAATGTATATGGAACATTGTTAGAACTAGAAGCAATGGTAGAAATACCACCTGGGTCAGTGTTCAGACCAACGTTGAAAGTAACACGGTCAACAACATCAGAAACAACGAATAGACCATTGAAACCTGAGTTCTGAGCACCGGTTTCATTGTTAGTAGACTTCAGGCGTTGGATTTCAACCAACTGACCTTCTTTCAGTTTGTGTGGATATAGTGTAGTAACAACACCAACATTAGAGGACCAAGATGCGTTGATGATGTTTGTCTTGGTACGAAGATCTTGAACTGATGTTAGTGCAGTATTATCGTTCTGGAAGTTATCGTCGTCAATAACAGCACTAGATTCTTCAATCGAGAAACCATTCTGTGGTGGTGAAGCAAGAGAAGATACCTGTGGAATAGAATATCTTAGTTGATAAGACTTCTGCTCATCAGTTCTAATATCATCAATTCTGCTGATGAAACTATTACCAGTTTTAGGTGTAACTACAGATCTTTGTGTCGAGATACCTGAAGCAAGACTATTACCAGCACCAACGTTGATATACCAACCGCTAGTATCAAACTGAATTGGATGACCTGGATCTCCTGGTTCTTTATCAGANACNAAAGATACNACACGTAGTTCTCCNCCCAGNTTGTTAATATTGCTGAGATTACTATTGTTAATTGCGTTGTTGTAAGTAGAAGCAATACGAATCTGGTCTGCATTCANACTTTCAGTGATNGCATAATATACAGTTCTATGCTCAAGACCATCAGGNAGGTCACCATCTTTCGAGAAAATTCTAATAGATTCACCAGGCAGTAGTCTGTGGTTCTCTTGTAGTGTTAGTGTNCTACCAGTGATCGAGTTTATACCAGATACTCTACCAACTAGATATTCTTTCTTAGTAGCAATTCTGTCGTCTGGTTCATCACCAGGAACAGGCATTACGATTGGTGCAGAATAAACGACGTTATTGACGTTACAGAACAGAAGATCGTCAGTCTTTGCACCAACAATATAATTACTCGCAAACTTTGATGGTGGTGCATCAATTCTGTTGAACTGATAGAAGTGAAGTCTAGTATCTGTAGCACCAGCACCAGAAATAATTTCTACATCAAGTGGTAGATAATTGACTGCATTTGCTGCTCTACGATTCTGCTGAGCAGGAATAATTTCAGTCAGATAACCTTGGTCATCCTTGAGGAATGCTTCTCTTCTAAAGAAGTCTGCTTCCAAAGATTTTGCACCAAAGTTACTGTTAGAGTTGGTGATAGACATATCACCACCAGACTCAGCAACGAAATGCTGTGCATAACCAATAGCAAAGACAGAAACTGCCTGAATAATACCGTTGTTAGATACCTTGACGTGGAAGTTCTGCCATTCTGGTTTATGTCTAGCAAGACTATCTGTGTGTAGTGATACACCAGAACCTAGAGCTGCCTGATCTTGGTAAATACCTGTTGTAGAATTATACTTGACGTATGCGTTGTCGTCCTTGTTTAGGGCAATACCGGTTAGCTGAGCCACAACCATGGACTTGAATCCGGTTGCTTTGCTACCATCGGCGTGCATACCATTCAGACCAAATACCGATCTGATGGAGCAGTTGAAGATATATGGAGAAGAAGAAGATACACTATCAGACTCAACTTCTACTGTTGGGTTCTTACCGGCAAGGTTTGGTGTTGCTGTAGATGTTGGAGTATTCGCTAGAGAATATGTGAATACAGTGTCGCTTTGTACTTGAGACACAACATAGCTACCATCATACTCAGCGTTATCAACACCAGCAATCAGAATAGGAGTTCCTACAGAGAAACCATGGTTAGTCTCTGTGACTACTGTAACAATAGATGTTGCAGTTGTATCTGTTGGGGTAGCNCCAGAATAGATGTCTTCAATTTGAATTGCACCGACCTGGGAGATAGCACCAACAATACGGTACTCATCTACNACTGCTTCAAAGTCATCATTAGCAGGATAGTTAGGTAGTGCTCTACCAGAACTTGTACCATAAGCAAGCGTAAGCTTATGATAGTACATATCGAGATCGGTGTTACCCTTACCCGAAATGATATTCACACCATCTGCATACTCAAAGCAGGTTAGTTTGTGGTGTGAATAGTTGGGGGTGAATACAGAAGTTGTGTAGTCTCTGTAAATTCTGTCGTTAGGATCTGCGTCGAAGAAACTGAATCCAAAGAACCAGCAGGAACCAGTTACACGGAATAGTGCAGAACGGGAAATATTATCGTTTGATGGATCTGGTACAAACTTTGGTCTAATCTTAGTCTTACGAAGATCCTGACCAACAATCGATGTACCACGAGGTAGAATTACACCACCTTCAGTGGAGTTGAAAGTATAAAGAACGTTGTTTGGATCCTGAATATCAAAATTTGATTCGGTAGTCAGTTGATTGATCGATGCCGCACTACCATTTACATCCTCAATGTTACCACCAGTATCAATAGAAAAACCTGGGCGGTTATCAATGTAGTGAACACCAGGAGAAACTAAAATAGTTGTCTTATCAAATCTATCGTTATCTTTACCCAACTGATAGGAAAATCTAGCAGACTCAATCAGGGCACGCTGAATCGTCTTGAAAGGACGAGTTCTTGAATTGCCAGTATTGGAAATATCGTCTGTTGCATCAAGTTCTTCTGGGTTAACGTAAATTACATTACCCTGAACGTTCTTAAGGAAATTCTCTAGTCTGCTTAGTGGCATTGCCTATAAATACTGACACCGTTCTTCAAGTTATTTATACCATGCCTGCCGGTCCAGAAACGGAGTATTTGATTGAATCTTATAAGCGTGCAATTAAACAAGATCAAACACAGTTAGAGCAGTTAGATCAAGTTATTAAAGGTCTTGTAATTAAAACTGAAGAAGATGAAGAACCGACAGCAATTATCGAAGGCGTCAACGATCAGATCAATAGATTTGACCCTTCTACAAAAGGTTTAGATACCAGAATTCTATCACTAAACAACCAAATCAGAAATCTACAAGAACAGATTGTTGGTTTAGGACAATCTGCTAACGCATTTGGCTGTGTGGGTCTTGGAACAACTGTAACATCAGTTATTGGTGATCAGGTCAATCTACACATCTGGTCGTTTACTTCACCAAATCCATTCTCCCAATCCCAGCAAGTTCTCACAGCAAATAACCTAGGCGTTGGAACTTATAATGGTATTAGTACAGTATCTATTGGTACATATGCAAACTTTGCATCAGATGATGGAGTAGACTGTGCCGGATATGCTACATCTATCAGTAATTTGCAAGCACAAATTACCCCACTCCGCACACAGCGAAATGAGGTAATCACAGAAATCAATATCTTGAAAGAAGAAAGAGCAAGATATCAACTACAAAAATATGGTTATGATGTTGCTAAAGTTCAGTTAGAAGGTGAAATCGTCAAGAAACAAAATCTAATTGTAGCACTGGAAGATCCAGATAACCAACAATGGTTCTTAGAATAACTTATTCGTCAAGCTCGTTCCTCGCCGTCGTAATCTTTTGATTCTTCGTATGGTGTGTAATCAACTTCTACGGGTCTCAGTATTGCGTTGATAGGGTCTTTCTGTCCACCAAGGATAGCACAAGCTCTTTTATAGTAGAAGTTGTTTGTGCTGCCCGATGCCTCCATTGCATCTTTTACTTTCTGCCAATTTTCCATGGAAATGTCGTCCATAAGGATATGGTGCATTAAGGGTTAAAAATTATTTACCTCGGTTCTTCTTTTTACGCTCCTTTTGTCTTCGATTGAAGACAAACTTGTCGTTTGCTCTTTTACACCTTCGCAAGTGGGATCCGAATTCTATTCGATTAGCACAGATCTTACCACACATTGGGCATCTAATGCCCGGCGTATTCGACTTCGACATCTGCTTGATCTGTCCAGTCTCTTGCTACGACTAGCATATTCATAAATTGGTCTGCATCACATGGAATCTCGATCTCAGATCCATCTGATCCATACATGTAGAACTTGCGTGCTACAACGTCAATTTTGATTTTTTCGACGTATTCGTCAAGGATGTCTAGATGCATTGGGGGATTCCTGCAGACCTCATTCTACCATCACTCGGGTTCCACGTCAAGGGCAGGAACATCGACCCGTGTGCCCTGAACAAAGTAGTAGGCTTCAATGGCTCCACCAGTTGCGTTTCTGACGACGACCTTCTGACCCCATTCGATACGATCAACAAACAAGTCCTGACCAAAACGGCAGGGAGTCAATTGAACTGTGATCGATTCAGGATCAACAAGTTTAGTCCAATATAGTGGTAGTTCAATAATACCGTCAGTCGTGACTTTACCACGCACATAGACAGCGTGCTCCGGTCCTTCCAAGGCACCGTGCATCAATTTCTTACCGGGATTGAGTGGGTGCTCAATCTCAAATGCCTTTGCTCCAGCAGAAAATGCTCCAGTCACAGTCATATTCCCATAATGTGTGTATAGCGGAGCAGCAGAAGTTTTATTTGCAGCAGCATCTGTTTGCGATGGCTGTGCGTTCTGCTCGCCTCCAACACCGATATTATACCCCACCCTGTTGGATAAGCCAATAGCATTGTTGGTTCCGATCTTGTTTAGCACACCTAAGGTGTTGCCCATCCCAAAGAAATTGCTAACACCAAAGTTATTCATATACCCATTATGGTGGGTACCACCAGTAACATCAAGACCCAGCGTAGGAATACTAGGAACAAATGGTGCCATTGGAGCACCAATGTTGACTGCTGCTCTAGCAAATCCTGGACTGGTAGGAGCACCGAAGAATGCCGGTCCCACACAAGCTAGTGTGCCTGAGAATGGACTTTCACCATTCAATGTTAGCATGGACTGATCCAGTCTAGTTGGAACTTCTGGTCCGATATAAACCTTACCTGCCGATAGTTCGCCTGCGATGCTCATAGTACAAGTTCTCCTAGTAATGTATTTACCAGATCTGATAGACCATCTGGAATTAGTTTTGTCTTCTGATCCAATAGGAAATTAGTAGAACCGGAATTGATGACCCAACCATCAGCAGCATTCAATAGTGTAGATGTTGCCTTTGTGGTAACATTAGTTCCTAGTACGGTGACGTTATTATCTGCGTCCAACCTGATGTTATGAATTGCGTTTAGTACAATATCACCATCCTGGTCGGTAGTCTCCATTGTGATGTTTTTACCCCGCAGCGTAAGATCACCACCAGCATCAATCAGAATATCACCTTCTGCTTGAATAGCAATAGGACCCTTACCTTCCTGGAGTAGTGTGGACCCCTTATCGTTTGGTGCAGCAAACAGTCCCCAACCACCATCTTTGTAGATGTGTAGTGCTGCACCGCTACCACCAGATAGTTGAACGTGGTGCTTTCTTAATACGTTATCCTGTTTTTCTTCACCAATATCTAACGCACCAGCTGTTGGATGCGAAAACGTCAAGTTAGGTTCTTTCTGTTTCATGAGCTAACACAATTCACAACACGGATGACCCCACCAGCAGGAACTTCACCCTTAAATTCACTTCTTGGAATATATCTCATCACTGGTCTGATGATAGCACCAAATCCAGTCGGACTATTTATTGCTAGGTCTGGAATGACTTTACATCCTACATCAGTAGAAATGATGTCTGCACCTACAACTCTACCGTCTTCATCGAGTTGTGGTTTGAGTACACCACAGTCACTAGTAATCATATCTCCTTCTTCATAACCAATACCAGTATTGACGATCTCTACATCTTCGATCTGACCAACAACATCAATACCTTCATCATCTGGTGTAAGTGGTGACTCTGGAATATATCCACCACCACTTTGATCGATGATGATATTAACAACCTGACCATTCCTAATGATTGCTCTACCTGTTGCACCATATCCATTATCACAATCATCAATAATACTTACAAATGGTTCAGAAGTATATCCAAAACCAAGTTCAGTCATATTCACGCCCACTACCTGACCGATACTATTAACGACTGCTCTTGCAGCAGCAGATGCACCGCCACCACCAAAGATTTCAATTCTTGGTGGACCACATTCCTTATTGTATGGTTTACATCCACCAACCTGACTTTGAACTGTGTTAGCATCTGGTGTAGGACCAAACCAACCATTAATGGTATTTCTTACGTCTTTATTCAGATTACCAATTCTACCTGAAATATCAATAGTTCTTCTAAAATTAATTGCTGCTTCCTGTGTGGGACCAAAATTCACTGCCCAGTTGTATGGTTCTGGTTCGCAGAAGTTGCCTTCACACTTGAGGAAGTTCAGTGCTGTTTGTGCATAGTTCAGTGCTTGATCCATGTATTGTGTAAAACTACCAAGAGCAGAACCTACTGCTTTCTGAATAGAACCCAGAGCAGGACCAATTGCACTGTTGATCTGCTCTGTAATCTGACTGATTAGACCACCAATAAACTGCTCTGCAGCACACAATGGCACATTGACGATCTTACCAATCATCTGCAGTAAGAAGTCTTCAATAAACTTTTGTAGTCCTTTGATAATATTCTCGATAAGGCAGAAAATCTGATCGACTGCCTTCTTGACTGCGATATCTTTGAGAAGACTATCTGGAATTAGGAAACTAACAATCTTCTTGACCAGATCAAAGATCTTCTGGAACAAAAACTTTCTAGCAAGTCTAATAAGTTGTGTAAATGCACCTGAAATAGATGATGCAGTCTGACTTACTAGTGCATTTATATTTGCAAATGTATTCAGTGCAGGGTCAATGAATGCACCTTTGTATGCTTTCAGTCCTTCTACTGCTGTGATGAATGTCTGTAGTGATCTAGCAATCGTAGCAGTAGCACCTTTACCAGACTTGCATCCTTTTGCCTTACCAACAACCTTTTCTTTTACTTCGTTATTACTCTTACCTTGCTGACTTTGCTTTCCGTCAGCAGTTTCGCCACCTTTAGGAACACCATTACCTTTTGGTGCTGTACCATCTGCTGGTTTTACCGCAGGAGAATATGGTAGTTGCCTGTTGTATTCAACAGGTTTGAATCCTGTTGTCTGTGCTGCTAATGCTTTGTCCCATTTGATCAGTGATTCTTCTGACTGGGAACTGAATAGAGCACCCAGAATAACTGGTTGCTGGGCATCTTCACCATCAAGGAAGAAACCAATACAGGTTTCTCCACCTTGCAAAGCAAAACTAGAACCACCAAAGTTTTTTCCTGCACCAAGGTTTGGTGGTACTAGAAAATGTGCCCAAGGCAATTCTTCATCTTTGACCTCATCCGAAGCAGGATGATGACCTAGGATCCTAACTTTAGCACGGTATCCGTACTTTTCGCTGAATTCACGCCAGTTTGCATCTACGGTGACCTGTCCGATGAACCAATGTAGTCCATCTTCACCTAAAAAATCAATTTTAGACAGGCGTTGTTCAAGCATTTAGTTTTCGTAAATTCTGCACTCAACAGCATCTGGATTTTTGTCGCAAAATAGTTCCAGCGATGTAGGATCGTGGTGATCCTCAGGGTGTGCTTCTTTGTAATCCTGCAGATCGTGTAGTTCTGCTTCAAGGAACCTACGACGCTGGCTGGAAATACCAGGATCATAAAGTGCGTCTTCGTTTTTTTCGATGTGTAGTTCGATTGATTTCATGATAGCTCTGTGTAGGAATCTCTTACTAATTGTAATCCAGTAAAGTCACCATCTGCAGAGAATTTATGTGCTAATGACTTGATCATATAATAACCGGAGTTTGGATTGTCTCCATAATCCGCGGCTTCCATATTGAGTTTAGGAAACTTGCAATAAATCATATCACCACAATTCAACTTCAAATTCATAGGTACTGTTATATTTAACGTTTGAGAAAACAGTGTGGAGTACCTAGCATGACCTTGTGCCTGGTATAAATTCTGCTCTTGTGGTGTTTTTAGATCGCCTTTCTCCGACAATGTACCTTGATCTTGTACGGATAGCATAATTCGTGACGGTAGTTTTTCAAACTCAGTTGGAATAACCTCATCATCATTTGCTAGTTGCATCTGATTGTTGATGCTACCCTTTAGATTATATTCGTTGAATTCAGGTACCTTAGTGATAGCGTTGATGTATAGTGTTTGTGCTTTATAAGTTCCGCGTCTTAGTTTATCTAGAATATCGTTGTTTGTATTCCAGACTGGTGGTGTGGATATCCTAAAATTATTTTTTACATCTAGTGCGTCTGCACTTTCACTGAAAAAATATTCAAATACATTTTCCCTATTTGACTTTTGAAATACACTATCAATACTTCTGAAATGATATCCTTCTAGCGTTTCGTAAAATAGGTAACCAGCCGTACCAGTGGTTTTTTGATTGTTAACTTGTGGGATGGATTTGGGACACAACCAGGTGCAACTAAACAAGGGTCTTTTGTAATTGCCCATGAAAGAATATTCATTGGACGTGTCCTCTACTTCCTTGATTCTATCTGTGGAAATATCCAGATCTTCCGTCAAAATTTTTCTAACAGAATCACTAATCTTTCCTTTATACTTTTTATATATTCTATGTGTATGGTTTGATATTGCTCCTTTTGTTACTAATTCTAGCGTGTAAAATTCACGCTTTGATGATGAATTATTTCCAACAATATTAGAAATATACAATGGTTCGTTTAGGAAATCTATTTCACCACTTGGATGCTCAATTCTTAGTATTACTTCCGATCCACTACGAATTGGAACAAGTGCTAGAAATCCTGCAGTATCCTGAATGTCTACAGTGATATGCAAAGATGAATCAGTTACGTCCTCATAATATGAAATCAAACCAGTCTGTAGACGCATATCAACAGGTGTGCCTCCATTAGGTGGAACCACAGCAAAATCTATAATCTTATGTCCAGACGAAAACAGGGACATATTATCTCGTCAAACTACTGATCATCTGTGCGTATTTAGTTGCATTATCGTAGGATGATGGTGGAGTAGATCCGCCTCCACCCATAGGTTGTTGCATCTGTGGAGACATCGCCACCACAGTATTTGGTTGATTATTAATCATCAATACACTGTCCTGTCCGGCAGACATTTGAGTTTCTTTAGTAAAAGTTTCGGACACTGCTAATAAAGTGCTGCCCATCTGAGGCATCGGAGCAGCACCAACCTGCTCACCAATTCTTGGACTATCTGGATTAGATGGATCAGATAATGCACCCGGTCTAGATGCATCCGGCATTGGTGTACTTGGTTTGCTGAAGATTTCTGGATCTGGTATATAAGATCCACCATCTGGTGCTGGTGATGTTTCTGTATCATCAATTTGATCGGCAGTATATGGTTCATTGATAATGTCTTCAAGGGAACGTTCATCCTTAGGTTGTTCTCCTGGACCTGTGAGATCACGACTACCGTCCAGTTTTTTTAGTTTAGTTTCAGTTACACCAAGTGAAGCAGCTAACTTAGTCAGATTGTTGATAGCAACATCAAATTGATCCAACGCTGACGAAAACTTTGATGGTCCAAGGTTAAGTTTTTCTCTTCGCAATTGTGCTACTCTTTCATCAGTGGAATTAGCACCAGTCAAAGTATCTGCAAGACCACTACCAGCAAAACCACCAGCAACACTACCAAGCAGACCACCGATCAGGGCACCTGGAGCAGCGCCTACACCGCCGAATAGAGCACCAATACCAGCACCAAGCGCTGCGCCCGCTTTACCACCTGCTAGAGCACCTGCTAGACCGCCTACAGCGCCTGCTCCTGCCTGTAGATTGGTCTGTCCTTCCTGCTTTCGCTGAATAAAATCAACACCAGTCAAGGCAATATTGAGACCAGGGATAGCACGACCAAGACCAACTTTAGGAACCCTTGGTGATTTGATACCACCAAGATTTGGTTTGGGGATTTTTACACCCGTTGGAAGTTTAGGAACACTTGGTTTTGGTGCTTTGATACTTTTTAGACCTGAAGCAAGACCACCTAATCCAAGAGCACCTAAAAGTGTTCCTAAAGGACTGTTCTTTGATTGTGCGTTCTTTGCTTCTTCTACTTGATCTAGAAGAGATCTGAATACATCTTTTCTAGTAGCAATAAGTTTTTCTTCTTGCTTTAGTTCTTCTTTTTGCTGAACAACAAGTTCTTTCTGGCTTTGTGCAAAGAACTTTTGTAGATCAACTGCACTTCTACCAGTTTGCTGTGCTACTGAAGATAACTTTAGATAGTTCATGCGAATGCTCCAAGTAGTAGATTAGAAGCAAATCTATCATTACTAGGATAATTCGTATCAATGTATGGTGTTGATTGTGACTCAACCTGCTGTGGTGGTGCCTGTGTTACAGTCTGAGTTTGCCCAGGAACAGTTAAGTTCATAAGCATGGGTTGTCCTGTTGTAGGTGCCGTAGATTGTAGTTGCCTTGCTTTATCTAAGTTTTGCTCATAGATACGCAAAGATTCACCAGCAGTTCTATCAGTTTGTCCATAATGTGGTGTAAAACTTGCCCATTCCTTACCAAGTTTTCTAACATCCTCAATGGACAATGGTTTGGTAGGATCAACGCCACGACGTTTCATTGATTGGAACAAGATCATCTTGTTCTGCAATTCTGGTGTATATTTTACCTTATCAGGATCCAATCCCATTTCACGAACTGTTTCCTCTGGTTTCATAAACTGACCAGCACCTACAGCAGCGGAAGTATATTTACCATAAGTTGCTTCACCAGTTGCAAGTCTTCGCTTCTGTTCTGCTACAACCTGACTAACAGTCATCTTGGAAAGATCCATGTCGGTCCTTCCACCAAACCAAGTATTATATCCCCCTGATCCTGCAGTTCCTTCTAGTTGTCTTACAGTTGCAATAAATGCCTTTGCTTCTGGATCATTAACATCAATCTGACTGAATACATTACCACCAGCACTCATTAATGGTTTTCTACCAGGAACTTTATTAGATGTTTGTATAATTCCAGTTTCATCTTTATGAGGAGTGAATGTAGGATCATCCTTACCTTTCATCCTCTGCAACATTAGATCAATGACCTTATTGAATCTGGTCAGTTGAGAAGAAAATCTATTTACATCTTCTGGAGCAATAGTATTTTCTGCCGTTGCCTGAGCAACTAGTTCCTGTCTTCGTTCTTCACTATCACCACCAAGCATTCCCATACCAGCGGCACCAAGAGCCAGACCACCAGCACCCAACAGGAGACCTGCTCTGCCGCCTCCACGGACCCTAGGAGCACGAGCACCAGCAGTAGCAGCAACACGTCCTCTGCCGCCCCCTAGACCCCTTAGAGCAAGTCCTCCTAGGACCACAGATGAGGTGATGTTGACGATCTCTGGTAGGAATGATGCGACGGCAACAGCAGCAGGTTGAACAGCACCTGCAACATCACCTTCTGCAAGTTCTTTTAGGGCAATAGCACCACTAACAGCACCAACTCTTGCACGGAATCCAAAGAATGCCCCCTTCAGGGACTTCAGTTCTTTTTCTTCCTTTTCTTGTAATTTCTTTTTTTTATCGAAAAACTTATTTCTTTCTCTAATATCTTTCTTAATTCCTTTCTGAATACCTAACAAATTATTATTGACTTGCTCAAATTCTAGAACCAGTTTTCCTAATTGTCTGGTAGTTTTACTATCTACCTTTGTTGCAGTTTCTTGTACTAGTTTTTCTGCTTCTAGTCTATCAAAGGCAGCAGACATTCTACGTTGGATGTCTGGACCCTGACCTTCACCCAAAGCAGGTTCTGATTTACTAGGTTTCCATGAAGCAAGCATTTGCGTCTGTGGAGACGCCAACGTTAACAATCGCTTTTGGTTTTTCTCAGCAGATTGTCCTAGTGCCCACATCCGAGCTGCCTCCTGCCTAGTCTTTTGACCGGGGCGAGGCATATTAATAGATGGAATGTAACTAAGTTGCTGCATTCGCTGCTTGCTCGGCTTCTAAACGTTTTTTCTCCAAGTAATTCTCAAGATATTTCACATAGATTTCTCGTTCCCACGGCATCATATTTTCCATATCACTCAAGCTCCAATTGTGATGTTGCATCAGAGCAAAGTTGTCCTCAAAGTATGAGTCCAAACTTGTGTGATATAGCATTATGCGAAAAAATTAGATAAGCCCTCAATGACGACTTCTGATTCAACTTCAGTTTTGGGATTTTTGACCGTAGTACGATAAGACAACCTTGGCATTGTCGTGAAGAACTCTTCGACCTTTGAGAACCTAACAGAATCTAACTGCTCAAGGAACTCAACCAGTTCTTTTTCGGTGCAGTCAGATGCACTCCATGCTTCCTCACCCTGATAAACACTTTCAATACAAGAAGCAATTGCTTTGAATGCTTTATCGATCAAGTTTTGGTTTGATCCAGCATCAGATACTACAAAGTTATTTTCAACAAATTGTTGAAGTGATGGGTACTTCATTTTAAGGAAAATACCACCACCCAAATCAATAGTATCAGTGTGCTCTTCTGGTGTAGCAAGTGTAATATCAGATAGTCTGACCGTCAGTGGAACCTGGGTCTCATTATCATCCTTACAAGTAACTAAAATTTCAACGCTTTCACCAACCGACTTACCACGAATGTTCAGGAATAGATATTCCAGATCAAAACTAGGTAGGTTCTCTGCTTTTACACCACGAGTTTGGATGCAAGCATTAAGAACATCTTTTACGGCATTAGTAATATCTTTTTCAGTCCCGCGTTCGGTAGCAATCAGTAGAACCTTTTCTTCCTTGACTAGGAATGGACGGTATTTTACAGTCTTGCCGGTTGAAATCAAGTTCAGTTCAAACGAAGGAGTAACAACCTTTGGTAATGGCATAGAATTTCAAATCATCGGCTTTATTTAGCGGGGATCTAAGATCCTCACATTCGCACCTTTTTTGGTACGCTTATCAATATATTGAGAACTATCAGTGTAAGTCATAATATCTCGCATATCATCAATTACAGTTTGTAGATACTCTGGTCTCAGAATAAAAATAGACCTCTTATCATCATTTTTCGTTTGCTCATAATCAAAATAAGAAACTGAAGTTACCACATCAGATCCAGATACTGTTTGCAAATCTCCGTATAGATCAGTATACATGAAGATATAACTTTGATCTACCACCAGACCAGAAGAAAGTAGAACACTACCAGTAGCGTCTTTTAGTTCTTTTGTTTCATAATGATGAATTTCATTCAACTGGTCTTGACTGTACTTATCATCAAGATAGTTGTTGAAATCAGTCTGACCCATTGGCCATTCATCACGAATATTGATGACGTTGTTAGAAATTAGAACAACCCAATCTAACAAGGGAGAACCATAGACTTTATTAGCGACTTCATCTGGACGCTCATCACCAGTGATCGAATACTTATCAAATACTGTTGCATTCTGGAAAAAATCTTCCCTAATTTTTCCACGACGAAATAAGTTCTTCACAGTTACATAATCGTAACTGGAATTACGACCATCTGTAAAGGAAGGTAATTCTAAATTTGAAAAGTAAGAAAAATATCCTTTAGCCATTTTAGAAACCTATACTGTCTGGATCGAAACTAACGTTAGCATCATCAGCAACACTGCCTTTTGGATCATAGTCACTTGCAAAGATTGGGGTCAATTCTGTAAACGAAAGGGTCATAATAGTCTTCACAGGTTGAGACACTGCCTGAGGATCATCATATGACTGATACACGCCATCAGGAGTATAATTGACTTCACAAGTAGTCAAAGCACAAATTTTATGTGCGTTGATACCTTTAATATCCCGATTCCCGTTTTTATATTTAACACGGAATACATTAGGAGACCCAATAAAAATTAGATTTTCTCCCAACCTTTTGGGAGCCATACCTTGCTTGAAAAAGCGAATAATTCTTCTAGCATTGGTTGCGTCTGTTTGATTATCTGGAGCAAACTCAAAACTTAAACTAAAATTGCGAAGTTTTGGACCACCAAACAACAACTCAAGATTTGGGTTAATTGTTGTTCCTGTTGCTCTTGTGATGAACTGAGCAGGATCAACATTAATACCAACTTTACTCAGTCCATACTGTGCCGCTAGTGCTGTGAATAGTGTTCCTGAAGGAGTACCTGTACTTAAACCACCTTGACCAACAAAACTTGCTGCTTGTCCAAGAACATTACCAGCCGCACCCGCTGCTTTCAGAAAGTTACCACCAACTACTGTACCAGCAAGACCCATAGCAGTGTAAAATGCACCTGCCTCAAATGCATTTGCTTTTCTTTGCCCCCAGTCAACACCATCACTCATAGCAAGTTGATTGGGAATAGGGAGTCTTACTGTTCCTACAGACTCCCTTAAATTAGAATTTCTTCGGAGACCTTGGGCGAAAGTTTGAAATGGATTTGCTGTGCGGATATTTCCAGTAGCCTCATCAACCAGTAGTTCCTCTTGAGGTGCCCTATATGTAAATTGCTCAATTACTACACTATCCTGAGAATTTTCATAATATGCATCTGCAGGATATTGAACTGCAAATTGCTGTTCACCAGGAAGCAACAATAATTGCCTTTCCTGATCTGCAGTTTCTTGAAGTTTTTTGATAACTTCTGGAAGAACCACGTTATTGGGCTTTGGTGCAGGTCCTGCAACTGGTTGAGCATTGCCTGGATCTGGTGCTGGATTGAATATAGGTCCTTGTTTCGTTCCCGCGTTTGTATCATTCCATGCTTTTCTACTATCAGAACGATTTACTGCCTCTTCTACAACTTCCTTTGTATTTCCACTAAGAGCATTGACTCTTGCCTTCAGCGTACTAAGATCTCTTCTATAAACATCTTTAAATTCTGTTGTTTCAATTAGTCTTTCAAATTCACGATCATTCGGTTGAAATATTTTATCATTAATACCAAGAAATCCCTGGTTATGTTGTTTAATGCGAAGAATTTTCAGAAAATCTGTTCCACCAGTATCATAAGAAATATATGCTTCATAAGTCTTCCCACCTTCTTGAAACTGAATCCTTTTTTCACAAGGTTCGTTTATGATTGGTTTGCAAGCCATTTACCAGATACTCCTAGGATTGACGGGCATTTCAGTTCCACGGAAAGACCTTACAAACTCAGCAGCGGGAAGTTCTACTGCTTTACCCCATTCGGTAGGGGCAATATCTATAAAGTTACTTTCTACTTCATTCTTCAGGTATTTATGGAACCCTTTGCTACCAAAGAAGAAAGACTCCCAATTTTGATTATCACTTTGCTCCGTTTCCCGAAGCATTTCGACAATAGCAAGTCTATCTGATGGTTTATAGTAGTGCAAATTCATTCCATAGAATATATCATCCTCATCAATAACAATATAGCACAATGGATTTCTATCATATGCTCTTTTATTAGCAGTCACTGCCTCATAGCGAAACATCATCAAATGTCCTACTTTGACGATAGATGTTATTTCAGATTCTGGAAACTGTGACTTATATTCCAAGGTCGTGCTCCGTTAGGACTTTGAATTCCCACTTACGATCATCACAATAGTCTTTTGCTGCTTCCCATTTTGCCTGATTTTTAGCATATTCAACTACTTCAGACACATACTTCTTCGATCGTACTTTCTGCTTTTTGGGTTCTCTGACTTGTTTAGCAGGTTTGATTTCAATCAAACTTTCTTTCACATTTCCCTTGATATCAACATATTTGATATAGAAGTCTGGAAAATACTTATGAATTCTATTGTCGATGGGTGACCTATAAGGAATAGCAAGTTCTTCCGACCACCACTTCAGAATATTCTTGTTGGTGTCGCAATATCGACAAAATTTCAACTCCCAAGAAGAACGATAGATGATATTGGTTGGGTCGCCACGATACTTTTGAGGATTTTGAGGACGGAACTTACCCTTGTATGTATTCATAGATGCCACCCCTTATGTGACTTTCTCTTACCTTGCAAAACTTCAGTAATATGACCCTTATGCAAATTATGTTCTTTGCAAAAATGTGATATACATCGAAACTTGACTTTTTTACCGTTTGGTGCTATAATAGTGCCCGCCTTGCGTATATTGGGACGCTCTATTCCAATCGCACTTTTAGACATTTTTTCACGGGTTTCTTGGGAATGTTTCTTTCCAGTCATTCCGTGATTTTCAAGTCGCCCCAGTCTTTCTTCACCAGAAAGATTGTTCCAATAAAATGAAGTTATATTGCTTTTTCGTTCGCGTTCTGGTTGTGAATAGCAATCAAAGGGTTCAAAGTTAGCACTATCTAAATCGACCTCAAAGGGAAGCATACCCAAAGCTTCGCTAATAGACATACATACTATATAAACGTCCTTGTATTTAGATGGCAAAGAGTAGTCAAAATGTAATTACAGAAAAGAGATACTATGTGCCGTCGTGGGAATTGTACAATCTAGGTGCTAAAAATAGCATTGTACCAGCGTTTAACAACCTATATGATGTCTGGATTGACTTCAATACCACATCAGGCAACCTGAAAAATTTTCTCAATCAACACAGACCCAATACTACAAGTAATCCCGGCGATTACATGGCTTTATTCTGCTCACAGGCAGTTCTTCCAGGTTCTGACCTACAAGTTGGTGAAGCAAGGGGTCTAAGACAGGGTGTTGTTAGTAAGTATGCATATTATAGACAATTTCCAGATATTCAATTAGTATTCTTCACCCAGCAAGACTATTATACTAATGACCTCTTCAATGCTTGGTTAGAGTTCATCTCACCAACATATATTGCGGGTGGTGGGCATGGTTCTTCTACAAGAGAACGAATTGATGCAACTGCTTCATATAGAAAAATGAAGTACCCTGAAGAATATAAGTGCAAAGTTCAAATATCTGCATTTAGTCGGGAAGCGTTCTCAGATAACAATAAACTAATTATTCAAGCAAATCAGGACTTTGATACTGTAGAAGCAAATCTATCGGTTCCGCCAAGCACAATCACTTATAATTTGACTGGTGCATTCCCTAGAAGTGTTGTTTCTGCACCATTGCAGTATGGTGGAGCACAACTAATTCAAACAACAGTTAATCTAACTTACGAAAACTATTATGTTGATCGTATTTCTTATGAAGGTGATCAGAAGAAATTTGAAAGTGATGTGACTGCTGTAAGAAACCCATTTGCATAAAAAAAGGGGTCAATTGCTTGACCCCTGAAAAAACCTATTTGGAATTTTTTGGCGGAAAATTTTTCCACCGTTTTTTGAAACTAAAAAGTGATTTTGGTATCACTCTTCAGCAAGACGTTGGAAACGTGCGAGCACATCATCGTCATCATCAGAAGCGGATGAGACCACACGGGACTCTTCCTTGATTTGTTCGATGCTCTTGGTCTGGATCTCTTCCTCTTCATCAAACACTTCGGGTGCAACTGCACGACGGGTGTTGTTGGGGTTGAGCACAGCATTCATACGCTTCTCAAGTTCATCATAGGACTTGAATTGGTCCTGCTTGGTGAACTCTTCCAGCGAATACTGCTTCTTCCAGATTGCTTCCAGTTCGTCGTCGTCATCGAGCAATGCATCGGGACTTGCGAACTCGCTGCTGTCGTAGTTACGATAACCAGCAACGTTCTTTGCTTTCAGTTTGAAGTTAGCACCCTTCCAGAAGTCGAACGGATCGATGGCTTGCTCGTCCTCAAACTCGGGTTGCATAGCAGCACTGATCTTATCAAAGATCTTTTTGCCGAACTTGTAGAGGAAGACTTTGCCTTCGTTCTGGGGGTTAGCTGGGTCTTTGACCACATAGATGTTAGCAATGTAAGTCAGCTTACGCTTCTGCTTACGTGCTTGTTCTTTATCTTCGTCTGCACCACTGTTCCACAGGATACGGTTGTACTCTGAGACAGGATCCTTACCACCAAGGGTGGTCAGACTGTTCTCAATGTACCAACCACCAGGACCTTGGAAAGCGTGTGACCATACCTTTGCCCAAGGCAGTTCTTCGCCATTGGGAGCAGGCAGAAAACGGATAACAGCATAACCGTTGCCTGCTTTATCAACGTCCAGTTTCCACAGACGTTCATCAGCACCGCCAGTGCTGCCCTTGTTCATCTTCTCAATCTCGTTGGTGAGTTTGGAAGTCAGGCTGCCCAGACGGGAATTTTTCTTAAGATCAGAAAAAGACATATTCGGAGTATTAGGTGGATTGAATTGGATTGATCACCTGAACATAGTATAGCACTGTATTTAGTCCATGTCAATGCAGTCGTAACTGTATTGCATAAGGATTGCTGATAGTTTCATCTTCATGAAATGCAAAAATTCCTGCTCCTCCGCTGGACGAGCAGGGGCACCAGGCCACATCTTGATAGCATAGTCAAGATGACTGTGTAACAATTTGATTTCCTCTATCCCTAAGTCGAATGATGCGTACCAGTCTTCTTCGGTATTAGGTATCATTGATTTGCTAAGCGATCTTGCAGTTGTTCTAATGTTCTTCGCATATTTCTAAAGATAATATTCATATCAACATCCTTGAAACCCATGGCTTCAGAAGTCATACGAATCTTCTCTTTCATTTCCAACGCTTCAGGATCGTCAGACAAACTGAGGCGAGTCCACATGACCTCTTGTTTGTCTAGTAGTGTCTTCAGTTTTTCAATGTGCTCATGCTTTTCAGCATCACTGAAAGAACCAAAGTCAACGATTACCTTATATAGATCTTTTTGAATTAGGAAAATATCTTCTAGTTCTTCACGGATAATGTCTGACTGGAAAAATTTGCCCATGGTTTTACTCCACTAAGTTCTTCAGGTACTTCTTATACTTGAAGATATCAATATTTAGAAACGGTTTGTACTTTTTAATTTTTAGTCCAACNCGCTCCCATATTGGATCTTTAAGTTTGCTGTCGAAATCATCACAATATCCAAAGATCAAGTCCAGGATAGCCATGGTTTCAATGCTGGTGTCTCCAGCAAGGTATGATTTTAGCACAGGTGGATGCCCTTTGGAGGCAAAGAATATGTTAAGTTCATGCTCATCATATAGATTAGCAACTTCCTGTGTAAAACGGTAATAAAGACTTTGCTGCCTTGCTTGCCATGCTTCATAGACCTTCTCACCATTGCGAGACATCTCACCAATCCACAGTCCATCAGGGTTATCTGATGCTGTGAAGTTAGCAAGGAAAAATGCCTTTACTTCATCATCTTTATACTTCCTTGAGGTCTTCTCAAAGAAATATCTGTCCTTACGCTTGTAAAATGTTTCAAGTTTTACCCGCGAGTTAGCACCATACCGGAAGTAATCAAACTTCGGTTTGGTAAAGTGTTGCTTGAAAGCAAGATACTGTTTATAAGTATCAAATGGCGTCATTCCAGATCTTGTATAAGATATTGTCATGATCTAGTTCGTGAACATCAGGTTTTTGGTGAAATAAGCAGACAGAATAGTCTGGATAGTATTGAAAGTGTGGTTGACAGTTATTTTCCCAATAGTGACTAGGTTTAAATCCTTCTCGATAGGAATAAAAAACCTTCGGTAAGAAGGTAGGAATAATATTATTTCTATAGTACCACACATCAGTGTAAAGAATATTTTTTACGATGTTTCTCCAATCAGATTCCCATCGATCATAGATCCAAGAGATATCTTTCCAAACCATAACACTAGTATTGAATTGTGGTTGGAGTGGATTTTTTGCTCTAAACTTTATACCCTTCCATACTGAACGTATGACTGCCCAGTCTGCATCGTGTTCCAATATACATTTTATATCCCCTTGTATCACCAAGTCAAGATCAAAATAGACTTTCTTACTATATCTTTTTATTTCTTCTCTACCAAAGATTTCAATCTTACTCCAAGTTGGCCACCATTCTTCAGACTCCCTTGCATCCATATGATAACAAATAACGCCAAGATCAATGCCCACAGGGTCATCTGTAAAGCATATGAAGTTCCAATCACACTGCTTACGAACTGCGTGATATAAGTTATTCACATAATCTGATGAATATTTGTCACCTATCTTCAGACAGATCACACAGTTCTGGGAATACAGATTTGTAATCAGTTCCGTTAACATGATCAATTGCCTCTAAGTAATTAATAAACTTCTCCCACTTTTCTTCCCAATCTAATACATGTTTGGACAATTCTTCGCATAAAAATTCTAATTCAGTATTCTCATACTTCTTTACTAATCGCTTACGAATATTGGGATGTAGTGATTCGATTCTTACAACCTCCGGCCAATGTAAAGTATTCCACTGCGTGTCTAAATGTTGCGAATTGCTCCATTGATATAGTTCATCCAGACGAAGAACAGATAGTGCAGACAATGTTGTTGAAACATTAATGTCCGCATATTCTTTCACTTCATGATAGTTATTAATAATCTCATCCCATTTAGATGGGAACCTGATATAATCATTAAACTTACCATGTCCATCTAAAGATAAACTGATGCGGGATTTCTTAAATTTGTTTAAATAATTTAATACATGACATCCAGACCAGTGCAACTTGGTAAGATTAGAATCATATCTAAGTACAATATTTTCTGCCTCACCACAATCAATCAGAGCATCTAATAATTTGTAGTGTGATGGTAAAATAAACGGTTCTCCGCCAATGATAGTAATAGATTCAATTTTATTTGCAATCTTTTTAATATCTTCGATACATTTATTAAATATATTTGAATCTATTACTGATAGATCAAATCCACCCTTCACTTTCAGTTCTTCGCTAAGATCTGAGTAACGTAACATCTGCCCAACCTCAGGGTTGAACTCCATCATCTTTTCAGTTTGCCTAATTCTACTATTAGAGTTCTTGATATCGCACATATAACATTGAAGATTACATGTGTTACCAAATATTCTCAATTTTATTGATAAATTTCTATCACCAAGATTAATATTACCCGGAATTCGGTAAGAAGGAAGTCCTTTATTTTCTAATTTAATGCAATTCCTACACACATCTTTAACTAGATCTGTAGTTTGACTTTGCATCATATCAAGACGTAACTGACGCATTGCACCAGATTTTACAAAATCATAGAATCCTTCTTTGATTGACGTTACTGGAAATGTAGCATCTTCAAATTCTTTATGATATGGATGATCTACTGCGGCATGACAGCAAGGCAGCATTACTCCATAAGAATCGTTGTAGATATGTATAAATGGTAGTGTGCAAAAAACTTTCATCAGATGATAAATTTTGCTTTGGATGTCCTCTTTAAATAATTTAGGTTAGTTGCATTACACTTCAGTTTTTCCTTCAGTGGTTTTGTAATCAACTTAACAATAGACTCAATCTCAATATTGTTCTCTTCACAATAAAGACAGATTGCTTCAATGTAGTTCATGCCTACATTATCTTTTACCAAGACTTCGATATCATTGGTAAATTTATCCTGACAAAGAAATTTGCTCTTTAGGATTGTCTTGACTTCACTTTTGGTACTCATTGAGTTTTTCCTCCACAAATTTTTGAATGTACTGTACTAGTAGTTTCATGTAGTACTGCTTGTTGTATTCTTCATAGACTTCCACTTCCCCATTCTCACACGTCATAATGATGACGAGTTTCTTCACAGGGATATCCGTCAGTTCATAGAACATGCACGCATAAGCGGCTGCCTGAACGAAATAATTTTCAATCCATTCCTTGGGTTTAGGCTTCTCAGCAGTTTTGAAGTCAATGATTGCTAATTCTGGTTCCCCGGACTCACCTGTGTACTCTGCAATACAGTCAACGGTACCAGCAACACCAAGCTCTTTACTGTATAAAGATTTCTCAAGAGCATAAATCTTATTTATATTTCCCAAGGTTTTTTTCGCTTGGACAAACAACATCTTTGGTAATGGTTGATCATACTCCACCTCCTTATTGAGGAGATAGTTTTCTACCAAAGTGTGTACTCTAGTTCCACGGGTGGTTGCCCGTTTGGTGATACGGTTAGCTTCTTCTTCACCAACTCGTTGTCGCCATTTCTTGAAGGTCTCCTTATTATAATGCGAAGTGACCGAAGTGATAGACACCATCGGTCGGTCATCAACATCATAATATCGAACACCATCAATAGTCTTCCTACTTAGAGCAGGAAGTTCAATGTCTACATGTTCAAACATCAAAGATTTAATGCAATTTTGTTCAAGATATAACTCTTGACCAGACCAGATCTTACGATGTCATCGACACCAAATTCAACGGACTCAAATTCAGGCATAGCACCTAGAATTTTCATGAAGTCAAGAATACCATTTCGTTCATTGGTTTTAACCAAGTCGGATTGTGC
>JGI10211J14876_10000254_pt1 | contig 22373 bp, 27 predicted proteins | sample Etolagsediment_FD_14876 | JGI IMG/M metagenome (IMG submission 14876)
AAAGTAGCTATAGAACAGATGTTAAGTGATTTTGATTCAGCGTATGGGCTTAAGTATGTAAGTCTGCGCTATTTTAACGCTGCAGGGGCTGATGCCTCAGGTAAAATTGGTGAACGGCATAATCCGGAAACCCACCTGATTCCTTTGATCCTCAAGATTGCCATGGGAGAGCAAAATAGCATTAAAATTTTCGGCACTGATTATCCCACCAGGGATGGGACATGTATCAGGGATTATATCCACGTAAGCGATCTTACTCAAGCACACCTGCTGGCGCTTGAAGTGCTTTTAGATGGTGGAGATAGCGCTATATACAATCTGGGTAACAACAGAGGTTACTCGGTTCGAGAGGTTATTGAGATAGCTGCCAAGGTCACAGAGAAACAAATACCAGCCATCGTAGATGGTCGCCGGTCTGGTGACCCGGCAGTGCTGATCGCTAATTCAGATAAAATACGAAAAGAATTAAGTTGGCGCCCCCAGTATGAAGACTTGGAGACAATTTTGGAAACAGCCTGGCTATGGCATCAGAATGATGCAAGTGACACAAAAAACTTACTATGAGGTATAAGCCATCAGCTATCATCTAATGGGTGGTGTGTAAGCTTGGTCAACGAACTCCCCAAAAACAATAGAAGCCACATAATCATTGTAAGGGTAATTCTAATTGCGGCTTGTGCTTTTCTCATCTCATTCTCCTTTGTCTTATGGCTAGCAACTGATGATTCAGATGAATTTAGAGCAAATTTAAGAGATCGAATAAGGAAGGAATTAATCCGTGAGGACTCGAAAAGATTTACAAATGTGGTTGATGCGATTTACCTGTTGGGTGGCTCTCAGAACAGTCTCGAGTTCAAATTTAAAAGGGCTGCCGACCTCTATCATGATGGAATATGCAAAAGAATATTGATTCTTCATCGGCCGGGAAAAACAGAATATAGTAGTCTACTGAGAAGAAATTTGACAAATGATGAATGGGCAATCTTAAAACTGGAAGAACTTGGTATTCCAAAGAAGAATGTTGAGCCAATATCTATGAAAAAAGGTTTTTTTGGCACTCTCACAGAGGCAAAGGGCATCTCAAGGCTTATCAGAGAAAGGAGATATAAAAGCATAGCATTGATCACTTCTCCTTATCATACTCATAGGGTTAAAATCAGTTTTGAAGAATTCTTGAAAGATAATGGCGTGACACTTTATGTTCAAGGTTCAGATAGAGGAGCCCCCTTTAAGGGACTCATCGTAGAATTTATTAAGCTCAAAATATATGAATTTTTCCTGGTTTCTTGAGATGATCAAAAAACTCCAAAAATGAAACAAAATCGTTCAAATCATGCCTAATAAATATAATGAAATACAAAGACATCACTCACAAAATCATCAGCTCTGCTTATCAAGTGTATAATCAGCTTGGTTTTGGATTTCTTGAAAGCATATACAAAAAAGCGATAATTATAGAATTGACCAGGAACAATTTTAAAGTTGAAGCAGAAAAGTCCTTAAAAGTCTACTATGATAACCAAATTGTGGGTAATTTCTATGTGGATCTATTTGTAGAAGATGAGATCATTGCCCGCCCGCCTCGCCTGAACTCGCGATGGCGGGCAGGTGGAACTCAAATCTGTCCAGAACTTGGTTAAAGAGCACGAGGTTCAGTTGGTTAATTATTGACATTGCCTAAAGAAGGATGTAGGACTCTTAATCAACTTTGGCCCATCTGGTGTCGAAGTCAAACGGAAGTACCAGCAGTCGAACCAGAAGGATTAGTTTAAAAAATCCCTAAGATCCTGTAAATCCTGTCTAAAAACAATAAACCCGAACGACCGAAAGCTATGTCCAACAAATCTTTCACCATTTCCATCATTATCCTCTTATCAACAATCATAGGAGTTTTCCTCATTTCCAGACGAGGAGATCCTGTCGTTGTTGGAACAAATCTTGAGAATCTCCCTATGGACATTGCTAGTTATAAAGCCACGGAAGATTTTTTACTGATTCTGTATATAAAGAATTAAACGCCGACAAACACGTATATCGCCACTATCTGTCTTCGGATGGAAAACAGGTCGATCTCTATATAGACTATTATGGAGCCGCCAAAGGTGGTCGCACCGGACACAACCCGTATGGTTGTCTCCCAGGAGCAGGCTGGGGAATAATGGATTCTCACAAGATAAGATTAAAGGTAAAGGTGGGAAACTACTCAGATGGTGTGGATATAAATTACATATTGTCGCGTAAAGGAGAGTTATATAAAACTGTCCTTCACTGGTACCAGTCGGCTGACAATAAGGTACTCGCCACAGGCATCCAACAGAATATACAGCGCTTCATTGGAAGACTCTTTGATAATCGTGATGATGGAGCCTTTGTTCGGGTATCGGTTTTTTTGAATGGGGGCGAGATAGAAGAAGCTGAATCATTAGCAAAATCCTTTGCTCAAGAGATCCTAAATCTACTCCCTAAATACTGGACTGTCGAACAATAGGCTTAGCGCCATCGATCAGGCATTTAGGTTGAGGCTTGGAACATAGAACGTTCAAAATGAGCAAAAAGAGAGTGTCTTTCCAAGAACATTCTGCGGATTTTATAAGAAATTGAAAAAGATTAATGACTCTAAGTAAGTTCATATTTTGGTTCTCACTCTCTGCTATCTTTTATTCTTACCTTGGCTACGTTTTAGCCTTATGGCTAATCGCACTTTTCCGATCCAATAACCCCAAGAGGCTTAATAGCTCAAGCTTCCCAAGTGTTTCCCTTCTGATTTCAGCTTACAATGAAGAACATGTAATAGAGGAAAAGTTGAAAAATTCCCTGAAACTTGATTATCCAAAAGAAAAATTGGAGATTATGGTTATCTCAGATGCATCTACAGACCAGACAGACGAAAAGGTCAGAAGGTTCTCAGGAATGGAAGTCCGTCTTCTTCGTCAGCAAGAAAGAAAAGGGAAAACCGCTGCTTTAAATACGGCAGTTCCCCAGGCCAGTGGTGAGATCATCGTCTTTTCGGATGCCAATTCAATGTATGACATGAATGCAATAAAAAATTTGGTCAAGTATTTTCAAGATCCTGCAATCGGATTAGTAACAGGTAGAACAAAATACGTTTCAAAGCATGGTGGCTCGGCAAGGGGGTCAACAAGCCTTTATAATCAACTGGAGCTGCTCACCAAGCGTCTTGAGAGCCGGGTCGGATCATGTGTGGGGGCAGACGGTGCAATCTTCGCCATACGAAAAGAGTTATATAAATCTCTTAAGGATTACGACATAAACGACTTTGTTATTCCTTTGAATATCGTCGAGCAAGGATACCGAGGAATACTTGAAGATAAAGCTTTTTGTATAGAAGAAACAGCAAGAGGTGCAGTAGAGGAATTTAACAGGCAAGCCAGGATTACCAATCGGACCATTCGAGCCATCTTTAACAATATAGCATTAATCAATCCAATCAAATTCCCTTTATTTTCTTTTGCGCTGATTTCTCACAAACTTGTAAGATACCTGCTTCCCTTTTTTATGATCAATGTTCTCTTAACCAATTGCCTGATCATTACAGAAGGTTTCTTATATTCCCTTATTCTTGTTTTGCAAGTATTATATTATGGATTTGTCTGTTGGGGCTATTTAGCTGAAAAGACAAAACGAGGCAACAAGTTAACATCCATGGCCTATACATTCAGCCTGGTAAGTTTAGCTGTGCTTTTAGGATGGATCAAATATTTCTCTGGTGAAACCTATTCGTCGTGGAATCCGGAAAGGACCGTAGACAGCTGAAAAACTCAAGCATAGACACGGGTTATTCTTCTTAAATGAGAAGCCTCTCAATAAAAGAATAATGGAGAACGTAAGAAAACACAACATACAGCACGCCGTTTACCTTATTTTTTTTATATCTTTGGCATTGCGACTCTGGGGCATTTGGAATGTCTCCACAACCGACGAATATAACGAGGTTATAGAGGCCCTCCGTGTATGTTCTGGTCATTTTAACTTCGAGCGCTGGGTAAAGCGCTTCTATCTTTATGTGCTTGCAATAGAATATGGCATCTATTACGTCATTGGTTGGCTTTTTAATGCATTTAGCAGTCCCATGGGCTTTGCAGAGAAAATTGTAAGACATATGGAGCCGTTGTTCATTTTGGGCCGTTTAACGAGTGCCATTGTAGGCGCTTTGACGGTTGGGATGGTATATAAAATAGGCACTAAGTTTTATAACCATCGAGTTGCCATAATATCATCTCTCTTATTGACCATTACGGTTTTTCACATTGATTTATCACAACAAGCGAAAGTTGATGCTGTGCTTGGCCTCTTAGTCGTTGGAGCGTTTTATTTCATTTTCAAGCTACTTGAACCTGATGAGTCAAATAAGTGGGACTATGCATGGTGCGGATTTCTGATGGCGCTGGCCATGCAGACAAAGTTAAATTCTATTGTGTTAATTGTTCCGTTTGCCATCGCTATGTTATATAACTGGAAAAACAGGGAAGAATTCTTTAATTATTATCTGTGGTTCTTCACAGGCTTTTTTGTTTTGGGTTTTATTATCGGCAATCCACCAGTCTTGCTGGCACCATTTAAATTCCTCAAAAGCGTTTCAGGTTTGGGCAAAGTCTACACGACAGCTATTAATGTCGTATCCAATGACCTCATAGGCTTTCTGGCATACCCTCTCTATTATTATCGTAGCATGGGAACAGTTGTTTCTTTACTTACTATTCTGTCTGTTATTCATGCTCTCTTTAATCTAAATAAGCGGAGGACTGTATTACTTGCTTTCATTGCTGCCTTTTACATTTTGATGGGTGCATCCAAATACATGATTGCCGATTATTATATGATACCTGCTGTACCGTTTATTTACCTTTTAATCGGCGATTTCTTTAACGAAGCTTCAAAGAAATTCGTCTCGACCAAAGTTTTCTTAAGTAGCAAAACATCAATAGTCTTCATATTAATACTGATAGTTGCATTAATAAGACCCGCACTCAACGTGGCTTTTCATGAGCTTTCCCTCAGTGGTAAGAATACACGATATCTGGCAAAGGATTGGATTGAGGCCAACATTCCCGAAGGTAGCAAGGTTCTCATGGATTCTGGAAAGTCTATCAATTCCCGTGCGCCCAGTATTGCGGAAAACAGCGAAACACTTGAAAGAATATTGAGGAACGCAAAGAAAAATGTCAGTGAGGGGAAAATTGTTCATGGAATGGTCGATAAGAATGCCCTGATTTATTACGAACTATTACTCAAAACTGTTCCTAAAAAATCTTATGATATTACATCCACTATGTTTGGCCTGGATGTGAAAACAATCGATTATTACATATCAAATCAATACCAATATCTTATAATATCAAAAGGTATGAAAAATTCGAGAACCAACGAGTTTTTTTCAAAACGTAATCCTGAAATTGCTGGTTTTTATAAGTCCTTAAATGCTGACAAAAGGATAAGACTGATAAAGACTATATCTCCGACACCAATGAACAGGGGTGGCACCTTTTATATATATGAAGTTATCACTTAATATCATGGCACCAATTTACAAAAAGCTTTTTAAAGCATCTTCTCAGCCTTTGAAGTCCTATGATTATCTTTTATCAATTATCTTTGGCTATTATTAGACTGAAATATAGTTTTGTTACAAAATGGGCAGTTTTCAGAAAAGGATTACGAGGCCGCGGCACCCTGAAAATATCTGGGCGCGGCAAGGTCATAATGGGAGACAATGTTTTGATTGATGGAAGGGGCGATCCTGTAATACCTTTTATCCACCATAAAGATGTGGTTATATCCATCTGCTCTACTTCCTTTGTTAACGGAGTCAGATTTGGCCGTCAGACAAAAATTACCATAGGCGAATATGCCATACTGGCGGATGCAAGAATTCTCGATACCGATTTTCACAGCATTTATCCAGACAGATGGTCACCCGATGCTGCTGTTGAATCTAAACCAATAATTATTGTAAATAATGTATGGGTTGGGGGTGCTGCCCACATTCTTAAGGCTGTGAAGATCGGAGATAATTCAGTCATAGGATTTGCATCAGTTGTAACCAAGGATGTGCTCCCTAATTGTGTTGTTGCTGGCAACCTCGCTTGGAGGACTTAGAAACTATTTTGGAAACAGCCTGAAAATGGCATCAAAACGATACCAGTCACATAAAAGACTGACTATGAACTATAAGCCATCAGCTATCATCTAATGGGTGGTGTGTAAGTTTGGTCAACGAACTCCCAATAAAAGATAAAAACCATATAATCATTGTAAGGGTAATTTTAATTGCGGCTTGTGCTTTTCTCATCCCATACTCCTTTACTCTATGGCTAGTAACTGATGATTCAGATGAATTTAGAACAAATTTAAGAAATCGAATAAGTAAGGAATTAATCCGTGAGGACTTGAAAAGATTTACAGATGTGGTTGATGCGATTTATGCGTTGGGTGGCTCTCAGAACAGTCTCGAGTTCAAATTTAAAACGGCTGCTACACTCTACCATGATGGGATATGCAAAAGAATATTGATTCTTTCAAGGCCAGGAATAACAGAATACAGCGGTTTGCTGGGAAGAAATTTGACAAACGACGAATGGTCAATATTGCAACTGGAAAGATTTGGTGTTCCAAAACAAATTATTGAACTAATATCAATGAAGGAAGGGGTTTTTGGCACTCTAACCGAAGCAAAAGGCATATCCATGCTCATCAAAAAAAGGGGATATAAAAGCGTAATATTGATTTCCTCTGCCTCTCATACTCATAGGGTTAAAATCAGTTTTGAAAAATTTTTAAGGGATCATAATGTAACAATTTATGTTCAGGGTTCAGGGGAAAGCGGCTCTCTAAGTAATCTCGTAGTAGAATTTATTAAGCTCAAAATATATGAATATTTTCTGGTTCCTTGAGATGATCGAGAAACGTTAAGTGACGGAAAATGATCAGCTATTAGCTATGCTTGCCCTGTTAAATTTTTCGCAGAAAAGGAGCGAAGTTTACCCCGTGGAATGCATAATATATTTCACTGGGGCGGATTTAACTGGGGAGCTTTGAGCTATCTTCTACGAGCTATCCGCTATACCGGTAACCTAATGGCTCGATAAAAAGAAACAAATAAGCGAGGTCAAGCATGCTCTGTAAAAATGAACTATCTTGCAGCAAACTACGAGGTATCAAAACCAAAACATGTAACGCAGCAAGCTGCGGGGAATTAACCCTTGTCCGCCTTTGGCGGATTAGATCATTATTAATCATTTTTTTCTTAGCAATATATTTAACCACTTGTAATGGAGGAGAAATGCCGGAAAAAACAACTCATCCCCCTTCAATAAAAGATATCCCAGCCTCTGCGTGGAAAAAGCTCTCAAAAAAGAGAATCTATTTTGGTCACCAATCAGTCGGAAATAACATCATAGATGGTATCAACGACCTGATGAAAGAAAATCTGGAAATCAAATTGAACATATTTAGGACCGCAGACCCCAATGACTTCAAAGTTGGTGTTTTTGCCCACTCCAGCATAGGAAAAAACGATGATCCCCAATCCAAAATAAATGCCTTTGCCGATTTTATGAACAAGGGAATTGGGAACAATGCTGATATAGCCTTTTTCAAATTTTGTTTTGCCGATATTATCGGCACAACTGACGTTAATGACGTTTTTAATGCTTACAGGAAAACCCTGTCGGACTTAAAGAAAAAATATTCCAATACAACATTCATTCACGTCACGGTTCCGCTGGTCATAACAAAAAAATCTATAAAGTCGCGGTTAAAACGGATGTTGGGCAAAAAAGATATCTGGTTCTATGAAGGCAATATTAAAAGAAATGAATTAAACAAGCTTATCCTGGATGAATATAACGGAAGAGAACCCGTGTTTGATCTTGCAGAGATCGAATCTACACATTCAGGTGGAAAAAGGGAAATATTCAAAGAAGGGGCAAATACATATTATGCCATGGTTCCAGCATTTACTAAAGACGCTGGCCATCTTAATGAGGAAGGACGAAAGAGGGCCGCTGAACAGCTTCTTATATTACTTGTAACCTTGAGCAAATAGGGAAAATTTTAAATAACAAAAAATTCAACATTTTGATATTGCTTATTTTATGAGGCGCAACATTCATTTCCATTTATCCTGATCTTATTGAAACCTGGTTTCGCACTCAAACAACTCGCACGGTGTTCTTGTCCCCGTTATCTCGATCGCAGGGCTGAGCAAGATAAGACAATAACCTCATTTCTAAAGAAAGACAATGCAATTTCCGATACTAATTAAAGATCCTTTGCCATTCAAGAAGCAAATTCTCAAAATGTGGCAATACAATCTTCCGGGGACTCCTCCAGAGAGATTTGAATGGTTAAACCATGGTAATCCTGCAGGCAATGCCATATGGCTTTTTGCTTTTGAGGGCCATAGCAATAATATTGTTGGCACTACTTCTATTATGCCAAAGGAGTTTTATTTGCATGGAAGAAATGTACGAGCTGGCATTGTTGGAGACATAATGGTAAGCTCTACATATCGTAATCTTGGTATTGGCCTTGAACTTCAAAAAATGGCGATAAATGTGCTATCTGAATTCGGCTTTAGCTTTCTTTATGTCATGCCGAATGAGATATCTAAAAAGCTTGTCCAAAGGGCTGGATTTGAAAAGTTCGATACCTTTTGCACTTTAGTAAAACCGATTAATTTGTCATATTATTTAACTAGATACACCACTCATTTCTTATCACGGTTCCTTTCTCCAATCATATCTTCTTTCATGCGGAAAATGTCTAGGGAAGGAGTAATAATCCCTAAGAGTAGCAGATTTGAAAGCATATCCCCGGACGATGAATCACTAAATCGCCTCTGGAAAAATGCTGTTAAAAGCAAATCTTGCACATTAAGTAATCACGAATCTCAATATCTGAAATGGAGGTATTTTGAGACCCCTCTTAATCGATTTGGTTTGGAAGCTTACAAAAGCGCTCCAAGGGGAGAGCTATTAGCATATGCTGTTTACACTATTAAGAGCTCGAAATTGTATATTTATGATTTATTAACATTAAATGAAAATGATATTATGATAATCTTAAAAAGACTTGTTGACATTGGTAGAGAGAATAATTGCGTGGGAATCTATATCAGCCTCTCTAAACAGTATCTGCTGTTGAATAAGATAAAAAGCTTTGGATTCATAAATGCGAGGAATGATTCTGGGATCTTTATGTATGGTGATAGAAAGGTATTCAAGAGCGAATTTTGTTTGCTCTCCGGAGATAGAAATATTTTGGAATAGTCTCTTTAAATTGCAATGATATTAAGATGAAATTTAATATTACCCAAAAATACGATTTTTCATACAAACAGGAAATCATCTCGTTCTGGGAAAAGTATTTACCAGGCACGCCTCCGGAACGCTTTGATTGGATGACTAAAGGTAACCCAGCAGGTTCAGCTATTTGGTTTCTTGCCTTTGAAGAAAATACTGGCGAATTGGCCGGCATGATTTCTCTAATGCCAAGCACTCTGTTTATAAATGGCCAAGTGGTGCGAGCAGGGATTATGGGGGACTTTGTAGTGGCAGATAGATATCGTGTCTTTGGTCCAGCCCTGCAACTTATCAAAACAGTAATTACAAACATGCCCGGGCTTGGCATGAAATTCATCTACACTATTCCAAACCGTGAATCTGAGAAGCTTACCAAACGGGCTGGCTTTAAAAAGGCGATAAAATTGAAAACTTATGCAAAACCTATTAACTTATTTTATTATTTAAAAAAATACTTCCCAACTTTCATTGCCAAAATAGCAGCACCACTTTCTGATGTACTTTTACGATTATTTTTCCGAGAAAGTAATATTTCAACTGATGGTGTCTTTGAGGAGGTAGATGCACCTGACGGTTTATTTGACGAGTTTTGGGAGAAAATTAGAAGTATGACTCGAGGACCAATAGGCGAACATAATTTGCAATTTATTAACTGGCGGTATTTGAAAAACCCGAGGCAGCCATTCCGGATAATCAGATATAAGGAAGATAGCAAAAAATTATCAGGATATATTATCTTTAACACTGAGAATAATAGAATAGAGATATATGATATTGTGTCTTTAAACGATAAGCACACAGATCTTCTTCTAAAGAAAACAATAGAGATCACGAGAAAGGAAAATTTCCAGTCAATATGTTTTACGGTTCCGGATAACGGCGAATGGGCAAAGAAATTAAGATCATTTGGATTTTTTGATGCTAAAAACTACATGGATGTCTACTATTTCTTAGATTCTGGGATCTCTCTTGATGGTTGGAATTTTTTACAAGGAGCTAGGAACATTTAGCTAGAAGCTTATAGCTCAAAGGTCATAGCCTACAGCAAAACGGAAGCCACATGCAACCAGACACCAGCCAACCATGAACTATCACCTATGAGCTAAGCTCACTCAACAGCCCAAAACAGCCAAATAACCCAATTAACCTTTACGCCGCCTATCAACAAACTCACTAAGCCCAATGAACCCAAAAGCCCGTAAACTCCGTCTCATGCAGATAACCCACGACCTCGACATCGGAGGTCTTCAGCAAGTGGTTGTCAATATTTGCAAGACTATTGACAGGGCTAAATTCGATGTATCTGTGCTTTTGTCTTAGAGATATGGGCGAATTTGTGTCAGAAGTCGAAAAACTTGGTATAAAGGTATTCCACCTTCCCCAGAAGCAAAATGGCACCGATTATTTTTCCTTCATTAAAGTAGCGAAAATATTTAGACGGGAAAAACGGAAATTATTTATACCCATAACACACAACTCTTTTTTGATGGAACAATCGAGGCCTTAATGGCTGGGGTGAAAACTATAGTCCACACGGATCATGCCAGAGTTTTTCCTGACAAGAGAAGGCATATGTTTGCCGAGTGGGTGATGTCCCGCTTTGTTTACAAGATTGTCGGAGTTTCTGACCATACATGCCAAAACCTGATTCGGTATGAAAGGATTTCTCCAAAGAAAGTCATGACAGTAATGAATGGTATCGACGGATCGAAATATGACATTACGATTGATAAAAAGTAAAAGAAGAAGGAATTGGGGATAACAAACTCAGGGCCTATCATAGGACTTGGCGTTCGTTTGACTGAGCAGAAAGGCATTGCCTATCTACTGCAGGCAATGCCAGAAGTAGTTAAGAAATTTCCAGATATTACACTTGTAATTGCAGGTGAAGGACTGTTAGAAGATGAGTTAAAGAGAGAATCTAATGAGTTGGGCATTGATGAAGAAAAGTTGGATGAATTCTTTACTGTTTTGTCTGGTTTCATGAATATAGAGTTTAAAGGATTGCACGTTTTTGCAGGGTCTCAGGTATTGGATTATAAACTTTTATTAGCATGTTTTGAAAATGTATTAAAAATAGCAATAAATATCCAAAAAAATTATCCGGTATCTGTGAGTATCCTGAATTTTGGCGGGGGATTTGGCATTCCATATTTTGCAAAAGAAGAAGAACTCGATATCCAAAGTTTTGGGAAAGGATTGAAGGAATTATTTAAAAAGAATGATGTGAAAACAGCATTCCCTGAGACACGATTTGTTGTCGAATCCGGCAGGTTTTTAGTGGGAGAAAGTGGACTTTATATTACTAAGGTGTTGTATCGAAAAGAATCAAGAGGGAAAGAATATATTATTACCGAAGGTGGTATGAATCATCATTATTTGGCAGCTTCAGGACTGTTAGAAATATTATAGCGAGACTGGGCGAATATATCAAGGAAGACATTTTCAGGTTCTTTTCAAAAGAAGAAAAAGAGCAAGGTATCTCGATTTTTAGAATTATTAGTGTAGCCATTGCTCAGGAAGAATTATGGGCGATCATTAGCTATCGAATCGGCAGATGGATAATTCGGAATGTGGAAAAAAAGTGGGTCAGGAAACCGATAATATTTTTATGGTCAATTCCAAATAAAATTATTCAGCTGATATCCGGCAACATCAATATCTATATTGGCGCTGACATCGGCAAAGGGCTGTATCTTCACTATGGACCAATCTGGATCGGCCCGACAAAAGTCGGTGAGTATTGCAATTTTTCTATGATGAACATTATTGGTTTTGGAGGGCGTGATGAAAACTATGGTATTCCTGTTATAGGAGATCGCGTGTTTTTAGGAACTGGAGCTATTGTCACCGGGAAGATAAAAATAGGAAATAACGTGGCCGTTGGAGCAAACGCTGTTGTGAATAGAAATTTGCCGGATAACTGCACCGCAGGTGGAATACCAGCAAAAATTCTAAACCATAGAGGAAGTGACCAATTGATTGAGATCAGGAGGTATAAATGACAAAGATTAATGTGATGCAGGTGGTCCATGATCTGAATTTCGGCGGTATGCAGCGTGTGGTGGTTGATCTGTGCCTAAATATTGATCCTTCAAGATTTAAAATGCATGTTTGCTGTTTGGGGGATTTGGGGCCTAACACTGAGGAACTCGAACACAAAGGAATCCCGATCTTTTTGGTCAAGAAGAGACCAGGTTTGGATTATTTACTTCCTTTCAAATTGAGAAAGCTCTTTTTGCGTAGAAAGATTCAAATTGTTCATACGCATGGTATCAATCCTTTTTTTTATGGCACCATCGGTGCGATTTTGGCTAAAGTTCCCGTAAAAATTCAGACCGACCATGCACGGGGAGCCTTTCCCGTGGCAAGAAAGGAAATGATAAGCGAAATGGTGCTATCCTGGTTTGTTAATCGGATTGTGGCTGTTTCAGAGGGAGTGAAGTCTGATCTTGTTAAATATGAGCACATTAGTCTGGAAAAAATTCAGGTTATATATAACGGCATTGATGAATCGAAGTTTCGTGTAAAAATAGATAAGAAAAAGAAACGGGAAGAATTCAGCATTAGGGTGTATGATAAGGTTATAGGAGTTGGCGTTCGCCTGTCAGAACAAAAAGGAATTAAATATTTGATCGAAGCAGTGAGCCTGACAGCCAAACCCTTTCCAAGCATCAAGCTCCTTATAATCGGCGATGGTGAGTGTCGAACTGGTCTTGAAAAATTGGCTTCAGACTGTGGTATTCCGGACAAGGTTATTTTTACAGGCTTTCGATCCGACATCCCAGAGCTTCTTCAGATCATTGATGTTTATGCACTCCCTTCTTTGTGGGAGGGACATCCACTGGTATTATTGGAGGCCATGGCAGCAGGGAAACCGATTGTGGCAACAGATATTCCTGGGAATAGAGAGACGGTTAGTAACGGGCATACAGGGTTGCTCGTCCCCCCAAAGGATTCATCAGCGCTTGCAGACGCTTTGCGTACGCTGCTAAAAAATGAAAAATTGAGAAATGATATAGGCATAAATGGGTATGAAAAATTCAAGGAACGGTTTGTGGTTGGCAGAATAGTGGAAGAATATCAGGAACTTTATGAAAACAAACTTTTTTATAATAATATCATTTAATTAAACAATATGTTTCTAAAACGAACAATAAAGATCAATCAAAAAAAAAGAATTTTGTTTGTTGAAGGAAACCAGGACGGCACAGTAGGAGGATCACACCATAGTTTGCTTCATCTGGTTAAAGCATTGGATAAAAAAACATATGAAGCAATTGTAATGTTTTATGAAAATACAAAGATAATTAATCAATTTCATTTAGAGGATTGCAGTATAATCGTATTTAGAAAACCAACTGGGAAAAATTTTTATCCTCCAATGTCTATATTAAAAATTCCCTTTATAATGATTAGAAAAGCTTATAATCTAACTTTTACTTCGCTAATTCCCTTTATTAAATTTTTAACTTTCATCATAAAAAATAAAATTGGCCTTGTGCATTTAAACAACACGGCAAGCAGCGAATGGGAATGGTTGTTGGCAGCTAAATTACTTAACAGAAAATGCATTGCTCACCAAAGAGGATTTACTAATTTTAGTTATATTTCCGTAGAACGGGCCAAATTTTTTGACAAAATAATATGCATTTCCAGGACTATCGAAAAACACCTTCAAAACAACAACATTTCTAATACGCAGGTAATATATAATGCCATAGACGTTGACGAATTTAGATTACGACTTAACAGGGATCGACGGAGTATTAGGGAGGAGCTTGGAATTATGTATTCTGCGCCATTAATTGGTGTGATTGCGAATTTTCAGGAATGGAAGGGACATCTTGTGGTAATAAATGCAATGGAAATCCTACGAAAAAGGCATGACGATGTAGTCTGTCTACTCATCGGGGCTGTCTCCACCGTCAAACAGGATAAAGAATATTTTACAAGGGTAACAAAGGAGATTCAGGCTAAGGGCTTAGATAAAAATGTCATTATTACAGGCTATCGCCAGGATATTGCTGACTTGATTAACTCGCTGGATATTCTGGTCCATTCTTCAATAGAGCCTGAACCTTTTGGGAGGGTGCTAATAGAAGGTATGTGTTTGGGGAAAGCAGTAATTGCTACCGACATAGGCGGTCCTCGCGAGATAATTGAAAACAGTGTTTCAGGGATATTAGTGCCACCCAGTGACCTAGGCGCTTTATCCGACAAGATAGGATACCTATTGGACCATGCTGATTTTAGGCAAGAGATAGGAAATGAAGCATTAAAGAGAATAAAGGAAAAATTTGGTCTTAAAAAGTTTTCCACTGAAATAAATTTATTATATGATGAAATAATTCATTGAAATTCTTAAGTTTGAGTGCACTGGGAAAAGTCTATTTTGAGCCGCTACCCTAAAATAGTTATATAAATTATGTATGCCTAACTTATATGTCACGAATACATTTTCGTTAAACTTTTAGTTTAACGCAGATTTTTTGCAGTGTAATCATATTTGGCCTTTTAGCCCTAATTTTCTGCCCGATGCTACTTGCAGATGTCATACAGAGTTCCTGGTGGCATTATGTTCACAGTATCCATTGACTTCAGCCTCCATACCCAACATGTATAATTATAGAGAAGGGCAATTATATTGATTTCCATAAAACTGCTTTAAAAGAAGGGTTTCGCTTTGTTGCAGTATTGAGCCAATCAAGGAAGCGGATTCTGGATTTTGTCTGTAAATTATGTGATTGCAGCCTGATCCAAGGGCCATTAGAGATTTGGTCGCCGGACATACGGTTTATCGAAGCAGATTGCGAAAATATGAGGATTGCCGAATATTTAATCAGACATGGGTTCACGCGCTTTAGGGCTTGTGTGTGAGGACAAGAAGCTTATGGAGCTGGAAGATGAACAAATAGGAAATATGTCCGATTATTTCTTTGACTATGTGTCTCCAAATCAAATCTTTAAAAATAATGCTGAGGTACTCATTCTTTCAGGCAGTGCTGTAATGTATCTTTGGGATTTTTCGCACTATAGGCATGCAAACCACGTTGTATGGTCAATAGGATGGCATTTTGATCAATTGGTGGAATTCACCGGTTGGCTAAGAAATATTTTTGTGGGGAACATTAAACAACATTGTATACTGGAATACTCTGACATTACAGGGAAAAAGAATTTCCTTTTTGTAGATGAAATTATTAAAAGGAATATTTATGGTGAAGCGAGAAGGTACCTGTCACCTCGGCTGGGGATTGATGAATTCCTTGAGTATCTAGGTGGTCGCAGTGTTAGGTATGTCGTGTTACGCTGGTTCGAGAATATGCCAGTTATCGAAGAGGGGGAAGACATTGATCTTTTGGTCCATGATGATGTTAAAATTGTAGAAGAATTTTTCGCTCAACAACCAGGGCTAATCCCGTGCAATTTATACTGCGTCAGCGGTTTGCCCGGGACACAATATCAAGATATGGCCTATTACCCACCATGCCTTGCAATTCAGATCCTTGAGCAGTGAGTGAGGCACAATAATTGTTGTATGGCACCATGTGCGGAACATTATTTCCTCAGCCTCACCTATCATTCTCTTTATCATAAATGGTGAGCGATCAGGTTTGCATTCCAAAACGACGGGAGTTGAAGTAGAAACTCAGCCTGAGCATGACCACCATGGTGTATTTTTCAGTTGGCACAACGTTTAGGCATTAAGGTGGATATGACTTTAGAAGATCTCGACGAGTACCTAAATATCAAGGGTTGGCGACCACCTCAAGATACATTGGCAAAGTTAGCTATAAAGAACCAGTGGATTGAAAAAAGATTTTTTTCGGTTTCCCCACCAGAAATGGTACACCGTTACAAGGGACTAGTTACTTTTGTTTTGCGAGAAAAAGCGATCGAATTAGGACCTCACAATGAGATGAGGGCGCTCTTGGAGAATTCGGGCTTCGAAATTATAGCAAACTGAAGCCTAAATCCAGATGAAAAGGAATATTGCGCCCAGCGGATATGGGTAGGGAATTGGGGAAAGGGTCCATTCCCTCAATCTGGAGGAAAACCGGCAATGGCTATCGTGGCGATTGATAAATCTCCTGTTCACCCGTCTGCTGAAATATTAAAGTCATATCCACGTCTAACGAACGAGAAAATTATGACCGTTAAGCAGTATGTGAGAAATTTGACCAACAGTAGATTTAACAACAAAATTAAATGCAATGTAATTCATTCGAGTGATAATGAAGAGCATGCATTAGAGTATATATAAATCTTAATTTCTGAGGAAGCAAATGACATATACTAATGCGTTGAGGAACGGAATACGTCAACAAAAGCTAGACGCGAATCGTATTTGGTGAGGTAGAGCGCAATAAGCTTTCACCAATTCTTGCTCTTATGTCCGTTTACTCAAGCTACATAAATGTTGTATTTTATCATAACTATAGGATTCACAATGACAGAACATTACCATAGCATATCAATTTCAATTCAAGACCTATTTATAATAATTAAATCAAACAATATTGAATTTGTTGATTATCTTAACAAACATTTTCACAGCATTTCACGGAAAAGCGAGGATCCCGACATAGTGGTATTTTTGAACTGGCAAGAAAGTATTTATAAAAATGCGAAGCCATATGAATTTAAGAATCTCCAAGACCTCAAAAGAATCGGTAGAAGAATATTCATAGGGGACAATAATATTGTTTGGAATGAAATAGGAGAAATTAGAGGTTTAAAGCTCCATATTATATATAACAACAAAGTAGAGGTACGCGCATGCTATGATTTGAACTTAAGCAAATTTCTAGCAAAGAGATTTTATAAACAAGTTGTTAGAAGAAGATCGTTTAGAAGAAATAAAGAGGATATATATGAAGGCCTAACATACTATTTGGTTTACTATCCTATATTGTTCCAGCTAGAAAGGAGATATTTATTCCCACTTCACGCTTCAGCCCTTACTTATGAGGGAAAGAGTATTTTGATGCCAGGCCTGCCAGGTGTTGGGAAATCTACACTATGTTTAGCTTTTTTATCTTATAAAAATTCTATGTTTATATCCGATAATATTGTTTTATATGATGATAGAAAAATCTATTCTTTTTTTGAACCAATTAGGTTGGACAGAACTAGCCTTGGACTCTTGCCAGATAAAGGCAAGACACTCGTTGAAATGGGAATTGAGTCATATTATGGGAGACATTCTTATAGAGTCGAGGATAATAAAATTATTAACGAGATTGTGCCGGAATTTCTGATAATTCCGTGTCGCGCTGATGAGAATGGTCTGATTCAAATTTCCAGTGAGCAAGCAGTTCAATTAATTCTTGATTTTAATAGAATTGCCGGGGAGATTAATTCATATTTCACCTATTCATCTGTTCAGAACATGTGTCTTAAAAAAGAATCTATTGATTTAGCAAGGGTTGAGAGTCTGTATAAATTGGTAGACAATTTGAAGTGCTATTTACTGTTCGTTAAATCCAATTGTCCAATGGAAGCCATAATTAAACAAATTGAAAGCAAGATATTTTAAAACATAGCTTTGATTACACTGCAAAGCGACTTTAATCAGAATCAATATGTTTGACAAATAAGAGTATATCTAAAATATATTGAAACTAGATCCTTGGGTAAAATAAATATTTCACGTGAAACGTTAATCCTGGAGTGATAATTAATGTTCAAACCAGAATACACTCAATAATGGATATTCCAAGCGCATCTTCCAGATAAGCTCAATAATAAATTAGTTGAGATCTTCAGAAAGGATATCATGCCAGCAATTTCATGAAAAACTCATAGAATAACTCTACTTCAATATAATGGTACAATATACATTACAGGTGGAACCATTTGAAGCGGAAATTAGCATACGCACTTTCTATAACTTCAGAGAACGTATCATGGACTCACCATCAATCAAGGAAACCTTCTTCTCCATCGTCAATAAAATTACCGAAGAGATCTCTATCAAGACCAGCTCCCAACGGCTTAACTCTAAACAGTTTCGTTCCAACATGGCCCGCCTGACCAGATTACAATTCTTTGTGTGGCCCCTCGAGAAATTCCTGAAGCCTCTTGATTTGTCATATCTTGAGGATTTACCCGAAGATCTCCGCAAACGCTACTTCGAACGAGAAGGCTATTTCGCTGATACAGCGGCAAACAGAATTGAAATTCGCAGAACTTAATTACTTATGTATCAAAAGCTTGTAACACTGTTTAAAAGTTCATCCATTTATACGATAGGTAACTTAATAAATCGTGCACTGTTCCTAATTTCTATGCCTATTATGACTCGGTATCTGGTTCCTGAGGAATACGGAACTCTATCAATAATCAATGCTGTGATCGGGATTATGATCACATGCTACGGTCTTGGCTCAACTTCTTTTGCCATGCGTTACTATTATGAGTATGATTCGGAAAAAGACCGAAAACGTTTAATGGGTGCCATCTTTAGTTACATTCTGTTTTATACTTTAATTGTGTCTGTATTGCTTTCCATATTTGCAGAGTCCATTTTCCAAAAAATTTTCAAAGATATTTCTTTTTATCCCTACATGATTTTGGGACTATGGATATGCTTTATTAGTATGCTGTCAATACTACCTGACATTCTATTTAGGATAAGAGATCAGGCAATACTGTATATTAGTATACAATTTGCAAAATCGACATTGGTAATAACTTTGGCAATTGTATCCGTTGTCTTTCTACATAGAGGAGCCGAAGGTCCTCTTGCAGCATCTTTAGTCGTGGGGATTATTTTCGGCTTTTATTATTTATATTATCTCAAAGATAAAATATCGTTTAATTTTTCTATATCCATAATAAAAAGATGCCTTAAATTCAGCCTTCCGGTTTTGTTTCTTCTTTTAGGGCGCGTATTGCTCGATTCTACAGATCGTTTAATATTGCAACATTTTGTTGGACTTTCCGTGGTGGGTTTCTACTCGGTTGGCAGTACCATCGGTTCTGTATTAGTTATGATTGCCAGTTCTATCAATTCTGCCTGGGCGCCATTCTTTTATGCGACCTCTAAAGAAGAAAGTGAGATTAAGGCAAAAGAATTATTTTCATATGCATCCGTGTATATGGGAACTATCATTCTATTCTTGGGATTATGCGCTGTGATTTTTAGTAAAGAGATTATTTATATTTTAGCCCCCCCAAGTTACTATCCAGTCATTAAAATTATTCCTTATATCATGATCGGGGCCACTTTAAACGCTTTATTCTTTATTCCGGTAAGGGGAATTTACCAGGAAAAAAAAACAGGGTTTCTTCCTATTATAATTCTAATAGCTCTTATTATTAACATCGTTCTAAATTTTATTCTGATCCCGAAGTTTCAAATGCTTGGCGCTGCCGTGGCAACTGTTATAGCATCTTTTGTCATGCTTTCAATTTGTTTCATTGTATCCCAGAAGGTATATTACATCGCTTATCAATATAATAGGTTGTTTAAAGTTTTGGCCGTTTGTGTACTATGTTACATTCTGTCTCTCTTTGTTAACGGCTACTCATTGATTCTATCAATTTCACTAAAAACCTTAATAATTGCCCTATTTCCAGTGATTCTATATATGATGAGGTTTTTCGAGCCGCGCGAGATTGAGAAAATTAAAGAGTTAATGCCGGCATTTCTGAAGAGGATAAGGCCTGCTTGGTAGCATGTTCGTACTTTCAAATAACAGAATCTAGTTATTGCCAAGATCGCAAGGGACTCCAAGTTTTTTCACATCTTTTAATCTTTAGCGCATATATGTGCAATCAGCGGTAGACATTGAATTTAAAATGCAAGCACAAGGCTGTGCTTGCCCCATGAAATCTTAAATTATTTCACTTGCGGTGCGTCTGCCTGTCGAAGCGAAGCGTAGATCCCGCATATCGGGGCCATGCCCGCCCTGTTAAATTTTTCGCAGAAAAGGAGCAAAGCGGATTTAACCGGGGTAGCTTCAGCAGATGGTACCTGGGTGGCTAATGGAAAAAGAAAAAGTTACATATGATTTGCCATTCATTTTGTTATGCGTTCTCGCTGTAATAAACAGCTTAAAACCAGAGTTTATTATCCCCGGCTTAGAATCCATTGGCATTATCCGGCAGATACCCAATATCATTGTTGGAATGTTATTCCTCCTGTGGCTTGCACAAGGTCAAAAAGTCTTTCACAATAAGCAGACAAAATTTTATCTCGCTTTTTTCCTGTTGATGGTCATAGATACAGCATTAGCGAGGAATCCTGAACGAGCATTCTTGATAACAAAAGGGTTCACTGCTGGAGTAATGTGGTATTTGGCAATGATCGGTTTTGTTGATGATTTTGCAAAACTCAAGAAACTGATCAACATCTTCTTGGTTTGCAATATTTTTATTGCTTTCTTGGGAATCAAAAGCGGTGGGTTGGTACACAATATCCCTGCTTTATGTGATGAAAACGATTTTTCTCTTTTAATGAATATGTTGATACCGTTTTCTTTCTTTTACGGGATGGAAGCAGGACGGATGAGAGGAAAAATTTTCTATTATGGTATTACTGCCCTATTTATTACTGGTGTAATAGTTTCATTTTCCCGGGGCGGTTTTGTCGGGTTGTTTTTTACGCTTTTATACTGTTTTTCAAAAATTCAGAAAAAAGCTGTGTTTATTTTTATGTCACTGCTTGTTGCTGTATCGGTTTATTTCTTTGCCCCGCAAGGCTACTGGAAAGAGATGGCGACAATACAACAGCAAGGGACTCAAGAAGGCACAGCAAAAAGACGAATATATCTATGGAAAAATGGATTAAGAATCTTTGTACACCATCCTGTTTTTGGAGTTGGACCGTATAACTCAGGTGTTTGGGTAACAACCTATGATAAAACAGAACAAGGAGCCAGGGATTGGGGTCGGGCCTTACATTCTATCTATTTCACACTACTTTCCGAGCTTGGTCTGATTGGCACCTTTCTCTTTTTTGCAATTATCTATTATGGGGAGAGAGACAAAAAATATATTATAAAGCTCTATATGAACAAATCCCTCATCGAGAATAATCCCAATATTCCCGATTTAAAGAAAGAGTCATTGTCAAAGCAAGTAAGAGAGAGTTATTTCTTAAGCCTTGCTTTAACCGGGGCTTTAATAGGCTATCTATCTTCCGGTATATTTCTATCAGTTTTGTATTATGGCTGGTTTTGGAAGATTATGACCTACACTGTAATTCTTTTTAACTTGACAAACAAAACGCTTGAACATCCTGATAAAACTGGATAAAATCAGGATAGGAGATGCATAGCATGTCTGTATTTTTGAGTATTGTTGTACCGCTATATAACGAAGAGGAATCAGTTGAAAAATTGGTCTCAAGGATCGTTGAGCTGGGTGAGCAGTTTGACTTTGACTACGAGATTATTTTTGTCTATGACGGTTCCACTGACAAAACCTGGGAAATCATAGAACAATTAAAGGAAACAACTCCTCAGCTTAAGGCCATAAAATTCAGGCGCAATTATGGTCAAACCAGCTCTATGGTGGCTGGCTTTGACCATGCTGTCGGCGAGATAATTGTCACTATGGATGGTGATTTTCAAAACGATCCCTCGGATATCCCTTTATTGCTATGCAAAATCGAAGAAGGTTATAATATTGTAAGCGGCTGGCGCAAAGATCGAAAGGATCATTTCTCAAGGGTCCTTCCATCAAGAGTTGCCAATGGAATAATTTCCTTGACCACGGGGGTTCAGCGGCTCCTACCAGCAGATAACAAATGACTCTTTTATAAAACTGTTTGATGCATTGGACGATAAAGCCGACCCGCTTCTGAGACAATGGCTCAACTTAGGCATTAATTACACTACATGAAGCGGCCAATTTCTATTTGTCACTGGATTCAGAGCCGCGAGTTAAATTAATAAAAACCATTTCCCCAACAACAAGAAACAGAGGTGATATATTTTATCACTACTGTCCCAACGTTAATCGAATAAATTCAATTGGTTAGAAGGGGCAGGGTTTGTATTCAAGTAATCGTTATTCGTAAGTACTTGTAAAATCGGT
>JGI10211J14876_10000255_pt1 | contig 22353 bp, 26 predicted proteins | sample Etolagsediment_FD_14876 | JGI IMG/M metagenome (IMG submission 14876)
GGTTTTTTAAAATTTCTCCTGAGAATGGCTGTCGATATACTTCATTTACCTCATCATACAAACCAGCAGCATAATTCTTTGCATCCTGATCAATCTGCCGGCGCTGTGCAAAGGTCATTCCGCCGGGGGCGGTCTTGCCCGTTGCCTTCATTTTTGCCAGGTCCGTTTGATACTGTTTGGTCAATTCCGCCAAGGACTGTGCCGAGGTGAGCTCGGCCTTCTTTCGCTTTGAACGGCCGGACTCTTTCAACTCTTCCAGGTACTTTTCATGCTCCCGTTCTTTTTTTGCGGTATCGGCCTTTAATTCCTGCAAATTAAGGGCCTGTGCCCGCTTTGCCTCACCGTGCTTAGCTGCCAGTTCAATGGCGTTTTTTATAATGGCGTTTAAGTTCATGATTGCCTCCTTATTTTTGCCACGAATTCTCACGAATATACACGAATATATATAGTATTAATTTGTGAAAATTTGTGTCAATTCGTGGCTTAACTCTCATAAAACGACACCGGTATAATCACCCATTCCGTGACCTCTGTGCCTGCGCCCCATACGGCCAGGTCCTGCCAGTTGAATGCCGCTTCAAAGATCGTTGTTGTCTTGAGAATAGCCACCCGATCATCCACTTCATATTCATAGAGATCCGTGGACTTCATCTCGATCTCTTCGCCCTTGACCTTCACCTTATAGCTGTTTCCGACTTCGCCGGGATCAGGCTCGATCACCTCGGTCACAATCCCGGAGGTATAATATCTGGTCTCAAACCAGTTGCCTGCGTATACAAAGGGGCACGATTCCTGAAACCACCAGACATGAAATGAAAGAGGGCGGCAAAGCATACACACAAACTCCCCGGGCACCGGCCAGGTATTCTCCGCAGGCACCCAATAGCGCAGCCAGGAATGGGGAAATGCCGAATCAAGTTTTTCAAATTCGGCTGCCGGATATTCCACGGTATCGCCTGTGATCTTCCAGGCCAGTTCCAGGACATGTTCGCCAATGCAGTTCCCTAACTGGGTGACCGATGGGGAAAGCAGGTTCCCGGTTGCTCCCTTGGTTTCAATTAGATCAGGATCTTCCAGAGCATCCATTGTTTCGTAGATAATAGAACATATCTCCATCACCCCGAGAGGACCGATAGGAAAGGCCAGGTATGCCGGATAATCGGCATAGGTATCGTCGGATGGATACTGGAATGATTCACCGATAACGGGTGTTTCATAGCGCATTTCTTTAATCACATAGGGTGCTCCTGTCTGTATCTCCGACATACTTGTAAACCATGATAAAGATCGTAGAGGCTTTATCCCGTGAAGCTCGTCAAAAAAATCCTTGAGCCTGCCGCCTACATCGTCAATCCACTCCTCGGATGCCTCTTTGCCTGTGGGAAGAATATTCCCGCACTGATACAGATACCAGATATCATAGGCAATAGGCAGGCCGTAATCCATCCGCTCATAATTCGGGTCTCCTGACTGCATCACATCGCCCGGCTCGATGGTATAGGGTATGGGCAGGCCACCGATACGGCTCAACAGGGCATTAATATACTGGGCCGTGATACCGATCTGCGACAATCCGCGAGGGTTAGCAACCGCCAGTTTTTTTAATATTTCAAGGCTAAAATCTTCCACTATCCGCTCCCTAACTGATGGGTCAGGGTATTGACGATATCTGCGCTGGCTAAATATTTTGCTGCTTCAATTGCACTGTATGCAGCCCAAAGGGCGTTCGATCTTCGCTCCGTCTGTATCTCCGTTCGTTTTACAGCGATTTCTCTGCGTGAGGCGGCATCAAATGACGCAATCGTCTCCCTGGTGTCGTCATCCGCCTGGTGAATATTCTGTGTCATATAAGTAGAATTCAGCGTATCATCCAATGCGGCCTTTCGAGCGGCGATTCGCTCAATCGCCTCTTGCAATCGGGCGGTATTCAAACTGACGGCCTCGGTAATATGGGTATCCACATCAGTAATGACATTGCCTATGGTATCTTTCCGGGCCTGTTGTAATACCTGTCTGGCCGCCCAGACATCGGTAGTGAGATACTCCATGGTATTCAACTCGGTCTGGTCGATTTCAAGTTCATCTTCCGTAAGGCCACGTGCGGCGATATCCGCGTGAATCCGGGCGATATCCGCCTGGTTTTCCTTTACCTGGACATTAATACGTGCTTCCTCGATGCCGATCTCCACAATGGCAAGCTGAATGGCAAGGGCCTCCTGAGCGGCAAGCAAAATCCGCTGCTCGGTACGCAATGCCTCGATCTCTTTTTGCGTGATTTCCACTGCTATCAGCTGCTGATTTATCGATTCCAGATCGATCCTTTGCTCAAGTTCCTGAATCTTGAGATTCGCATCCTCAATAGCCATATCGATCTGAATCTGTTTTGTGGTCAACTCCGCCCGGTCCGCCTCCAAGGCATCTATTTTGATATCAGTCGCTGTTTCATCAGCGGCGATCTTTTTCCGCTTTGTTTTCAGGGCCATCTCTTTGATCTGCAGCTCAATGGTTTTGACATATTCTTTGGCAGCGATTTCCAGCACCAGGATCTGCCCTTCATTGTCCAGGGCGCTGGTGTTGGCATTATACACATCCAATAATTTCAGAAGATCCTCGGCGGAAATATCGTTCAGATAATTGAACCCATGGGTGTAACATGCGGCATACAGCCCGAATATAATAGACCGATCTGCGGTCATCTGGGTAGAAAACGGGCCGTTATACACAAAGGGATCCCAGATGCTTCGTTCCCTGTTGGTGCCTCGATTAAAAATTTCCTCAGTCATGATGTATTCCTTATGGCAAAGTTTCAAGTTTCGAGTTTCGAGTTTCTAACTCGATAATATATGAATCAGCTCGCTGGTAATCCGTGCGGCAGCCGCAATCCGTGCTGTTTCTATCGTTTTCCACATTTTTTGATTTTCAATATATTCCAGGGTTCTTGTTTCCGCATCCACATGTGTTTTATTTGCCTCCTGCTCTGATCGATTGGTAATATCAGTGATAACCAGATTCTTATCCTGCCGGTACCCTGCGGCCGCCTCTTTGGTCTCATCGATATCGATTGAAATCTCAGTTGCCTTTTCAGCTATCTCTGTGACGCCTTCAGTATCCTTTCCGATTAGTTCGATGGATAATTCGTTTTGCCTGGCTCTCAGCGTGGCACGGGCCTGGTTCAATGAATCCCGCAGGGCCTCGATTGCCGCCTCTGTCTCCAGATGATTTTTTTCATTCTGCGCCTTATCCTGATTGGCCTCCGCCTTTTTAAGGGCAATAGCAAGCCGCTCCTTTCTGAATTCTATTTCTTCGGTGATGGCATCGGCCAGATCCATAGTGGCACCCGCCTTTTCATCCAATACGGACAAAAGTGCCTCTTTATTATCAACCAGAGCTTCCCGGGCCTGGATCTCGTCTTCCTTATACCCGATGTTGATTTCTTCCTGAGTTAATAACCGCTGCCCCGCATCAATAATATTTTCCAGGTACGGAATGAGCATTAATTTTGCCTCTACTGTGGCCTGTTTCGCCTGTATCAACCGTATCTCGGTATCATAGGGAAGGCGCTTGACATTGATCAATTCCTGTTCAAGAGCCTCTCTCTCTTCCTTGATGGCCGCCCTGAGGGTTATGAGGGTCAGGCTACGAATAAAGGCCTCAACAGCCAGATACTCCACCTCCTGCTCCTTAAGGGCCATGGTGTACTCCAGATCGGCGTACTCTTGCTGCAGGGCCGTTAATAACTGGGATTTTTCTAGTTCAAAGGCGATACGGGCCTCTTTGTAGGCAATATCATAATCATGGCCGGTCTGCTGGATTTCCCGTTCAACGGCCGCCTTAACAATCTCATAATTGAGCGTGGAAAGCCTGAGCTTGGTGGCCTGCTCCAGATCAGTGACCGCCTCTGCCAGATAGCCCGGGGCCTCTTGAAAACCCCGGGCGGCCACGGCATCCTGAAGCATGCTATGTTTGCCCACATGATCACGAAGAATCTCCGCCTTGCCCTTATACCATTGATTGCGTTCCGCTGTTTCACCCATAATGCCGCTCCTTTAGCCACGAATTGACACAAATGTTCACAAATTATTATTTTTTATCTTAAAAAACATTCGTGATATTCGTGAACATTCGTGGCCTTTCTTTATCTTACCATCAATACCGGCACCAGACTGACGAAATCCAGGGTATCAAACTCGGCCACGGTAATGGTCCAGCGTCTGCCTTTGAGCGTGCGGGACATGGTGGCCTTGCATCCGGTAATCGTATAGGTCTTTGTGCCGTTGTCCGTTTCCATCTTGAGTGCTGCCCCGGTACCGGTAATCCCGAAATATGCCTTGCGAATACGCTTCTTTCGCTGCATACCGAAATCCGTATCAGGCAACAAAATGCCGTTATGAATCGTACTGCCGTTATCCGTGGTTCCGGAAATCTCATACAGGCCGTCATCCTTTAGGCCATATACCGTATTTTCAAACACGGCATAGGAATTAAAATCATACCCGGAATAGACCGAGGGGAAATAGGCCGCGGTATTCAATACCCAGCATTGCCATAGCTCCCCGGAGAGCTTGATATCGATGGTAAATTCCAGCCCCTCGGCGATGAGCGACTGCAATGCCTGCTGTATGGTGAGGCCGTCTATAATGCTGATCTCCTCGGCCAACAATGCAGCAATCACATGCCCTAAGCTTGCGGTACCGGCAAACCCGATACTGTCTGCAATGGCATTGAGCAGCGCATATTCAGGCACCTGGGTATCAGCAACAGAAAAGGCATCGGCGATCTCCTTGAGCCAGGCGAATACAGCTGAATCAGTCAATTCAATGGATTCAGCTGCTTCATGATGAAATAGGCCGATATTGGTGAGATTCCCGGACAAAATGAGCGATTCCAATAATAAGGCCGCAGTCAGGGCCTCTACCGCATCGGCAATGGAAAAGCCATCTTCCAAAAGCTTTACATAGAGTTGCGCTGCCTTGGGATAATCGGTCAGGATCAGGTCCAGATCTACCTGCTCCACGCCCTTCCATTGGGCCGCTTGCAGTTCGCTCAAGAGTAGCCACTCACTGATCAGAATTGCGACCCGAACCTCTGAAAGATCTTCGATGGTAATGCTCTCCTCCGCCGTCTTTCGCCAGCCCCATTTTAATGCGGGCCAGATGCTGAAGGCATCGTAGAGAAATAATAAGAGCCGTACCTGACTCTCGCCCGCGATGGTAAAGCCGTCCTCATTAACTGCATGTATCTCTCTGCATCCAAAGGTAATCAAATTATCCCAATTGCTATAATAGCTTGCCTTTATCCATGCTGCTGATCGGGTAGCGCTGGAAATTCTTACTTCATCTATTTTTCCTGGCCAATATCCATCTGCTTCAGAAATCGACAGGGTTTTTTCTCCAGGAGAAGAAGAAGTCCCTGTTATCTCCACATTGGAATCTTCCACTCCGGTTATATAGGCCCTGAGATGGGTAGCATCTTTTGTGAACGCAAACCCATAGGCGACATCATCGGTTAAAAGGCTTATATCTATTGCTATATCAACGTATCCGTTAATAGTGGCGTCATTAAACCACATGGTAAGATTATCAGCATCGTCAGTGTAGCTTTCATGATAGTCTAACCCTTCCCATGGCTCTTTATATTCCGTGTTATCCCAATCAACACAAGATACGATCATCTCTACTGTCATATTTGCTGTGCTGCCCAAATCCTGGGAAGTAGCTTGCAGCATATCATTAACGCCGTCAAACTCTATCCCTTTCCCGCACACGACATCAACAAGGTCCGTGCTCGTCATCGACCCTGAAGGCGTTAAATCACGCTGATGGCTTGTGCTGTCCTTTATGGCGTCTGCACCATCACCGTTCGGGTCTTGGGCCATATGCCAGACTGCTTCAAAATCGGAATCCCACACATTATGGGCAACCGCATCGGTTGTATCGCCGATATATGTCGTGTTATCAGCATGATCTTTATCATAATAGAGATACAATATCGTGTCTGCCGAATCTGATACGGAAGGAACCTTTACCCATAACCATGCCTGCTCATTTGCATCGTCCCACCGCTCTATTTCCACATAACACTCGGTCTCTCCATCAGCTGTAGTGACCGCTATCTTTTTTCTGTTTGCATCCTCGGTAAGTTCGTCAAAAACATGAGAGGCATCGGCATCCCCAATGCCTGATGCGGCTGCGACGTGAATTAAAACAGGAAAATTAGATAAAGTAGCATCAATATATGTGTTGGTTATGGTTAATTTTACTCGATAATCCCATCCTGATAGCCATGCCATCGGTTATCGCTCCTTTATCTAAAATTAATATCATCCATGCTGAATGTAACGCTGCCACCCTTTCCGATATCAATATTAACGCCCCGCCAGATCATCGTTAATGCCGTACCGGTCAGCCCATAATCTGCCAGATTGTACTCTCACGTCGTGCCATCGCCAGGACCTAAGCAGTATCTATCCGGCCCGGTTTCGCAGATTTGCTTTATTCATGGTATTCTCCTTTTTAAAACCGATCTGTGGGCGTATCCGCCATTTCAAATGCTGCTACAATAAAATCGCTACATGAAAAATCATTGATACGGCACCATTCCGGTATACCGCCATCGGAGCAGCAGACACATAGATCATGCCCAACTCCGGTACGAAACGTAAGGTGGTAATCTCCTGAAGAAAATGAAGGGCTGTCTCCATCTGCATCAGTTACAATAAAGGGCACGGTGATGGTGTGGCTGCCGTGTACCAAACCACCACCAGAATAGGACTTAGTCATATAACCATCAGCACATGGCACAAGTGGAATGACTGGGTAGTCATTATGCCATAAATAGGTACAATCTGCCAGCACGCCCGTATCCACCGTTTCTCTATAGGATTCGACCCCTGTTTGATCTGGATCGCATGTACAGGTTGACGGCACTTTTGAAAGACTTTTGTCCGAATAGGTCTTTTTTAGCACCTTTAAGCTCGAAAAATTAATAGGACTGCTAGGATTGTTGCCAGGGCTGGACTCCAGGTCAGCTCCTTTCTTCCATTCCAGGCGGGAATATTTATCCCCGGCTCCTCCGGACAGCGCAACCTCAAATGATGATCCCTCCGAACACGGAGTCACATCGATGAGCGGGGCATTTCCCTCATCATCTAATGCCCAGAATGCAAACAAAACATCATTATCTTTTCCTTTGTAGTAAAGATACACATCAACGGGAAAGACGACATCAGAGCCGGAAAAAGGGCCAAATTTGTTGGGATCTTCAACAGTGGAATCCTTTTGATGCTCATCACCATTATGATCAATAAGTTTTATTGTTTTCGGCGTTGTCGGTGTAATCCCGTTCAGCGTGATATAAATATAAAACTCACATGCCTTCACTCCATCGGTAAATCCCACCACATCCTGCACCTCATAGCTGGCGCCGTCCTGTTTCGTACATCGCACAATCACCTCGTCATCCACGGCAAAGGCCCCGGCTGCACCCTCAATGGCGCCGTTGTCCCTGAGGGCTGCATCGGTAGTGCAGTGGTAATACAAGGGTACTGCAGCTGCGGTCATCTCCTCCGGCTCAGTAATCGCCAGATCCACGGTATCATTTGCTGAGTCGATCGCAGTCACGATGCCGGTGATATAGACATACCGCCGCACATCGCCGATATTTTCATGGTTGAATAAGGGCATAATACCTTCGCCACGAAGACACTAAGGCACGAAGGATAAAATAAAACTTTGTGTCTTTGTGCCTTAGTGGCATTCCTTATGAACTTGACGCTGTAATCTGATACGTTACATCCAGCTCATCGTCATCTATCACCGCACGGGATGCGGAAAACTTCTTTGCGCACATGAGATATCCGGTCGTAGCGGTCTTGGCCTTTTCCGTTGAGAGAAAGGCCCCATATACCGTGATGGATGCAGCAATCACAAAGTGTGCCTTGCTGGCTGCATTGGTGATCACCGCCGTTGCGGTATCAACCGTTTCATAGCTCGGCTTGTCCGTAGCCGGATCATCATAGTCCGCGTCCTGGCACTCGCCATAGTCTCCTGCGGCGCCCAGTTTTGCAGCGGCAGTATCGCCCAGGGCCGGGGTCACGTTATTTTTGAAGATCCCCACGTACCAGATCAGGGAGGCGGCCTTTGCAATATCATGAAAGATAATATTTAGAAGCCGGGCCATCCCTTCCGTGGTAAAGATATTGGGAGGTTCAAAATACCCGCCGGAGATCAATTGCTTGTTTCGAAATTGATCACAGCGCACCGATCCGGTGAAACGCACCCCATCCCTGTGATGCTTGAGTGCATACTCCAGTTCACGATTGTCCCGAATTTCCTGAATCAAATTGCTTGGTTGAATAATCCTGTCCATTATCCTTTCCTCCATTGTTAAAGGTTCCAGGTTCAAAGTTCACGGTTCACGGTTAAGAAAACTTTAAACTCCGAACCGATGAACCCTATTTGATTGACAAATTGCGATTTGCGATTTCAAAAAACAAAATCCCAAATCCGCAATCCAAAATCCAAAATTAAATCAATGTCCCGTTTCGTATCACCTCACAGGTAGCGTCATCTGAAATACCGAATCCGCTGCCTTCCGAGCCTGCCTTAAAACTGGTTAAAAATTGAAACCTGCCGTTTTTCTTTCGAAAGAGACTGGCCCCTTCGCTTCCAGGAGCAAACTTCACCTTGCGCTCGCTCAAGGAAAATAATCTTCCTGCCTGATTCCCTGCCACAATGCCGTTGTGCCCTACCCAGACCGGCACATCCACGTGTGTCTTTTCCGGCGGTGAGATAATATCGCCCAACTCACCCAGATCATCGCAATATTGCAGGGTATTTGGTACGGCACCCGGTCCGGCATCGATTATCTGCATCTCTTTGGGATTGGTGCCCTTTAAAAACTGCGTCTTTGTTGCACACCCTACAAAGAGCCCGGTAGGCACCATGGCAATGAGGGTGATGGTATCGTGAAAGTCGAACCGGTTCATGCCCTCCTTAAACCAATCCAGATGAAATGATTCACTGTAATAAAGGATGGAATCCCTGGTTCCCCATATGCGGCCAAAGGCATAGGTAAGATATCGCATATAGGGTGGCGGACCGCACAAAAACGAAGGCATGGGTTCCACACCGGGCGTGGATAAAATGGTATCGTATTCGCCCACTGGATGAAAAATACCGCCGTCCGGATCAGTGACCCATACAATGCCGTTTACCGGGCGGTTAGAAATACTGATACCGCTATTACCAGAGCTGAGAATAATCTGGGCAATAGGGCCGTTGCCGCTGATGGTAACGCCGTCCGAGATCGTAAAACATACGTGATAGGTCCCGGCAGGAAGACTGCCGGTTGTTGACGTGATCACCGGCTGCTCAGGCAAATCAATGCCCCAGTCGCTGATGGAATTATCAGCCGGATCAAAAATGCCGTGCCAATAATAGTTGGACATGTATACGAGATCATCGACATCCGCATAGGACATGAGCGATTTCGGCCCGTTAACCGTACAAAGTGATACTTTGTTTCCCTGTTGAATGCGGTACAGCGTGCCGTTATCCACACACAGCATTGCATTATTGCCCGCCCAGAGACTGTGGGCATCGGTTAATGAAAATAGCTTTGTATACCCGTCACGCTTGACGATACGGCCTTCTTCCGTGACATCGGCGTTCAAGACAATGCGGGGCTCCTCAAACGTGCCCTCGGCCTGCTTGATATTATTCATGCCGCGGAATTCATCAACGCGAAAGGGATTTTTCTTTTCAGCCATACACCGTTACCCCCTATCCGGATACCGGCCGCCCTGCAGGCGTCTGCGTGCCGTCTCGATATTGGTGTTTCTGATCTCATTGACAAATTGATCATGCAGGTGTTTATCCCGCTTGGGATCGAAATCATAATCCGCCTTGAACAAGTATGCCGCCTCATAGCAGATATTCCTGCAGCTCATGGGCGGAAAACGCCAGAATCCGTAATCGGAATACACGGGCTTTGGCATACAGATATAGGGAAGGGTCAGGGTATGGTCCGCGGTCTTTGACGGGGCATCCAGATACACCTGATAGTTCCCGGCAGAGATGATCACATAGGCGTCACTCTCGGTAAATGCATTGTTGGTGCCGGAAAACAGGGCGCAGGTGATGTTGTTATCATCCGTAACCTTGAGCACGATCCCGGTGGAATCATCGGTGGTATTGTGCATAATATCCCGCACGCTCACGGTGGACTCAAACGAGGCCGCTGAATCCTCTAGCACGCACTCGCCTGCGCTTGCCGCATGGGTGGCAGTGGCCGTGCCCGTAATAGGATCATCCTGTGTCTGCTTATCAATAACGGCGAACCGGCTGGGATACTCCTTGCTGTCCGTGAGGTTCGAGCGGTAGATCTTTTCATAACTGGTAAGGACCGGCCAAAACGTATTGGTGCCGTCCGAATACTTGCCGTAAAACCTGCGTTTTTGCCCCTTGGCAAAGGGTTCGATAAAATCAGGGGGCAGGTTATAGAGCTGCGTATCCTCTACCGTGGTGATCGCGATTGATGCCGTGAGCTGCCTGGTCTGGCGCACGAACTCAGTGACCGCGGCGTCCAGACAGTCAAAAAAGAACTTCTTATCGGCGTCGTCGATACCGCCCAGGGCCTCTTCACCGTATTTGAGAAGTGTTTTTCCGTCCATTGTCTTTTTCCTTTAGCCACGAATTGACACAAATTTTCACTAATTATTATTTTTTATTTTTTAATATTCGTGATTCGTGAATATTAATGGCCAACTACACTTTTTTCTTCGCATCCTGGATCGCATCATCCAGGCTCACCTTCTTTTCAGGGCCAATCACCTCACATGAAGCAATATCCAGAGAAAATCGCTTGCCCGGGTCCCACTTGTCTGTATTCTCACTCAATGACGTCAATTCGCCCTTGACAATCACCGTTACCTTTTTATTGATCGAAAGTTCTCCAAAACCCTTGGGCTGCACCTTGCCCTTTTGCCTGAAATAAAAGCTTACCCTGGTTTTTTCCTCATCAATAGCCATTGGTATCGCCTCCTTACTAGTTGATGCCATTGCATACTCCTGCATACTCCTTTTGCCACTAAGACACGAAGGCACTAAGTTTTTTTACTATGTTTCTTTGTGGCTTTGTGTCTTTGTGTGAACATAGTTTTAGATCCACGGCAGTTCATCCGCTGCGTCTTCACGCTCTGTGAACACCTGCCTGCCGCAGTGAGGACACCGGTTGACATCTTCATACATATTATCGTCCTCAAGATAGAGGGCTCCACAGTGCGGACAGATACGTATCGATTGATCAACAATAGGCCCGGACATAAAAACCTCATATTTAGCCACGGATTGACACGGATTACACGAAATAATATCTGTGAAGATCTGTGAAAATCAGCGGCTCATTACATTAAAATGTTGCCGCCGGTTCAGGGCCGGTTGTATCATCAGGATTTTCAGATACTTTTTTTCCCGGTCCAGTCTCATCGTCAGGATCTTCAAGTTCTTTCTCGTCCGGTTCGGTTTCATTATCCGTCTCATCGAGCTTCTTATACCGGTGATTTCCGATCTCGATCAGGCCTGCAAAGCCCCACCATTCAGGGCGATTGTCAAACCATTCAAACCAGGTACTCGGATCAGACCATGCATTTTTTCGACGATCACTGAGGGTCCGGCGAACATACTGCACGGCATCCAGATTACTGTCGTCTCCCTTGCTCGTTGGTAATTCCCGTTTGAGCCGTTCCTCTATGATAGCTTCCTGCTTTTCATAATATTCCTGGGATAACTGCTGGCCGGCCCTCTTCCACCAGGCCAGAGCGGCTTTTTTTTGAATGGGATCCCCGATGATATCCAGTTCTTTCACATCCCGTACCGGAGATTCGTCTTTATATCCATAGGTACCGTTCATATGCAGATAGATCTGCACACCGCTGGACTCCTGCCATGACCGGATCACATGTACCTCTTTTACGGCGGTCTTTCCCTGATCATCGGTCGTCTTTACAAACAGTTTCTGTGCCATCACTCCTCCTTGGTTGTAGCCACGAAGACACGAAGACACGAAGTTATAAATATTCTTGGTGACTTAGTGCCTTGGTGGCACAGGTTTATTATTCACCCAGCAACAGCATGCGTACCTCCGTTGCCGCAGGCGCAATAGTATCGGGTAACTCGATCATCGGCCCCATATCCACCGTGGTATCCACGGCCACATTGGCAACCACTGCATCGCCCTCAGCCGAATCCGAATCCTCGATCTTGGTGCCGGTATAGCCGTCCATACTTGCAGCGGCCGTAGATCCGGTCACAAGCCCTTGAGTAAAGATCTTGAGCGTATGATTCCCTCGATCGTATTTATATATAAATCCATCATCGGGATCCCCCTCAACGGCGCCAAAGGCAATCTCCCGTTGAAACCCGAAATTGCCGATTGACGGGAGCGGAACACCGCCTGTGGGATAGGTCTTTACACCATCACCAAAGGCAATATCCGCAATCGTAATATTCTTTTGCACTGCCCCATGCCCGATATCTCTATCTCTGCCGGATATGGTCACAGTGACATCAGTGCTTTCAATAGCAGCCATGACTCTTCTCCTTCTTTATTGGTTCAGGGTTCAGTGGTTCAACGTTCAGCGGTTACAAAGGGCTATTAACCCTTGAACCGTGAACGGTGAACCGTGAACCTCTTTTTGTTATGTCGTTGCGACCATGTTGGTCATATTGGCCTTGGTCTCAGGGAGATATTCCACCAATACAAATGGTCTAAAATGGCCTGCCGCATCGCCTACCGGCTGTGTGGCCAGCTCAACGACTACCTCCTCGCCCGGGTTTAACTCCGTGCCCGCGGCCACCTCGTCATACAGCTGCTTTCCTGCTGCCGTGGTAGCCATATTTAATGTGGCAATGTCCCCGTCTCCTCTGTCGATATCACTCCCAGCAGTGGGCCGCTTATCGAACTTGACGACACCAGGGGTTGTGGCTCCCGCATTTGTCTCTGTAATATTGGCACCGGCCAAAATCACCATGCAGGAATGTTCTACAGAAAATACCGCTACATCCCCAGCAGCCTGGTCCATATCTATGCCCAAAGCATCGTCAAAATCCACTATATAGTGTTCCGGCAATCTTACCGGATCTCCTGATCGTAACATTGTTCATTCCTCCAAGTTGTGAGCCACTAATTTTCACGAATTTACACCAATAAAAAATTCGTGCCTGCCCCGTGAAACAGCCCGTAGGGCTCCTGTCACAGACAGGGTTTCACTGGGTTATTCGTGTTCATTCGTGGCTAAAGATTAATTACGCGCTTGCTATCCGCACAATCCGTGCCTCGCGGTCCGTGGCAGTGGGAAACTTTACCCCAAAGCCCACGGTCCCGTACCAGGCAGCGGCGCCTTTTCTTCCAAAATCGCCTTGAAAGTTTACTTGTGCCCGAAGATGAGGAGGTTCGATCTCTATCCGGGCAACCGCGTCCTTGCCGAATACCACGCCCTCGCCCAGGCAGTTACCGCTCCCCACACTATTACTCAGTGCGGATTCATTGGTAACCTCCACAAAGCGAACGCTCTCTACCTGACCGATCTCACCGCGATAGATCTCATCGCCTTTTCTCAGATACAGGTTCCATGCCTCGATCACCTTATCGTTCCGTAATCCGCGAAGCCCTTTTGTGGACATCAGGGAAATATAGTGCTCGCCGGTGAAAAACGGCACATGCAGATCCTTGATCATATAATCCCTGATCGTGGATACATGATGTTTGGTCATATTCACCAGGGCCTGGGTGCTGGCCGTGCCGTCCGTATCCCATGTCCCACCGGTAAGGCTGGTAGGGATAAAAATCACCTTGGCATCAGTGCCGGTGAATTCAGAGGCCGCAGCATTATCCATGGCCTCATTCATCTGGTCGATCAGCTGCTCCTGGGCGGCCTGCTTAGGGTCGTATTTGGAAAGCTGCCGTGCGAAATCGGTAAATTCCACGCCCCGGCCCCATTCATAGATGGTGATGGACTGCTTTCCCATGGTCAGTTGATCGATGGGGATGCGGGTCTGTTCATCCAGCTTTGCCGAGGTCGGTTGAGTTAATGGTTTATAGTAAATTAGAGTGATGCTCTCACCCATACCCTTGCCGAATGACGTCTCCTTTTGGGTAAACGGCACGAACTTAAACTTCCGGGCCGCTACCTTGAGCAGATCGCCGGAAAGGGCATGATTTTTATACACGCCGGTCTGGGCGTCGTATGTCCAGGTAAATGATGCTCCCATTTTGTTATCTCCTTACTTATAGTCGCCGCTCGTTCGCTGCGCTCTCAATAGCATCATCCAGACTCACCGGTTTTATCTCTTCCTGTTCTTTTTCAGTGATAATATCGGTTGCGGATCGGCCCAGCGGCAATTCCTTTTCCTGGTGTTCCTTGCTGTTCCTTTCCGCCTCTTCCTTTTGTTGATCCTGATAGCGCTTCTCGTGAGTGGCGAGATAATCCTTGGTTTTTTGGACCGCCCATTTAATCTGTTCATCCAGTTTGATGTGCGTTCCATCTTCCTTTTCTGTCGGCGCCTGGGAACAATATGCAATGAATAACGGATCATCGGAATCGAGGTCGTTATCCTTGGCAATCGTCTTCACAAGCTCCAGGGCCTCTTTATTGGGATCTTCTTCCTCCTCTTCAGGCGTCTCCGTGGTTGAAAGATCCACACTGTGCTCACGTTCAAATTTCCTGATATCCCTATCCTTTTTCGCCCAAATCTTAGCTACATTATCCTGATACTCCTTATCATCAGGATCGAGTGCATCAATCTCCGTGAGGGACTCCTTGTGCCGTTCAACCGCATAGTCCTCGACCTTTTGATCGATCTCGGCCAACTTTTCCTTTTTGGCCTCAGCGGTCTTCAACGTATCCAGCTCATTTTTGAGCTTTTTCATCTCCTGCTCCAGCCGGGTATTTTTCCCTTGCACATTCGTGTAGCCTTTTTCCGCCTCCTCATGGCTTTTGAACCGGAAGTCCTTTTTTTTCTTCTCTTCTTCCGCAGCCTTCTTCTGTTCCGGTGTAAGCTGCGGTTCTTGGGGCTTTTCTTCCTCTTTTTTGGCGGGAGGTTCCTCATCCTTCTTTTTTTCCTCGGGTGTGGAAGTGATCTCCTCATCCTTCTTTTTTTCCTCAGGGTGTTCAGTCTTCTCATCCTCTTTTGCAGGGCCGGAAGATTTTTTTTCATCATCCGGTGAGGCGGACATATCTTCAGAGGGGGCTGTCATCTCCTCGTCAAATTTTTCCATGCCTTCCTTCATGATGGCGTCGAGGTCGAATACCTCTTCTTCCTGCGTAGTCTGCTGTTTTTCTTCTTTTTTAGGCATTTTTCATCTCCTTTTTATGCGTATTCCTGCGTGCACAGGGGCTTAAAGGGTTTAGTTTATTACGATCAAAGAAAAAGGGTTTTCACCTAATGGCTCTGGCGCGCCGGTGAGAACCCTTTTCTTGATCGTATTTTAAATATGTAAAATCGTTCTATTTATTCATTTTTCTCTTATGCATCCTCTATATACCCGTTAATCGCACGATAGAGAAAGAACGCGGCGACAGGGAGTAATAATAAGTAGACCGTCATTTTTTTTCCTTTTAATCCATATGCAAATCATACAACTCATTAATGGCCTTCTTTGCCATGTTTTCCCTATACCGCATCTCGTTTAGTATCTTCTTATAGGCCGAGGCCTCCGGATCATCGGTGATGAGTCGATTAATCCGGTCCTGCATCTTTTTTACCACTAACTCGATCAGCTTTTTACCTTCAGGAGAGGCTGCGATATTTAAAAACTCCGCCTTTTCCGCCAGGGTCGATTCTTTTTTTGTTCGATTGACGGCCTCCCTCTCGGCATCTACCATCTCCTTGGGCCGTAATCTATTGATATCTACCTCAACGCCTGATTCCATAACAACTCCTTTTCGCCACGAATGTTCACGAATCGCACGAATGATTTTTAATAAAAATAAATATTAGTGTAAATTCGTGTAAATTCGTGGCCAAACTTTATGTGCGATTTTTACCGCGACCTCTGCCGCCGCCTTTACCTCTACCCGGACCTTCATCCTTGCACGGCTCGGTATTACGGTTGCCTCTCCTGCCGCCTTTCATACCGCGGCCTTTGCCTCTGCCGTCCTGCGGTCTTTCTTCACCTCTCGGATTCTTGCTCATGATGCGTCGCCTTTCTGAGTTTTTTAAGATATTTTTCTAACCTTTTTGAACATTTATTTAAAATATCTATCCATTGCTCTACCTTCTCAGGGTCCTCTATTAGCCAATCACCTTCGATATTTTTTATCATCTTATTTATACTAATATATTTATTCATTAAACTATCATCTTCTATGAACATATCTCCTGGACAAACGAAAAAAAACCCAGGTCTATTGCTAAAATCAACTGAAAGTCCATGGCTTGCGCCATCAATTTTAGGTAGCCCATTCCATATTGCTTGTATAGCTTCATGCACATTCTTGCTGATTAATTTGTCGATATCTTTTTTTCGAGGAACTTTTTTCCCATGCAATGCATCATATAGTTCATCAAAATCAACATTACTTTTTACTGAGGAATATCCTTCATCCCAATAAAGTTTATCGTCCATGCTTTCTCTCTTTCCTATTAACCGTTCTCAACCTTGAACCTTGAACCTTGTACCTCTTTTATTTGCCCACCTGACCTCCCACCATTCCCTGAAAACCATTCCCTAATTTAGAATTTTTAATTTCTTTACTATTTTATCGCGTAAATATTTTATATCTATTACAATCCTGTTGGATTTTATGGAAACGTCCTTAATTATCTTCGCGGCCAACTTCCTGGTAAATCCTCTCTCGATAAGTTTTTCAAATATCAAAATTTTGAATACATCTTCAGCCGTAAAAAAGTTCTTTGTCCCTACTCCATTAGCCTTTACCGTTGCTTCGATATAACCATATTTAATCCATTCTCTTAATCTGTCATGGTCAATCTTGAATGCCTTTTCAATATCCCACGAAGTTAGCATTTTATCCATAAAGCCCCTCCCTTAACATTCCCTAAAATATTCAATAGTCAATATTCAATTTTCAATATATAAGAGGCGGTCTGCATATCGCTGTGGACGGTTTCACGTTTCACTAGACATACAGGTCCGCACTCAAAACTCAATCTCCTTCTCCTGCCGTTGCCGGTTCCTCCAGCTCCAGGATTCCACCGGCCATCTTCGCCATATCCCTGTCCTCGATCTCCTTGATCTTCTCGATCAGCTCGGTTACGCCCATGGCCTCTTGCAGGCGCTGTAATTTTTTGGCCGCGTCCATTTGCTCGGCCTGCATCAATTGCTCTTGCAGATCGATCATTGCGGCCTCGTCGTCATCCACAATCACGTTTTCATCGCTCAGGTTTGTGCGGATCTCAATGGCCTTGAGGGCCTTGTACGGTTTAATATACTTTCCAAACCTCGGGCTGTCCGCCAGAGGGATGATCACCTGCTTAATATTGGTTAGTGTCTCGTTATCCTTGAGTAAGGCTTGTATACCCGATACATGGAAACTGCCGTCAAGGGTAGGAATGCCTGAAACACCACGGGGATCATTTTTATTCGGTCTCACCCCGAATTCCGCTAATTCTTCCTCGGTAAAACATTCCAGATAATCGTTATACCCGGCATTAGCCTCGATAATATCCGCGACCGCAGTGATCGTATCAATCGCTCCTTCTTCGATATTTTCACCCATCAGGCCGAATATGGCCAGGGCCTGGTCCAAATTCATTGCAGCCTCGCGGTAAGTAATGTCCTTTCGGTACCCGGGCAGTCCCTGCACTGCGTCACTCACAAAACTTCCCCGCTGATAATTCTGATCGTAATACTGCATATTTGCCAGCACCTCATTTGTTCTGCCCCGCCGCTGCACAATGCGGATCGCCTGCTGGCCGCTTATCGTATCCTTCACCAGGTTATCTTTTCCCGGCCACTGTTCCACATCGGTCGGGTCTACCAGGGCATCGACATTGATCTCCGTATTGGGATTGACCAGCCATTGCATATAATCCTGGTGAAGGCACATCATATTGTTCATGGCCTCCCAGATCGTCATAATCCCTTCGAGCAGGCCACGGCCCCCGTATTTAAGGATATCAGGCAATGGAGAAAACGAGATCCCGGGCCAGCGCATTTTTTTATACGTAGGCGCCTGAGGCTTTTGAATTATTCTGCCGCCTGCCATGGTATACGTGCCTTTAGGCAAAAGCACATCTCCTTTTTTATCCAGAATAATGCCCCAGAACTCCGATGTAAGAATCATCTTTCGAAATTTTGAGCGCTGCCATATCATTTCCTTGCGTGCGGCAATCGCCTCTTTCGAAAGAAAGGGATTATCCTGATCACCGGTTTCCATGTCCTGCACCCGATTCACATCAAAGTAACGGCCGTTACTTTCGCCGCGCTTCAAGACAAAATAGTCCAGCCACTCCTCATGAATCCAGTACATGCCTGACTGGGCATCGCGGGACATGGCATCGGGATCACGGTGAATCTTCCACGGCTCGATCAGGGCCATTTCCAAACCTTTGCCCGGAATCCAACGCGGAATGATCTCCATACTGACACCCGTTGCCAGGGCCATGGTGGTTGCATCGGCAAACTTGGTGATGAACTTTCCATGTTGCGCATTCAGCTGACGGTCCATAATCTTTCGCCAGAACTCGGCGGCATTTTTATTTTTTGCATTCTTAATGCTCAAAAAATTGGGAGAAAATGCCTTTTTTACCGCCGCATGCCCGTATTGCACCGTCTGAAAGGGTTTTGGTATGATAGTGCGGGCCTGCCATTCCTCTTTATCCTTGTATGAGAACGGCTCATTTTCCTTATACACATTCCAGCAATTATACTGCACCTTTCTAACCGGCTCATACCCTTTTACCGACTGCTTTCTGCAATCGGTGATGTAGTCCACAAAGTGCTTTTCATCCTCGCCCAGATATGCGGCAGCCGCCGCTTCCCGCTCTTTTCGCTCCTTATCGTCCATGGAATAGACATCCTGCGTATCCATGGCACGCTTGCGGTTCTTTAATTCATCTGTTACGTCTGGTAATGCAATAGGCATGGTTGCTTCCTTTTACTTTTGCCGCTGATTTACGCGGATTAACGCGGATCCTTTATATCTCTCGGCTTTGGAACCACAGTTATTCTTGGAAAAATTTTCCCTCCGAAAATTTCAATATCAGGGACTATGTCACAATCGTATGATGCCGCTATCTCCATAATAGCCTGCAAACATTTTTGAGACCGTTTCTTGTCATCACCCTCAATTAATTGTACAGCCATATATATTCTCCTTCTTCACTACATTTCTGCAATATTCAATCTTCAATAATCAATATTCAATTAATCCTCCACCATATCGGATGCACCAATAAATGCAATATCGCTCGTGGACACTCATTAAATGCTGCAACAAACCGCTTCGCATCGATCTCAGGCGAGCCGTTCTGGTCCACTGAAAAATCCGTATCAGGCTCGGGGCGCAGTATACCTCGCCACATCCCGCCGGAATCGGAAAGATAGGCATCCCGTTTTAAAAAATACGCCTCATAGGTGAGCCCGAAATCATTCAGGGAAAATCGAGGGTATCCCAGATCAGGATTCTTCGGTTCCCTGGGACACTCCTTCCATACCTCATAATTCACATAATCGTGTTTATAACACAGCGGATCGCCGTGCGAGGAGGTGCCCTGTACCGTGATGCCGCAGTTTCTCAAAAAATTTAAGGGCTTTTCGATAATCTCCGTCATTGTCTCGTTTTTTTCGCTCTGCATCCATGCGGTAATCGCATTGTTATGCAGCCCCACCTCGTGGCCCAGATCAACCAGAATCCGGCACTGCTCTGCCAGCATCTCAGAATAATCAAAATAACCGGCGGTATGCAGTAGAAAATACGTGGCTTGAATGCCTGCCTTGTGCTCCTCCCGAGCCATTTTTAAGGCATGATCGATATCGTGGTCCACGTCGTGACGCACTAAAAGCGTATTCTGTAGCACCTTGGGGCTGACTGCAATATCGGCCATGCGCTCGGTCCTTGCTTTAATCGATCGAATAAACTCGATGTAGTCAATTCCGTCTTTTTTTCTGGTAATAGTCATAACGCTTATATTTCCTCAATATTCAATCTTCAATCTTCAATCTTCAATTCTCTTTGTACTTCCACGCCAGCATATTACTCCCCCGGATATTCTCAAACCCCAGGCACGACACGGCAAAACCCTGTGTCAAAAAATCACACGGATACAGGGCAGTCTTATTGATATCACTTTCCCGCAATTGTCCTTTTTCGCCTTCTTCATATCCGTATTGTCCCCAGGGGCACATGGTCACCAGCACCTCATCGGCAATCCTGGATAACATATCAATGGTATCAAAAATTATTCCTCTGTCTTGCAAAATTTCCGGTCCGTGTGACCAGAGAACGCAGTCATATTGCTGCTTAATGCAGTTTGCTGCATTCACCACATCACCTTGTATAATCCTCCGAATCCACATATAGGACCGGAGATCATTACATCGATCCGGGTCGATCTCAAGCACATCGATATCAGTGCCTATTGTTCTGAGCTTGTCTGCAAAATGAAACCGCGCAGTATTCGCACCTATATAGAGCATAGAATCATACTCCCAGATCAGAGGAATATTTCGCTCAAGCTGTCTCAGTCTATTCTGTTCCAATTGATCCATCATGTCCTCTATACCCGACAAGCAAGATTATTGTGGGCCGGTGCTCGGTTTCACAGACCTTTTTTACTTTTTTCCAATCAAAATGCCCGATCCAGCATGTAGCCAACCCCAGAGATACGGCCATCAGATCCATGCACATGGCGGCTGCAGCGCAGTCAAACACATACTTTGGATGTCCGGATGAGAGCATAGCGCCTGTATCCGTACCCAGAAGCACAAATACCGCGCCTGCATCGGCCACATATTCTTGATTGTAGCAGGCATCCCTCATCCTTAGCTTTTGAGCGGGATCAAATATAATATGCGTATTACGCCGGGGCCCACCGCTGGCATAGGGTGCACTGGCTCCGGCCCATTGAATTGCATCAAATGTATCAAACGGTATTCGCCGATCATTAAATTGCCGGCAGCTTTTTCGATTTTTTAACACCTCGTCTAATTCCATACTCATTGCCTTTTTTTAGCCACGAATTGACACTAATACTCACTAATATTTTTATTTATCTACGTTGCCTTGAGTGGCTGTGCAAGTAGCACAGTCCAACTCAAAGCCGTTGTTATGCTATTTTTGCGCGCTTTTAATAGAGCACATGGTATTAGCCGCATTGTTGGCGGCTTGAGTGAACTTCAGGGCGTCATCTGCTTTGATGTCACCCTTGATCTTGTCCGCAAGGACTTCAATCGCTAGTAAATATTTACATGCTTCCCGCAGCTCATTTTCCATTAAAACATCCTTTCTTAGCGGCTAACGCCCAAGCTCAGGGGCGGCGGTTAAGCCGTCCGCTGGAGCGATTTGTTATAATTTTACCAAGTCGAAGGATAAAAACCATTCTTCCTTCGGGAGCCCCCCACTCAACTATACCAAAGCTACGATACAGCCCAATGAGCTGGATAATAAAGAAGGGTGCGTCTTTAGAATAACCATTACGAAACTGAACAGCGTCAAATTTCTTATTGAGACGCTTACACCAATATGGCTTGATTTCCCGGTACTCTTCTTTCTTGACACCGGACGAAATCATATCAAACCATTTTTTCTTTAATGTGAGATGTAGTATTTTCATAATTATAACAAGGTGTTAACCAGTTCTATGTATCATGCTAATTGTGGTGTTACTCAGAAAGTCTCCTTTTTCAACCGTGAACCGTGAACCGTGAACCTCTTCAACCTTTCATTATTTCAATAACGAATTCACACGACACCATTGCCGATTTCTTGAGCTCGTCAATGGGCATTCCCTCAAAATACATAAGATCGTCATACTTGGTGCGATCGTTTACATAAAAATAACATGGCTTGCCGTACATAACCGCCCCGACCGCCGAATGATACCGGGCCGTGTGAATTTCATCCAACTCCGCGATCATCCCAAACATGGATGCCGGCGGTCCTGAAAAGAGGGGCAGCATATAATTGTCATTCAAAAGGGGTTCCGCCCCGGGCTTCCATATCAGCTGCATAGAGAGTTTCTCTCTGAACGTGGCCAGCATATCGCCAAAGGGCTTGCCCTCGTGGGTAGTATAGCCCCGCTTATATTTGGGGAACTTTTTTTTGACCGGCTCGATCAGAAACGAGAGGTCCGCTCCTACCAGCGGCGTTGTGCCGGTGATTTCCTTTAT
>JGI10211J14876_10000256_pt1 | contig 22323 bp, 17 predicted proteins | sample Etolagsediment_FD_14876 | JGI IMG/M metagenome (IMG submission 14876)
CGGCGGTGGTCGTGGAGGACTACTATCGCCGCATCCGCAAGAGTGCTACCGACCGGCAGAGGCTCAGATTCGGGCGTATCGTTGTGGCCGCCTGCGGAGTGTACGCTATTGCAGTGGCGATTCTTTATGTCTTTTTCCAGGGTAAGATGCCTGTGCTTAAAATTATATTTGAACTATATGCAATTTTTTCCGGCGGTATCGCCGGCCTTTTCATCCTTGCCTTCTTTACCAAGCGTGCCAATCTTAAAGGGGTTTACGTGGGCTTGATAGCCTGCATACTGTTTACGGCCTGGGGCTTTTTGACCGGTCCTCCCCTTGACCCGGCAGAGGAAATGTGGCTCAACTTAAATAACTTTAGCAATAACCTCTTTGGCACTTCTGCATTTGGTACTGCCGAAGGTCAAACAAGTCTGAACTTTCCGCACCACCGTTATATGCTCGGCGTGTACAGCCATATTATCCTTTTCGTCTTCGGCTACGTCGCCAGTCTTTTCTTCAAGCACAAACGGGATATTACAGGGCTGACATTCTACGATTGGTGCAAGCGGGGGAAGAGCGTCGCCGAAATGGTGGAGGAAAAAGAAGAGAAAGGCAAAGTGTAAGAATAAGAGAATCAAGGGCCGGCGACAAAAACGCCGGCCCAGTTTTTTTTTGCGCTCAGCGGGCGACGGAATGTGCCAGCGGCCGTTGACATAGCCGCACCTGCCGCGTTTAATAGTTTTTTCAGAGAAGCTATTTGCACGGCAGGTTTAGGACTATGAACAGCGTTTACACGAGAACCTTGAACGATTTAATCGAGCAATTCGGCAAACTGCCGGGGATAGAGCCGAATCCCGCAACCCCGTCCCCAACTCAGCAAAGTGATTACCTGTTTAAAAGGTTCAAGCAATGTAACCTCGCCAACGCCATTTAGCCGCATTAGCCGGCGAAATGCCCGACCGCGTCCCCTTCGTCATCTGGAACAACAAACTCCCCGGCGACGACGTGGACCGAAAGCTTTTTGAACTGGAGGCCTGCATCGTCAACAAATCTACTGTTTACCGTCTCAGCACACCCTGCATCCAAATAGTAACCGACCAGGTCGAAGCCAAAGAAATAAAGGAGAATGTCCACCGGATGCGATAGAAACTGCGGTCAGAACGGCTAAAGGTATTTATGTGGGAAATTGACGATATTACCTGATACCGGCCGGATATCAACTCCTGCTTTGTTTGTAAGTGTTTCTTTCGTAGAGAGTTAAAAAGTCTCGGCTCAGGCCGATAAAATTTTATTCATTTCGAAAAATTTTCTGGCCAGATTAGTCACAAAAGTAGATAATGATATTGATTCACGTTCGTGCAATAAAAAGGGTCGAAAGCATGGGAATTTCTGCAGGCTATAAGGCGAATGTTGAGATAGTATCCGACTCTGAAAGTCTTGCACATCAATGTGCCCAGCTTTTTACTGTTCATGCGCAAAAAGCGATAAAAGCAAGAAACATCTTTTGCGTGGCGATATCCGGCGGAAATACACCGAGGCGCTTTTTTGAATTACTCGGCGAGTTGCCGCAGGCAAAAGCTCTGCCCTGGGATAGAATACAATTATTCTGGGTTGACGAGCGATACGTTTCACCGGACTCGCAATGGAGTAATTATAAGCTCGCCGCGAATACTTTCTTAGCCAAAGTTGCTATTCCTGAAGAGAACATCCACCGCATCCCAACCGAATATAGCAACTCTAAAGTTGCAGCTCAGTGCTATGAAGAAACGATTCGAAAGGTTTTCGGTCTGCACGAAAATCAAGTCCCCGAATTTGATTTGATTTTGCTTGGCATGGGCGCTGAGGGACATACCGGTTCGCTGTTTCCCAATTCCTACGCGCCTTTTGACGCAGACCACCTGGCGTGTGTTGTTTATGTCTTAGATGAGAAGCTCAATAGAATAACCCTGACACATCCGGTCTTACGCGCTGCATCTCACTTGGTCGTGTTAGTTTCCGGAGAGGAGAAAGCCGCAATTTTGAAGCAGGTTCTAACAAGCAACCCTGACGAAGTGCTCTACCCTATTCACGTCCTTTGGCCTGTTCTCGACAAGGTTACCTGGCTGATTGACAGCGAGGCAGCAAAGTTTCTGTAATTGGCGACTCCGGCTCGCCCAGGGACAACTCTTAACTTTCCCTTCTTTGATTAGCAATCAAAACGCTTTTTATCGCCTTTGAAGTCCCATTTACAATCCCTACTTGCCACTTTCCTTTTTGGTTCCGGCACCCAGCAGCAGTATAGGCGCAGCTATCGCAATAGACGAATAAGTTCCTACCACAACGCCGAAGCCGATTGCGAACGTAAAGCCCCTAAGGGCCTGGCCGCCAAAGATATACATCGTCAGCACAACTATGAAAGTGGTGAAGGACGTCAAAATGGTTCTGGAAATAGTTTGATTAATACTGTTGTTAATCGTCATCGGGACGAGGCGGGCCTTGCGGCGATTCTCCCGGATGCGGTCAAAAACAACTATCGTATCGTTAAGGGAATACCCAATCAGCGTCAGGAAAGCTGCTATCATTGCCAGATTGATTTTGAAATCTCCGACCAGAAGCTTTTCACCGATAGGTGTTGCTGCGATATAGGTACACGTAGTAACGGCGCCAAGCGTGATACATACATCATGAACCAGGGCTATAATTGCAGCTACGCCGTAGCGGAAACTTCCGAACCGAACCCAGATATAGGCAATGATTGCGAACAACGATAAAATAACGGCAATCAACGCCAGTGTCTTTTGTTCTGCGCCTACTGATGGGTCTATCTGCGTCACCCGGGGCAGCGACGTCTCCAGCTCGGCAGCTCCCAGCACTTTCTTTGTTTCATTTGCAGTAAATTGTGTCCATTCATCCTTGCTTAATTGGCGTAGGCCCGCTTCCGGTTCAGCACTGACATAAACAAACGACTGTATCTGCTTGCTCGGGTCCAGCGTATCCAGGTTAGAACTGAGAATTTTATAAGAATACCAATCGAGGTTTCGCATATCGGGCTTGAATCGCAAATCCTTAAATCTTAGCTCGATTTCCTGCCCCGTAGCAGCCCTTTTGATTTTACAGTTGATTTTAATACCACCCAGAAAATCAGTAAGCTCAGGATAAGATTCGATAAAATGTTCGTCCACTTTATCCTGCGAAGTGATTTCGGGCTCAAGATTCTGTTGGATTGCCAGTTCGTTCTCGAAAGCTTTTACTATTGCATTATTGACAACCTCTTCAAGTTCCGGTTCTGAGACGTTAGCATCCGGAAAAGCCGCCGAGAGCACCCCCTTTACCAAAGATTTGTTCAACTGGCTTGTTGTTATGACAAATCCGGCGGGGCTACCGTGTTCTGTTACTACAAGACTGTTCAGTTTGCCGCCAAATTTGCCTTCAGCCCTTTTGATTGCTGAGGTTACGCTATCAACTGTTTGAAAGCTACTTTCGCCAAAAGTTACGGTAGCGCTTGTTTTGTTTGTCTCTGTGGTGTTGATTGCATATTGCCTGTACAAGTTTTCTCCATATGGTTTGCCTATACTGTAAACGTTTGCCGCAACAAGAGCAGAATTGTTCAGACTCCTCCCAACTTCATGGATTTTATCTTCCACATCCTGTCTGCTGAGGTCAGTACCGTCTTTTAGATTGATTACAACAGCAGTTCCGCCGGTAAATTCGATATCGTATTTATTATTCTTCGTATTGTCTCTTGTAAAGAAGACAAAAAGCCCTGCCGCAATAAGCAGAATTGAGATGCAGAAGAAAATCGGTCTGGAGGCCATCCAGTTTATATTTGGCTTGTGTATCAGACAGAGCATAGACAAATGCTCTTTGATAATTCTTCCGGCCAACAAATAATCGAAAATTACGCGAGTTACAAACAGTGCGGTGACCATACTCGATACGATACCGAGCATAAGCACAATAGCAAATCCTTTTATCTCTTCTGAAGCAACCCCGCAAAGAATCGCAGCTGTAATGAATGTTGTAAGGTTCGCATCGAAAATAGTTCTAAATGCTCTTTGGTAACCGTTTCTTACTGCAATTCTAACAGATGAGCCTTTCTCCTGCTCTTCACGGATTCTCTCAAAAATCAGAACATTGGCATCGACACTCATACCGATGGTCAATATGATACCGGCAATGCCCGGCAATGTGAAAGTTGCTTTCAGCAAAGCCATTACCGCCAAGATAAAAAGTATGTTCAACAACAGTGCCACATCGGCGATTGAGCCGGCAAGCATATAGTAAACCAGCATACATAACACCACTACCGCAAGGCCGACAAAGCCGGCTCTAATACCTTTATCCCGGTTGTCAGCACCAATGGACGGGCCAATCGTATTCACCGAGATAGGCGGCTCTATCAGCATGGCAGGCAACGAGCCGGCATTTAGTTTGTTCACCATATCTTCCTGTTCAGTCTCACTGAACATGCCTGTGATTGTTCCTCTTCTGGATATCCTCGATTTGATATTCGGGGCCGATATTGCGAGACCATCGAGTAGTATGCAGAGCGGCCGGTCAATATTTGCCCCCGTAACCTTAAAGAATAACTTTCCGCCTCTTTCGTCCAATCTGAAACGGATAGCTCTTCGTCCCATTTCGTCCTGGCTCGGCATAGCCTTTTCCAGTTTCCACTCTCTTTTCTCAGAGTTGTGTAACATCGCCTCATTTTGTTTGTTGCTGGCCAGAACATACCACTTGTCGCCAAATTGGCCTACAACCGACTGCGATAGTTTCCATTCCTTAATATCTTCTATCTCACACCATACATATTCTCTGGTTGACGCATATTTGGGACCTTTTGCTTTAAGGGTCTCAACGTAGCTGTGCATCTCATCGTTGTCTATTTCCGGATGTCCCAGGATAGGCAGAATCCTAAACTCCAGCACACCCGCACCTTTTAGCATCCGCTGCAGGTCTCTTGGGTCGTCCAGTCTACCCTGAAAGGGGCGGTACTCATCGAATGTCGTCGCTACTTTGTCAATTTTAGCCTTCCGGTCAGAAAACTTGCTCTTGAGTTCTTCAAGGGCCAAGCTTCTCCTCCCTGACTTGGCCGGCATCACCAGGATGGAGTTTATCTCGTCTTCAGTAAGGTTTAATCTGTCGAGTTCTTTTCCGGCATTTTTATATTGGATATTTTTGCCGGATTCGGCGTTGGTTAGCTGCTCAACGACCCCCGCCCATTCGGCATACATTTTCACATATCCGGTCAGCAGACCCAGATTGTCGTCGGAGCCGAGAAAGTCCTTTAGTGATTTTGTCAGCTCCTGCTCATTTAGAGTGGTCCAATAGCCCACATTCAGCTTTATCTGCTCGAGGTCAAGCCCTGCAGAGGAGATTTCACTTTCAGGGCTTTTTAGTTTGGCTGCGAGAGCATCTCTTTTATTCCGCAGGTCCTGACGCTCATCGTAAGCTGTCGCGAGACTCTTGAGAATTGCTAATCTATTAGGGTCGCCCCTGGCAAAATCATTGAAATCTTCGATTCGCTCTTCTGCCGGTTTGTGAAGAGACCGTATGATTACCGCTCGGCCGGTATTTTCCTCCAGAAGCTCACGAAGGGCCTTTTCATAATCCTTGCGTTTCGCCCGCGCTTTTGCACTTGCCAGAGGCATTTGTATCTCGAAGCGTGTATTACCGTGCGGCCGCCATATAAGGTTTTGAATGTTGGCAGGGTCTATTCGCCTTTTCAGAACCGTTATCATTCTTGTGGACAAGCCTTTCTTTTCCACCGCCTTGAGCCCCTCGGCGTCAATCTCATAAATCAGACTTGTCCCACCCTTCAGGTCTAACCCCTGGTTTAAGCCAAACCACCATAAAGCAAGAGCCGCACTGGGTACCAAAACAACAATTAAAGCGATTTTCCAAGTCAAATTCTTATCCATAATTGCTTCCTTCGTGCTCTCCGGTCCACAGCTTCCTGTCCATCAACGATGAACTCACAACTATAAACTATTTGTCCTTCGATAAATTTTTTCCAATCGCCGAAGAGATAACTTTTATTTTCGTGTTATTGGACTCATCGACTTTCAACGTGATTTCGTCACCTTTGACATCGACAACAACCCCGACAATTCCGCCGATTGTCCGGACCCTATCATTTTTTTGCAGCGTTTGAACCATTTGTCTGTGCTGCTGTTGTTTTCTTCGAGGCCCTCTGAAAAGGATAAGGTAAAGCATAACAAACATCAAAACAAGGAAAACCAAGTTCCCATACCTACCCAAAAAACCCCGTGGCGGCGCCTCGCGAACCGGCCTGTTAGAATCGGATACTTCCGTTTTTGTTCCGGTTGTCTCGGTATCGAGATCTTCGGAAGTAATCCCTCCAGCCGTCTCATTGCCCGGCGCCTGGGCCAAAATCCATATATTGTTCATTCTTATCTTCCTTTCATAATTGATTATCGATAATAGATTACCGCCTATTAACGTAAGATGTTAAATCATCAACTATCAATAATCAATAATCATTTTTTAATTGCTCGCCTGCCCACTCCGCAAATTCATTTCTTTCTATAGCTGCTCTTATTCGGGCCATAAGTCTTTGATAAAACCGCAGGTTATGCAGGGACGCTAATATTGGTCCAAGCATTTCCCCCACATTAAAGAAATGTCTGAGCGCCCCCCGGCTAAAATTCCTGCAGCAGTAACAGTCGCAGTCATCCTCGATTGGTTCAGCATCGTTTATATAGCTGTTGTTTCTCAACCGCAGACATCCATTCTCGGTAAAAGCAAAAGCGTTCCGTCCGTTTCGGGTCGGCAGGACACAGTCGAACATATCGACGCCGGCCTTTACCGCAGCAATAATATCAGCCGGCATACCGACACCCATTAGATATCGAGGTTTAGACTCCGGCAAAAGGCCGGCTGTATGCACAACAGTTTTTATCATATCGTCCCGTCCTTCACCCACGCTTAGGCCGCCGATAGCATACCCGTCGAAATCCAATTTGATAAGTTCCGAGGCACAGTAACTTCGCAGTTGCGTGTCTGTTCCCCCCTGGACGATGCCGAATAAGAACTGGCTTCCGTTGGCGTGGGAGTCCTTAGCCCGCTTCGCCCAGCGGATAGTTCTTTCTACAGCTTTTTTTAACTGAGAATCTTCGCAAGGAAAGGGTGTGCATTGGTCGAAGCACATTATTATATCGGAAGCGAGTCGATTTTGGATTTTTGTTGCGATTTCGGCATTCAGATATATTTTCGCACCGTCTATATGACTGGTGAATTCAACACCATCATCACCAATTTTGGTCAGAGAGCCGGTCCTTGGACGCCCCTTATTGCGCCTGGAATCCCAGCTTAGAGAAAAAACTTGATAACCGCCGCTGTCGGTCAATATCGGTTTATTCCAGGCCATAAATCTGTGCAGCCCGCCGAGCTTCTCTATGCAATCGATTCCGGGCCTCAGCAGCAAATGGTACATATTGGCTAAAATAATATCCGCACCGCTTTCTTCGAGCTGCTGTGGCGTGATTCCCTTCACTGTGCCCGCTGTGCCAACCGGACAAAAGGCAGGTGTTTCGACCTTGCCGTGCGCCGTGGTTAATAGCCCTCTCCGGGCAGCGGAACCACTGTCTCTATAAAGAACTTCGAAATTAACCATAACTTCCTTCTGTCATTCCCGCAAAAGGGGGAATCCATTTTGTCCACGTCTTTCTGCAAGTCCTGCTTTCGCAGCAGCGATAAATCAATAAATGCTCACAATTTTAGAGCCGGGATAGTAATATAAAAGTATCTCTCTTGCAGTTTTGCCTTGCCTTGCCATTCCCTGTGCGCCGCACTGGCACATTCCAACGCCGTGCCCGTAACCTCTGCCTGATAAAAATGCCCATTTATCGCCCATATTTATAATTCGGCAAATTGTGCTTCGTAGTTTCCCGCCGGTTGGGTCGATTGTAAGCCGTAAGTCTTCGGCCCGCAAAAAGTCGCTCTTGCCGGTTGAGCCGAGCAGTTTCACCAAAGTCAATCGTGAAAATCCAGCATAATTACTTTGCCTGGCAGGGGTGATATTTGTGACTTCTCCGAGCTGCTTCAGCTTCGGATACCTCTGTAACAGCCTACTTGTAACATCGGCTTTATCGAACTGCGCCATCCAAAAGAAAAACTTCGGTTTAGCTACATCCTTACAATAAGGGCAGGGTACGCCGACGAGTGGTTCAAAGGAATCACCGAATACATACTTGCTGTTTTCGGTGTAGCCGCCACAGGTTGAGCTGTAGTAAGCAGGGAAAATATCCTCGGTGCCGTCAGGCCGACTACAGACTAAAACCTGCCCGAATGTTTTATAGACAGCGTCCCAAATTTGGGCTGATTCGGCGGCGACCCCCAGATAAACCTGATGCGCCGCTGTCGGCCTCACATCCCAGGCGCGCCTGCTGCCAAAACGCTTCTTGATATACAGGCAATATGTTCTTGCAGCGACAGTCTGAGCCCGCAGTGCCATCGGTTCCCAATAATCAGGCATTTCGGCGCCCACTACGCCGGCTAAATATGGCTCAAGCGGAACGAGGTTTACCACATCAAAAGAATCGCTGTCAGCATTGATTGCAAGCTTTAATTTGCCGCGATAAGCGTTGCCGTTTAATTTGAAGATGTGCGGCTCGTCGGGCAAAATAATCACTTGCTCGCTACTAACAAGATGACCGCCCACCACAATTCCATCAGCGGAGATACTTATGTTCACCAGCCCATCGCGCTGCTCAAAGCGGGCCTCTGCGGTCTGTGTTTGCGCGTTGATAACGCTGAATGGCGAAAGAGACGTTAATGTGCAGTCTCTGATATTGTCAAGCAGCAGCACCCTTACCCAAAACCGCTCCGCAACACCCATCTGTGGAGTGGACCTGCCCAGTTGTCTTTCCGCACATCCTGCGGTAATTATCAACCAGATTAAAAGGGTTCCGATTTCGCGGGTTCCAAAACGCAAAAAAATGCGTTTAAGGTTCCTGCAACACATCGTAAAACAGGTATCCGCCGAGCAATTTTGCCTACGAAAGTTCATCAACTACCGTTGCGGGTTGTTTTCGGTTTTGTTCAAGATATTATCGTTCTTTTTTAATCCAGGCTTCGCAGGAACAACCCAATGTTGTTAAGGGCTTTTTTGATTTCGTTTAAACTTGTTACGCCGAAGTTTTTACATCCGAGCAGTTCAGCATCCGTTCTCTGGGTCAAATCGCCCAAAATCCTAATATCAAGTTTCTGCAGGCATCTTTGGGCACGAACCGACAAACGAAGGTCATCCACAGGTTTGTCTAAGAGCTGTTTATCCTCATCGTTCGTGACAATACTGTCAGAGGTTTCTGCCGAAGGGAGCTGCTTTTCCTCCAAGGCCAAACCAAGACGCAATCCTTTTAAATCGAGGACAGCCTTGATTTCTCTCAGAGAGGTTTCGCCAAAGTTTTTATATGAGAGAAGCTCCGCCTCACTGATGTTCATAAGGTCGCCAAGCGTTTTGATATTCATTTTTTTGAAGCAGTTCCTGCTGCGCACCGAGAGCTCGAAATCAGAGATGGGGGTCTCGAGGATCTGAATCTTGCGATCCTTTTTCTTTTCTTTTTCCTCGTCATAGAACATCGTTTTTGAGCTTTCGATGTCTTTTTTAAACAGGATTGCTCTTTGATGATTGGGATGATACTTCAACACCTTATCAATACACTGGGCCGCTTTGTCGAATTTACCCGTATCTTCGTAAAGCACAGCTAAATTCAGCAGACTGTTTACATAGACCGGAGAGCTCGAATTAATTCGCTTGTAGTAGTCGGTGGATGCTTCTTCATCACCGGATAAATCACAGCGATACGCCAAGTGAAAAAGGGCCTCTTGATGGTCCGGGGACAATTCCAGCGCTCTCTTGTAATTGTCCATCGCCTCTTCATAAAGTCCCTGCACTTCCTGAAAACGACCAAGCTGATAATGATATTCCGCACTTACATTTTCAAAATTTGCGCAACTTTTGAGTTCCTTATCTGCGGCGTCAAGGTTAGAGGCATAACGGTAAGTGACGGCTTTTTCCAAAGTTATCATTAACGGGTCGGCCTCATAATCGAGGCTCTTTTGCAGGCTCTCGATTGCCTCATCGAATCTGCCCATTCGCCGAAGCGCAAACGCCAGGTATATGAATTTTTCTTTGCGGTCTTTTGCTTTTTCAAGTTTTCGGACCGCATCGGCATCTCTACCGACAATATAAAGCCCTATCCCCACCGCCAAAACAGCCCTCGGTGAGGTCCTGCTCATATTTGCCTCTAACTGTTCGCTGAAAGATATCTGGTTGCTTTCACTGGAATGAACTACCTCAGACAGCTTCCTAATTTCCTCCATAGAAGGCAAATCATCAGCAAATAAGTCAATTCCGGGCTCCGTAATTGGTTCCATCGCAATTCGCTCCTGTAATAATTAGCATCTAATCTATACGCAGTCTTTCCCTGAAACTTAGCATTATAATGCGCAAACACGAATTTGCAACAGCTTTTTTCAATCTCCAAACTGAGAACAGAGAGGGGTGTGTCGAGTTTGTAGGTACTTTTTATGCGGCTAAGGGTTTTTAACCACAATCCCGGACATATTCTAAGCCATGATACCAAGCCGTTGCTGCTCAAATTCGGTAACTTCTTTCGCATAAAGCAGATAGGTTTACGCAGGCGGCAGGTTATCTTTGTTTTGTTCTTTGTAAACTTCTTTCGGATTGTAAATTTTTTCTGCGATAAATTCCAGCTCTCTATCGCTATCCTTCTTCAACGCACGATAAAAACAGGATTGGTAGCCTGCGTGACATTGGCCGGCATTGACAGCCACTTTGAGAACAAGACAGTCCTGGTCGCAGTCCAGAAGTATTTGCTCCACTTTTTGGATGTGGCCGCTTTCTTCGCCTTTCTTCCACAACCTTTTTCGCGCTCTGCTGAAGTACGTTGCATAGCCGGTTTTTATTGTTAAATCCAGTGCCTCTTTGTTCATATAAGCGACCATAAGTACCTGGCCGGTCTTCGCATCCTGAGCTATGGCCGGTATCAGACCGTTGGCATCGAACTTCGGAGTAAGTTCCAAAACCTCTTCAATACTTTGCTTTGCAGTCACCTCTCGGCCTTCCTAAATTGGTCGTTAGCATCTTGCCGGTATAAGTTTTACCTGTTATTATCTCTGAAGACAAGTTTTTATTAAGGCAAACTCCTTTAATGCTGAAGGCCAAAGCCAAGAAAACTAAACTTTTATTTATGTTGTTCCGCATTGCCTTTGTTGCTACCGGGGTTATCCTGGCGATTGTCTGGGCCGGCCAACAGCAAAGATGGCGCAAGTTAACAGAAATCAATCCGGGGATTTTTGCGTGTTCACTCGGCATCTTCATTATTGCTCAGATTATAGTAGGACTACGCTGGTGGCTGCTGCTCAGGTCTCAATCTATCTTCATTCCGTTTTTCTCTGCCGTCAGGCTGCATTTTTTGGGGCTGTTCTATAATAATTGTATGCCTGGCTCTGTCGGTGGCGACTTGGTTCGGGCCTGGTATGTTACAAAACACACAGATAAGAGGTTCGAAGCGGCTTTATGCGTATTTGTTGACAGGGCCATTGGCCTGTTAAGTACGCTGGTAATTGCCGTTTTTTTCTACTCGCTTTTTCTCAGAGGTAAGACCCTTGCAATAAGCGCTCGACAAAAGGGCGGCTTTCTAAACTCTGTTGCCGAACAGAAGACGAATCTTTTTTGGCTGTTTGTGTTCATAGCCGTGATTTTTTGCGGGCTTTTGTTGTATGGCAAAAGCCGGATGATACTGAGAAAAATTTACTCGTATATCGGCGCCCGAGCGCTGAGGACTACTGAAAAGCTCAAAAAAGCCATTTTTCTTTACTGCAAAAAACCTCTGACTTTGCTGACAGTATTTGGTTTAACTGTTTTCTTGCAGATTATGGCAATCACCGGTTTCTGGCTTGTCGGGCGAAATATAGGTATCACCGTAAGCATCAAATATTACTACGTGTTTTTCACGCTAAGCTGGATATTGGGGGCAGTGCCTGTCAGCGTTGGCGGTGCGGTGGTGGTGGAAGGAGTGCTTATGGTTCTGTTTATTAATATTGCCGGCGTGGCGAAGGACTCAGCCCTTGCCCTGGCTCTTTCTCAGAGATTTATCTGGATACTCGCTTCCCTGCCGGGGGCGGTGATACATTTGCTCGGCGCACATCTGCCGAAAGACTTTTTTATTGACTATGGCGAGTCTATAGATTAGCCTGCAATACTCTTGAAGGGGTCTTTACAACCATTGACGAAGATGTGGTAAGTTACAGATATACCCTTCAGGGTAGTAAATTTCCGCGAGTAAGATTGTAACTTTTTATTCTAAAGCCGGTTGCCCGCGAGCAAACGGGAAAACTTAATCGTGAGCACTATAATAGCAAAGGACTGCTGTCAGCAGATATGAGAATGGCAAAGAATCTGAAGAACTACTTTCTGCGTGGCCTGGCGGTATTACTGCCGACAATGCTCACTATCTGGATATTGGCCTGGGGATACAGATTTATCCAGAAAAACATCAGCTTCTATATAAATCACGGACTGGTCTGGCTGATAATGCGCATACCTTTTTTGATGGCTTCGTGGTCGAAGGAAATGCTGGTCAAATTCTGGGTAGAAGGCGCCGGCTCAATTGCAGGTTTTATTATAGCTTTGATTGCGGTTCTCATAGTGGGAGCATTACTGGCCAGTGTAGTTGGCAGGGGCATGTGGCGAATGATTGAAGGCTTTATAATGAACACTCCTGTTTTGAGACGGGTTTATCCCTATGTCAAACAGGTTACAGATTTTTTGCTCACGCGGGACGAGCAAAAAGAGCTGTTCTCAAGAGTTGTTGCAGTTGAGTATCCCCGAAAAGGTATATGGTCGGTCGGCTTTGTTACCGGCACCGGACTCAAAGAGGTGGTGGGCAATGTGGAAAAGGAATTTCTCACTATTCTTATACCCAATTCGCCGATGCCCGTTACCGGATATGTAATAATGGTCCCGAAAGAACAGACCATACCGCTTGATATAACAGTAGAAGAGACCTTTAGGTTTGCAATCAGCGCCGGAGTTATAGCGCCGAGCGGCCGGCAGGCGGCTGCTCTGCCAAAGCCAGATTTGGAAAATAAAAAAGAAGAAGAATAATAAAAACGGATTTTGTCGAAGGACAGTTAAGGAGAACGATTTTGCTTTTTACTATCAGGGGTAAACATATCGATATAACGGAAGCCGTCAGAATGCACGCAGAGGAAAAGACTTCAAAGCTTCCCAGGTACTATGATAGTATCAATCATGTTGAGGTGCTGATTGACAGCAGCGAGGGCGGCAAAACAGGCGTGGAAATAATTGCAAGGGCAGAGCATAACAAAATCTTTATTGTTACCGAAACAGGACAGGAGCCCTGCCGGTGTATTGATGCTGCTGTCCGTAAACTTGAAAGGCAGCTTAAAAGGCAAAAGGGCAAAGAACGTGACAACAAACACACAGGCATTACAGAGCTAACGTAGTTTGCATTTTTGCGATAATGTCCTTTTGCCGTTTTTACTTTGGATTGGTAAATCCGGTTAAAGGATGATTTTGGGCGGATAGGATGAGATTTGCGGATTTTGTTTGTTTTGAGGCGATAATTCCCGAGCTGAAGGCCGTCAATTGCGACGATGCGATAGCAGAGCTTGTTTCGGCACTTGATAAAGCCGGCCGGCTCGGAGAGAAAAAGTGCAAAGAGATTATCAAAGCGGTAATAGAAAGAGAGAAGGAAGCAAGCACGGGAATGGGCAAGGGTATCGCTGTGCCCCATGTCAAACACGAAGCGGTTAAAGACGTAGTTGCCGCGATTGGGCAGAGCAGTAGTGGTATAGATTTTTCTTCGCTGGATAAACAGCCGGTTTATTCGGTGATACTTTTAATCAGTCCTGTCGATAATCCTGACAGGCATTTGCAGGCAATGGAAAACATTTTCAAGCACCTTCAGCGGGACAGATTTCGCAGGTTCCTCAGGCAATCCCAGACGTCCGAAGAGATAGCAGACCTCCTGCGGGAGGCCGACGAAAATCCATCTTTATAATATGGCGTATTGTACAAACGGGCCGCTATAAGAGCTGAGTGAAGGGTAGCTCAAGAAACGACTGATGAAAAAGTGGGCATGCTGAGGTAAGAGGAGGGTCACGGTTGCTCATCCTAAGAAAAACTTAAATCTCACGGAATGCAGGTTGCTTGGATTGCATAGGTAGTTTTTTTCTGAATAATTTATATGGTTATTATGACCGGTAGGGAAAGAGTTGTGAGAGCGTTGGAATTCGAGAGGCCGGACCGTGTGCCCCGCCACCTGTGGCGCCTGCCGGGGGCAAGAGCATTCAGGCAAGATGACATAAATGCAGTTTTGGAAAAATATCCCGAAGATATTACGATTTTAGAGTTTAACTACGGCAAAGGAAAAAGAACAAAGGGTACCAGGTACAAGTGTGACGAGATTGCTTCGGACGAATGGGGTTGTCAGTGGCAGGCAGGTGAAGACGGTGTTACGGGCGAGGTCAAAGACCCGCCAATCAAGGATATATCAGAAGTTAAAAACTTAACCGCACCGTACGAGATATTAGAAGGGGCTGATTTCCCGAAGGTCAACCGGATGTGTGCGGAGACGGACACATTTACACTTGCGTGGACAACGGTGAGGCCTTTTGAAAGGATGCAGTTTTTGTTTGGCACAGAGAAATTGTTTATTGAGCTTTCTTATGCTTCTAAAAACCTTTACCTGTTTCGTGATATAGTCCACGATTTTTTTATGGAGGAGTTGAAAAGATGGGTTGAGACTGATGTGGACGGTATATCATTTATGGACGATTGGGGCTCACAGAGCGACCTGCTTATTTCTCCGGAAATGTGGCGGGATTTGTTTAAGCCGTTGTACAAGGATTATTGCGATTTGATACATTCCAAAAACAAATATGCTTTTTTTCATTCGGATGGCTGCATCAAGCGGATTTACCCGGAGTTGATAGAAGCGGGCGTGGATGCTGTCAACTCGCAATTATTCTGTATGGATATAGAGGGTATCGGAAAGAAGTATAAAGGCAAGATTACGTTCTGGGGTGAGATAGACAGGCAGCATATACTGCCGTTCGGTACGAAAGAAGAAGTGGCTGGAGCTGTGAAAAGAGTTAAGAATGCGTTATGGATGCCGGAAGGGGGGATAATTGCTCAGTGCGAACTGGGATTGAAAGAGCCGATTGAAAATATTGAGGCCGTTTTTGAAACGTGGGAAGCGATTGTATAGACGTTTAACTCATAAAACCGTTTTATATTTGGGAGTAGAGCTATGTTCAACAAAAATTACTACGGGAAGATATTGGTTCCAATGGTAACCCCATTTAAGGATGACCAGAGTGTAGATTATGAAGCGGCGGTGAGTGTTGCGGAAAAATTGATTGAGAAAAAAAAGGCTGATTCAATCATACTGACCGGCACTACCGGAGAATTCTTTACTATGAGTTCTGATGAAAGGGCTAAGATTTTTGAAGTTGTGAAAAATGCGGTCGGAGATAGGATGCCCCTGATTGCGGGTACGGCGGCGGTTTCTACTATTGAAACGATTGCATTAAGTAAAAAGGCTCAGGAACTGGGCTACGACTTAGTGATGGTGCTTTCACCCTACTATACAAGACCAAGCCAAAAGGAATTGTACAATCACTTTAAGAAAGTTGCTGAAGAAATTGAGATTAATATGATTCTGTATAATATCCCGATATTCACCGGCGTTAATATAAATCCGGAGACGGTGGCCGAGCTTGCAAAAGTACCGAATATTGTTGGCATAAAGGAAGAGGCAGAGATAAATCCCAAGCAGATTACCGAATTTATCAATAGAACGCCGGAGGACTTCATAATATACTGTGGCGATGATACTATGATTCTGGAAGCTTTTGCCGAAGGAGGAGAGAAAAGAATAGGCGGCATTGTGAGCGGCGGGTCGCATTTGATTGGAGACCGGTTGAGGCGTATGATTGAGATTTTTCTCGAAGGCAAGATTGAAGAAGCCGCGCGGATGCAACAGGAGTTTCTGCCATTATTCAGGGCCTTCTCACCGGGTGACCGCAGTAATCCGTGTTGCCTTTTGAAGGATGCTTTGAAAATGGTTGGGTACAATGCCGGTATTCCCAGGCTGCCTCTTATGCCGGGCACGAAGGAGGAAATAGCTGAAATTGAGAAGATTATGAGAGAGTTGAATATCATTTAGTTAAGTACTAACGCCGTGTACAGGTTTTTAATTTATTGTTGATATAAAAAATGCCCTTTGGCCTAAGGAATTAAAAAAAACATGATTCCTTAAACCAATGGAGGGCAAAAGGGCTTATATGTATCGGTGTCGAAGAGATTATCGGTAGATTTCCGGTTATAGCAGGAACGGGTCGGCCCGGAACGAAGTTGACCATTGGAATGAGCCAGAGTGCGCAGATGCTCGGGGCTGATGGTGTACTTATTGTAAATCCTTATTACCAGCCAGTTATAAAAGAAGGGCTGATTCGCCACTTCAAAGAAGTAGCTGAGAATGTAGATATCGGGATTATGATTTATAATAATCCGGTAACGACTAAGTTGTGGATACCGCCGGACCTTATAGCAAGACTGTCAAAAGTTGATAACATAGTAGCGGACAAGGAAAATACAACGAATGTTGTGGCAATAGTGAACAGAGAGATGGCCAAAGCATTCTTCAATTGAAGTGATGAAAGTATCCAGGTTCGGTAAGAAAATTTGCAGGAGCAGCGGCATTGGCCGACTGATGCAAGATTTGGGCAATGCGCTTACGCAAGGGCAGGATATTCTGATGCTCGGCGGAGGAAACCCTGCCCATATTCCCGAGGTTCAGCAGTGCTTTAGAAAAAGTATGCAGAGGCTTCTCGATAAGGATGACGAATTCGAGCGGGTGGTCGGAAATTACGACCCACCTCAGGGTAATAAAGAATTTATCGAAGCAATTTGCACACTGCTCCACGATGAATTTGGCTGGGACATAGAACCAAAAAACGTCGCTTTGACCAACGGAAGCCAGTCAGCGTTTTTCATCATTTTCAACATTTTTGCCGGCGCCTTTGAGGATGGAGTTAACAAGAAAATCCTGCTGCCGCTTGCTCCCGAATACATCGGCTATTGCGATGTCGGCCTGGTAGAAGATTTGTTTGTGGCGAGCAGGCCTGATATCAGGCACATTGATGAGCACGTGTTCAAGTACTACGTTAACTTCGACCAGGTCAATATTACCGACGAAATTGGTGCTATTTGTGTGTCCATGCCTACCAATCCCACGGGTAATGTTCTAACAGATTCTGAGATTGAAAAACTGAGTGAGCTTGCCTGTGCAAATAATATCCCGCTGATTATTGATAATGCCTATGGCACACCTTTTCCGAACATCATCTTTACAGAGGCAAAACCGCTCTGGAATGAAAACACGATTGTATGTATGAGTCTTTCCAAACTCGGCCTGCCGGCTACACGCACTGGAATTATCATCGCCAACGAAGAAGTTATCTCTATGGTTTCAGAGATGAACGCCGTTATAAATCTTGCTCCGGGCAGCATGGGTCCAGCCATAGCGACCGAACTGGTTCGCAGTGGCGAGATTATCCGTTTGAGCCGGGACGTTATCAGGCCTTTCTATCAGACAAAGGCCGCCGAGGCAGTAGAGCAGGTGTTTGAAAAACTGGATGGAATTGATTTTCATATACACAAGGCCGAAGGCACTTTTTTCCTATGGCTATGGTTTCCGGGCTTGCCTATTACAAATGCCGAACTTTATGAACGGCTCAAGAAAAGGGGGGTTCTGGTTGTCCCCGGCCACTATTTTTTCCCTGGACTTAAAGAACAATGGCGGCACAAGAACGAATGTATCCGTCTAAATTACTCAGGGGACAAAAAGACCGTTACGGCGGGACTGCAGATTATAGCTGAGGAAGTCAGACGAGCTTACGACGTTACTTAATCACGATTTTCCTGCCTTGACCGGTCTTTGGCGTCTTTGAGAGGCCGGTAGTCAGCAAAAAATCGAAGCAAGAGAAGATTTTGTGAATAATCCTGACCTCCAGAGCGACTAATTTAGGGAAATTGTTGGAAGATTGTTCTATTTTCCCAGTAAAATACCCGCAAGGGCTATTTGTGAACCGTCTGTGATGCCAAAAAAAGTATCTTCAAGGGAGTGCAAGAGCGGGTAAGTTACCCAAAATAATAGAGCTTTGAACGCACAAAAGGAATAATTTACTGGAAAATTTCAGTTATTTTCAGTAAAATATATTTGTTTCGAATACGGTGAGATTAATATCCGGCGCACAAAAATTAAGAAATTTTTGTGATGGGATTTGCTGCCGGGTATTCGCAATGGCAGGAAGGGAGCACTCAAGCAAAAGTGCCCTGATTTTAGTAAACTGGTTACTGTTTAACCAAAATGTGGATGGGCAAATATGGAACGAATAACAGAGCAGGGGCTTAAACACACACAAACGTCCGGAGCCGTTGACGAAAAGAACCTGATGGCTCGCTTGCACAAGGGCTATACCGACTTAAAGGAGCAAATACACAGAGTAGTTGTTGGCCAGGATGAGGTGATTGATTCGATGCTTTGCTGTATGCTCGCTGGCGGCCACTGTATCGTCCAGGGCGTGCCGGGCCTTGCAAAGACGCTGATGGTACATTCGGTGTCGGAAGCACTGAAGCTGAACTTTAACCGAATTCAGTTCACGCCCGACCTGATGCCCTCGGATATAACGGGCTCCGACATTATCCAGAGAGACCCCCAGACAAAGCAGAGACGATACGAGTTTGTCAAAGGGCCCATCTTCGCGAACGTGATTTTAGCTGACGAGATAAACCGCACGCCCCCGAAGACACAGGCGGCACTTCTGCAGGCGATGCAGGAACGCGAAGTTACAGTTTCCGGAAGGACGTACAAGCTCGAGGAGCCGTTTTTTGTCCTCGCCACCCAGAATCCTATCGAGCAGGAGGGAACATATCCTTTACCGGAAGCTGCCCTGGACAGGTTTATGTTTATGATTTATATTGACTACCCCACAGCCAAGGAAGAACACTTGATAGTCAAACAAACCACGACCGGGAAGAAAGCCGCCGTCCAGCGTGTGCTTACAAAGGATGATATGGTACTGTTTCAGGAGATTGTTCGGATGGCCCCCGTCAGTGATGCGGTGATAGCATACTGCATCCGGCTGGCCCGCGCAACCAGGCCCAATGACCTGCTTGCCACGACGATGGTTAAGAAATACCTTAAATGGGGAGCCGGCCCAAGGGCGGGGCAGTATATGACGCTCGGTGCAAAGGCAAGAGCGCTGGTAAACGGACGCATCAGCCCAAGTTTTAATGACGTGAAAATTGTCAGCAAACTTGTGTTCAGGCATCGTATTATTCCTAACTTCAATGCTGAGGCCGATGGCATAAGTATCGAAGCGCTTCTTGACGACCTTATTGAGGAGGTGCCGTTGCCAAAATAGCCAGCCCGGGAAGCAGCAGGAATATGGATTCCTACGGGGAGTTCATTTGACTGGATAAGACAATGAAGCAAAGCCGTAAATATCTTGACCCTGTGTTGCTGAGTAAGCTGGCTAATATGAACCTTGTTGCCAAGTGTGCGGTGGAGGGTTTCTTTTCAGGTTTGCACCCAAGCCCATTTCACGGGTTCAGCGTCGAATACAGTGACCACCGAGAATACCATCCCGGTGATGAGTTGAAGTTTCTCGATTGGAAGGTGTTCGGCCGCAGCGATAAACTTTATATCAAGCAATTCGAACAGGAAACGAACGCTACGGTTTACATATTACTGGACAGCAGCAAAAGTATGTCGTTTGCCGGCGACGGTTCGGTCAGCAAGATAGATTACGGTTCTTTTCTTGCAGCGGCACTTAGTTACCTTATGCTTATCCAGAGTGACAGCGTATCGCTTATATTGTTCGCGGAAAGAATCAACAGGCATATCCCGCCGAGGTCAAAGCGTACGCATCTGAATGTAATTTTGACCACGCTGCAGAGAAACAGGCCCGCCGGACGAACAAGCCTTGCTGATGTTCTTCATACGGTTGCCGAGACGACAAAACGGCGGGGACTTGTCATTTTGATTTCCGATTTGCTTGATGACACCGGGGACATTTATCAAGGACTGAACCATTTGAAATATCTCAAGCATGATGTGCTCATATTTCACACAATGGACCATCAGGAGCTCTACCTCAATTATGAAGGGTTGATTCAATTTGAAGATTTGGAATCCAGAGCGAAGATACGCACGTTCCCGCAGTCGCTGCGAGATGCGTATCGTGTTAGCGTGTCGGCTTTTGTGGACGAGGTAAAAAAAACCACCGGTGCGGGCGGGATTGATTACTGCCTTCTTGATACGTCTGAGCCGTTGGATAGGGGATTGATGGCGTTTTTGGCGAAAAGAAAGAGGATGATGTGAGCTTCGCAGAGTGGATATTTTTGTTGGGTGGTTTTGCGGTGATTGGGCCGTTGATTGCCCATTTGCTGGCAAAACCCCGATACAGGCGATTACCGTTTACAATGCTTCGATTCCTGCGTACCGGGCAGGTGGAAAGCCAATCGAGGCGAAAATTGCGAGACGTGCTGATATTATTGCTTCGCTGCGCAATAATTGTTTTGATTGCGATGCTCTTTGCCCAGCCAATGTTGCACACCAGAGGCGAGATGGAAGGAGTCAGGTCTGTTTATTACCTTGGTTTGGACAATTCGATGTCAATGGCGTACTCTGACGGGTCAGGGAGTTACTTCAGCGAGTTGGTTGACTCGGCCATTGATTATATTCGCTCCGCAGATGACGAGGGCATATTCAATATCTGCACTCTGGGCTCGGGAGACTGGGCCAGCGGCCTGAGTAAAGAACGGGCACTGGTACAGCTTAAAAGATTGAAAGTTGCGCCGGTGAGCACAAATATAGATGAGTTCCTTTCCGGCTTGAGAACTACCAGGGACGGAAGGCATTCCCGTGATATAACTTCCGTTTTTGTCCTGAGCGATTTTACGCCAAATACCCTGAAGCAATTCATAGATATTGAGAAACCTGCCATTGTTGATAATATCAATTACAAACCAATCGCTTCACGGAAACCTATCAACAATGCGGCGATAGTAGATGCCCGCGTCAATGGCCTCGCTAATGGTAAGCTGACCATCAACGCCACTGTTGTCAATTGCGGCCGCATTGAGCAGAATCGTCAGTTAACAGCTAAGATAGGGGCAAACAAATCGGCTCCGGTAGATATAAGTGTGTCTGCGAATCAGCGCAGAACATACCAGGTGCAGATAGATATTGATGCAGCCGGACAACCCCCTTATCTTCTGGCGAAGACAGAAAGGGGGCTGCCCGTGCAATTGAGTTTGTCGGCGGGTGACGGCCTGAAAGAGGATGATACGTTTTACCTGGGACTTTCTTTACCTCAGCGGAAAAATGTTAATGTTCTGCTATCTGACAACGGGACAGGGGAAATGTTTTTGTTAAGAACCGCAATGAAGACGCTATCGCGGATGAACTCATACGAGACACTTAACATTAAGCAGGTTTTAATCGGCGATTTGACCCTTTCGGATTTGGATTGGGCCAACATAATGGTCTGCTCAGCGATAACGGACCGTTTGGGTTACATAGCGGTGGACCTGAAAAATTTCGTTAAAGGCGGCGGTAAAATAGTGTTTTTTATGACAGATGAGCCTTCATCTGAGGCAGCGAAGCAATTATGGGAACAGGAAGTTCTTGCAGCGCTTCCTCAGCGATGTGTTCGTGAACGAACATATATAGAGCCGGGACCTTGTGATAACCGGTTCTCTCCCTTCTTGCTTTCGCCTGCCCCCGCGTCTCCCGGCGCGAGGCGGGGCGGCGGGCAAGAAAGCAGGGGGGTCGAGGACAAGAGTGGGGGCCGGCCCCTACGTATTCTTGTCGGAGACAAGAGTGGGGGTATAGACAGTGTTGCCGCAAAGTCTTTATCCAACTACAGAATGGACAGGATAGTTCTAACAGGATTTTTGGAATGTGAGCAGCACCCCGACAGCAGTTGTTTATGGCGATTGCAAAACGGTTTTGGTTTTGTTTATTTCAAGCGTATCGGGAAGGGGGCCGCTATCCTTGTTAATACCAGTGTTGACGATTCGCTTGGCTCGATAACGAAATCGAATGCATCGATTGCTTTCTGTCGGTATTTGTTAGGACAAAATAATCAGATTGGCGAATACTGTTTTGCGCGCGATGAGCGTGTGATGCTGCCGGCCTATGATGTGGAAGTGCCGTTTGCCGGGCGGAAGCAATTCTGGGTCGAGACCTGTAATGGTCGTAACCGTCGAGCCGCTTT
>JGI10211J14876_10000258_pt1 | contig 22214 bp, 29 predicted proteins | sample Etolagsediment_FD_14876 | JGI IMG/M metagenome (IMG submission 14876)
TTATAGTAAAGGACCACCGGATCTTGGATTGCCAATAGTATAATTTTGTCTAAAGTTAAACAAAAAATTTGGTCTTTGAGCAGGTGCAGCAGGTTGAAAAGCTTGTGTTGAAGATTTAGCAATCATAAATCCAGTTGCACTTGGGGCAGCGCCTCCTTTCTTAGGACCTCCGAAATATCTTGTTCTAACAGTTTCACCAGTGGTAGTTATTACATCCACTCCAGGCATTATTCCATTGGTTCCACTTGCTCCTCCAAATTGAACTTTTCTAGCGGTACCAGAACGACCTCTATGACTTTTATATCCATTTCTTTGTGGCATAATATATTATACAATAAGATAATAAATTATGAAATATGTTTAACCTTGAGGAGCAGATCCAGAACGAGATCCAGTATATAATAGAACCTTCTTACCAACACCTCCAGAAGCAAGAGGGTTAACAGAAAGTAAGTTATTATTTTGTAAGTAAGCATATTGTTGGGCGAATGGTAAATTATAAAGGGATGGAAGACCTCTTCCACCCTTAATTTGTTGATGTCTATAAACTGCAGTGTCACTTAGTCCAACACGGGGAGCTAAACCACCCATAATTCCATATATGTTTGTGTTATTAGCAATGGAAGGAGTATTCCTTGCTCTTTTACTACCTTGCATATATCCAACTGGCATTATATAATCACTAAATATTTTTTTTTACTTTTTATATATTTTACAAATAAACCTAAATACTAAATTATATATTAATTAAAATGACCGAATTTAAAATTAGTCATGATGATGATATTATAAAATCTGAAGAAGGATTAATATTTAATCCATATAATCCGAATAATGCTGAGATTACATTGAACCAAGTTCAATCTATTCTTACCAAATATGGGATTCCTGGAAAAGTTTCCAATTTAGCTTTGTATAAAAGGGCATTTGTTCATAAATCCTATACTAAAAGACCTCAACTTTATAATTTACAAGAAAATATAACTATCACCGAACAACCAATTGATTGTTTGCCATTACATACCAAATCAAATGAACGATTGGAGTTTTTAGGTGATGGAGTATTGGAATGTATTACTAAATATTATCTTTATAGAAGATTTCCTAAAGAAAACGAAGGATTTATGACTGAGAAAAAAATTGCTCTGGTTAAAAATGAATCCATTGGTAAATTAGCTTTAGAAATGGGACTTCATAAATATTATATTATTTCGAAACATGCTGAAGAAAAAAAAACTAGAACAAATCTAAAAAAATTAGGATGTTTATTTGAATCTTTTTTGGGAGCTTTATTTTTAGATTTTAATAAGATTGAAGTAAAAGATGAAGAAGGTTGGTTTAAAAATACATTTGTAACTGGACCAGGTTTTCAAATTGCACAAATATTTGTAGAAAATATTTTTGAAAAACATGTAGATTGGATGAAACTTATACAAGATGATGATAATTATAAAAACATATTACAAGTAAAAATTCAAAAAGAATTCAAAGATACTCCTCATTATCTCGAAATAAGTCATGATGATGAAAATGGATATGAAATGGGAGTATATTTGTGTTTAGGACAAAAGATTCATGAAGTTGACCATAAAAATGCAATTGATTTTAAATCCATTGGATCTTTTGAAAATATTCAAAAAATTATGGAAAATGACGAAAAAATATTTGTTTATTTGGGAAAAGGTATTCATAAAATTAAAAGAAAAGCAGAACAAATGGCTTGTGAGGAAACATTAAAAATGTTCGATTAATTGGTAAATATTTGTTTTTTTATGTGTTTAATTAATATAGATGTCCTCTAGTATTTTAGAAAAATTAAAAGTTAAACCAATTCCTAAAAAAATAGAACAAATTCAAGTTAAGATAGTTGACCCAAAAAAAGAGGAAGCTGTTGAAATAAAAACAAAAATTATTGATAAAACCAAAGATAAACTTATTAATCGTGACGATTTTATTAAAAAACTTAAAGTATCAGTTTCCACTAAAGTCCCCGAAGTTATTCCACCTGATGTTATTCCTATTCCTAAAAAATCTAAAAAAATAGGAAAAAAATTAAAATTAGTTTCAGATAAAGAAGATTTAACAACAGCTAAAGTGCGAAAAACTGCAAAACCAGCTCCTCAATTATTAGCTGATGATATTGATTTACAACAATTAATAGGTGATGCTAAAATTATTGATAGATTACCACCTAAAGAAAAGAAAATACTTTTAAGAGCTAATGCATATTACATGAATAACAGGGAATCATTTATTAATTTTATTAATGCATTGTATAAACCTTTTAAAGAAGAGTTTCAAAAAGCATCAGAAAGTTTATCCTGTGATCGACCTCAAGATGCTCAATTTACATTATTAACGCATCAAAAAATTGTCAGAGATTATTTAAATATTCATTCTCCATATAGAGGTTTACTTTTATATCATGGATTAGGTAGTGGAAAGACATGTAGTTCTATTGCTATTGCTGAAGGTTTAAAAACTGATAAACAGATTATAGTAATGACGCCTGCTTCTTTAAGAATGAACTATTTACAAGAATTAAAATCATGTGGAGATTTATTATATAAAATAAATCAATATTGGGAATTTATTCCTATATCAAAAGATTCCGATAAAGTTTTATTGGATACACTTTCTAATGTGCTTAGTTTATCTAAAGACTATATTAAAAAACATGGTGGTGCATGGTTAGTTAATGTAAAAAAAAAATCAAATTTTAATGAATTAAGCAGTGCTCAAAAAAAGAGTTTGGATTTGCAAATAAATGAAATGATAACACATAGATATAGATTTATTAATTATAATGGATTAAGAAAAAGTCATTTGAGAGATTTAACTCAAAATGGAAATATTAATCCATTTGATAATAAAGTAATCATTATTGACGAAGCACATAATTTTGTAAGTAGAATAGTAAATAAAATGAGAGATCCTGAATCATTATCAATGCAATTATATGAATATTTATTAGCAGCTGAAAATTGTAGAATTATTTTTCTCTCAGGAACTCCTATCATAAATTATCCGAATGAGTTAGGAATATTATTTAACATTTTACGAGGCTATATAAAAACTTGGAATATACCTTTAAATATTCGCACATCAAGAAAAATAAATAAAGATGAAATGATAACTATTTTTAAAGATTTACAAGTATTAGATTACTTAGATTATAAACCTGCATCGAAAATGTTAACTATTACCAAAAACCCATTTGGTTTTATAAATGTTAATAAAGATGGTATTTATAAAGGAGTATCCAATTTTAAAGTAGCAAAAAGAGGAGAAGTTAGTGATGCTGATTTTATTAAACTTGTAACCTCCATTTTAAATAAAAATGAAATAGATGTTATAGCATCCAGTATTAGAGTTGAAAATTTTAAAGCTTTACCAGATACATTAGATTCCTTTAAAAATTATTTTATTAATCCTACTAATAATAATCTTACAAATGAAAACTTGTTTAAAAGACGAATATTAGGATTGACTTCTCATTTTAGAAGTGCTACAGAAAAATTAATGCCTGAATTTAATAAAGATGTAGACCTACGAGTATTAAAAATTCCCATGAGTGATTATCAATTTGGAGTATATGAACAAGCTAGAATTGAAGAGAGAAAATTAGAAACTGCTAATAAAAGAAGAGCAAGAAAAGATGATGTGTTTAATGATTCTGTTTCTACATATAGAATATTTTCTAGAGCTTTTTGTAATTTTGTTTTCCCTCCTGAAAATCCCAGACCCATGCCTCAAGATGATAAAAATATGAAAGATAATTTAGATAAAGAAATAGATGAAGATATATTAGATGCTATTCCTGTTGGAGATAAAATCCAAAACGCAGATGGACTATATGGAGCTGATGATATTGAATTATTAGAAAAAGCGGAAGAGGACCAACAAGATGAATCTTATCCGACAAGAATAAGGAAAGCGTTAGAATTCTTGGAACAAAATCGAAGTAAATTTTTGTCTAAAACTGGGTTACTAACATATAGTCCTAAATTTTTAAATATGCTCGAGAACATACAAGATCCTGAGTTCATAGGATTACATTTAATTTATAGTCAATTTAGAACTTTGGAAGGAATAGGTATATTAAAATTAATATTAGAAGCAAATGGTTTTGTTCAATTTAAAATTAAAAAAAATGAATCTGGTATCTGGGCACTAGATATACCAGAAAAAGGTAAACCTACATTTGCTTTATATACTGGAACTGAAGAAGATGAAGAAAAGGAAATAATAAGAAATATTTATAATAGTGATTGGGAAAAAGTTCCTTCCTCTATAGTTAGTGAGATGACTCCTATATCCACTAATAATTTATATGGAGAAATCATTAAACTTCTAATGATTACTGCTTCTGGTGCTGAAGGTATTTCTCTCAAAAATACCAGATTTGTTCATATTACTGAACCATATTGGCATCCTGTAAGAACAGAACAAGTTATTGGTAGAGCTAGGCGTATATGTAGTCATCAATCATTACCAGAAGAATTAAGAACAGTAAAAGTATTTTTATATTTAATGACATTTACAGAAAAACAGTTGGAAAATGAAGCATCTGTTCAATTGAAAATTCAGGATGTTAGTAAGCTTGATAAATCATTGCCTATTACTAGTGATGAAGCTTTGTATGAAATATCTAGTATAAAGGAAAAAATAAATAAAGAATTACTAAAGGCTGTAACAGAAGCATCAATGGATTGTGCATTATTTAATAAACCAGGAAGTAAAGATGCTATTAAATGTTTTACATTTGGGAAGACAAATCCAAATAGTTTTTCATTTAAACCTTCAATAAATAATGAAGAATCAGATGAAATTGGAGATTTAAATAAAGAAAAAATTACATGGGTAGCTGAGGAGATTAAGATTCCTATTGATGGAGAGAAAAAAACATTTGCATTAAATAGATCTACTATGGAAGTATTTGATTTGGAATCTGTTGAACAAGCAAAGGAATTTGGAGGTGATCCAGTAAAGGTGGGAGATTTAATTAAAAAAGCAGATGGTAAGGTTAAATTTGTAAGAGTTTAATAAATAAATAATATTTTTTTTATTATTTATTTATGTAGTTATCTTTAAATATATCTAGTATTTTTTTAGCAGTTATTATATCAGGGGTATTTCTCCTTTTATATTCTTCTACATTGTTTTCTCTTTTTCTTCTTCTTTGTGGTTTTAAATTTATTTTTTCCTTTTCATTTTCTTCTAAATTAATTGTTTCAATACTTCCGTAACTTGAAATACTATAGCTTCTACTATCTTTATTATCAAAACTAACTGCTCTTTCTTTGCTATTTTTTCTGGACATATTATTATATATATTAGACTTTATATTCAAGTAGTTTATTTAAACTTTCTTCAATTTCTTTAAATAATAATAACATTTGTGTTTTTTTACTTAATAATAAATTATACTCTTTTTTAAAATCTATTTCTTCTTTTACTTCATTTTCAATTTGTTTTTTTTTTAATTTATCAAAAATATTAATACTGTCATCTTTAAATGTAACTTTTCTCTCTTCTTTTCTCTCTTGTGTTAAATGTTGATCCTCATTTTTTTTTATATTTTGATCATTATTAATCCATTGTTTTGCTTCTTCAGATATTTGTGGAATTTCTAATTCTCTTTCTCTGGATCTCATTCTTTCGGCAATTAATCTATCCATATCATCACCTATAGGACCATCATCATTGTCATTGATTTTATCATTAAAATTAATTTCTTCTGGTTTATTTGGATTCAACATTGAATCTAAATTTTTTTTTTGTTCATTATATTGTTCATTTAATATGGATTTTCTCTCTCCTTTTATGTCCTCTGCTTTATAAATCATTTGAATTTTTTTATCTATTCCTTTTTTTTCTTTATTTATCATATCTATACTCATTTCAATTGCTATTTTATTTTTTTCAAGTAGTTGGTTATTTTTATATTGGGTTTCCACTAATCCTAAAATGTCTTCAAATTTCTTTTGAACAAATGGAAATTTATCATTTGCTAATCCATCAAAATTATTATTATCTTGTAATAAGCTCCATATTAATCCTTTATTCTGTTGTCCTAAAAAACTCATATATTTAAAATATAGTTTTTATTTTAAATATTCTTTTTTATTGTATATTAAAATATTTTTTTCTTAATTCAAATACTTCTTTATCGTTTATTTTATTTTTTAAAAAATAAGTTGGTGATTTATCTTTAAGCATTTCAATTATAAAATATAAACAATACATACCGCATTCTGATTCTGTTTCTTGATGTTCTATTTCATTTTCATAATAATTAAAATCTATTCCTAATTGTTTTCCTTGTGATATTACAGTATCAACAAATTTATTAACTTCCTTAGGTGGTTCATTCCCATTACTGTCAAAATAAATTATAAATTTCTTTTTAATATTAATAAACATAGAAATCCAATGTTCGCCTGATTTAAAATGAGGATGTGTGTTAAAAATAACACCTATCTTATTTTTATTTTTCTTTATTTCTTCACTTAAATTAAATTTACATAATTCTTCCCAAACACATTCTCCATATAATTTATGATTGTCATAGTCTATTGGAGAAGGTCCTAAAAATACGAAACATTTATAATATTTCTCATATTGTTTCATTACTGATTCAATATCTACACTACTTAACCATTCATCTGGATTCATTTTCCATTCTCTTGGTGCTTTTGGGGCGAAAGTATAATTTAATAATTCAGAATCAACATTTCCTTCCATAAATTTACTTCTTAACCAACAAGATTCTTTGTCACAACTACTTGACATATTTTCTTTTAATGATGACCATATTTCCTTTGGATCATTGGATTTTATTCTATTTCTAGGATGCCTTGTATTCCAATATTTTTTCATTTTGTGAAGGGCATTATCCGTATAACAAGAAAATCCATTTTTATTTGGATTTGGACTACAATTGACTTTTTTAAAATTTTCATCTTTATTTTTATATGTTTTTTTATGTTTTTTGTGACTCCTTTGTCTTCTTGTATTCTTCATATTTATTATTGATATTATTCTTTTTTGGAATACCCTTTGTTTTCAATTCTTTTGATTTAAAATTAAAATTATGTTTTTCTGGTAATATTACATTAGGTTTTTTTTCTTTTTTTTTTATATAAGTATCTAAAGTAATACTTCGTGTTTCTTTTTCTTTGAGAATCAAATGGTCACAATTATTATAACCTACTTCTTCTATACTATCTAATATATTTTCCTCCTTTTCTTCTTCACCTTCACTATAATTTTCTTGAATAAAATCTTTTTTATCCTCAAATTTTAAATAATTACAACATGATTTTACATATCCATTAAATACATTTTTCAATTGTATATCTTCTATTTCGTTCCTAAATAATTTTTTTGTTAGATCTAATATCCTTTTTTTATAGAATTTTTTTTCTGATATAAACTTTTTATCATTAAATAAGTCATGTTTTTTTATTAATCCTTGGTATTGTGATTTATTCATAAAAAATTCCAATGTTAAATTATCTATTTCATTCATAGAAACATCCATTTACATATTTCTATCAATATAATTTTAAATATTTAATTTATTTCTTTTTCAGGCATACATATTGGTCCATTTTTAACACATTGCACGGTTGAATTATTAAATATATTTTCTGCACAATTTAATGTATTTGGATTAAAAGGTGCAAACTCCGGTTTATCAAATAATAATGGATGTGTTTGCTTAACTGCTTTATAACTTACGGTTGTCTTATATAAATCACTATCCGAAGAAGGAACAAATTCCGCCTGCTCACACCTTTGTAAAGCAAAAAATTGATTCCTTAATTGTGATTCGACATTAATATTATTAGAAAATCCATTCCAGGGTGCTTGTGCATTTCCAGGATTAAAAATAGCTTTTGTTGAATAAGGTTGATAATTATTTAAAGCTACATTTGGTTTTTTATATTGATCTAATACTTGCATATAACCATATTTGGTTGATACCGGTCTTATACTATATTGTGGTTGAAGAGAAGCAGAAGGAATATTTCTCTCTGACATTCTATTATTTATTTCATCAACCCTACCGTGATTACAAGAATAAAGTCCATTTACTACACCATACATTCTATTCATTAATATATAAATAGAATATTATATTTTAAAAATTACCTAAAGGGATTTATTTGAATTTATAAATGTGCGGAATTTTTGCTTTACTCTCTAGGAATATAAATAATTCATATAAAATGGATATTGTTGAAAAAAATTTTATGAAAGGTCAATCTAGGGGTCCTGAAAATTCTAAATTTCAAAAAATCAATTCTAATTTAATACTAGGATTTCATAGATTAGCTATTAATGGATTAGATGAAATATCTAATCAACCTATTGTGGATGATGGTATTTATTTAATATGCAATGGAGAAATTTACAATTATAAATCAATATACAAACATTTATCTTATGAACCGCAAACGAATTCTGATTGTGAAGCTATTATTTGTTTATATAAAGCTTATGGTATTGAATATACTATTCAAAATTTAGATGGTGTTTTTTCTTTTCTGTTATATGATTCCAAAAAAAATATTGGATATGTGGCAAGGGATCCTTTTGGTATAAGACCTCTATATTATGGATTAGATGGAAAAAATATTTATTTTTCATCTTTATTAAAACAAATTTCTGATCTTTGTAATGAATGTTTTAATTTTCCATCTGGTAATTATCTTACTTTTTCCCATAATGAAAATAGTTTACATGTTTCACCTATTATAAAATATACTACATTTACTTATAATAATACCATTTCTAATCGTATATTATATGATTTGAATTATTGTTATAATGTAATATATGACAGTTTATTTGAAGCAGTTAAAAAAAGAGTCATTGCTATGGATAGAAATCTAGCTTGTTTATTATCAGGAGGATTAGATAGTAGTTTAATTTCAGCCATGGTTGCTAAATTTGTTCCCAAAGGTCAGTTACAAACCTATAGTATAGGAATGACAGGAGGGACCGATTTATATTATGCTAAAATGGTATCTAACCATATATGTAGTAATCATACTGAAATTGTTTTGACGGAATTTGAATTTTTTGACGCAATTAAAGAGGTCATTTATAATATAGAAAGTTATGATACGACAACTGTTAGGGCTAGTGTAGGAAATTATTTGGTATCAAAATATATAAAAAATAATAGTGATGCAAAAGTTATATTTAATGGTGATGGATCGGATGAATTAACAGGTGGATACATGTATTTTCATAATTGTCCTTCCAATATTGAATTTGATCATGAATGTAAAAGATTATTAAGTGATATTCAATATTTTGATGTGTTAAGGAGTGATAGATCTATTTCTTGTCATGGATTAGAAGCAAGAACACCTTTTTTAGATAGATCCTTTGTGCATCAATATTTATCATTACCAATTGAATATCGAAACTTTAATAATTCTCAACAAATAGAAAAATGGTTATTAAGAAAATCAATTGAAATCATGGATAATAATTTATTACCAAAGGAAGTTTTATGGAGAAATAAAGAAGCTTTTAGTGATGGAGTTAGTTCTCAAAATAGGTCTTGGTTTGAAATTATTCAAGAGAAACTAGATGATATATATACAGACGAAAAATTTGAGGAAAAAAAGAATTTATTTACATTTAATACTCCACAAACTAAAGAGCAATTATATTATAGAGAAATATTTGAATCGTTTTATCAAGGTAAGGAAAATGTTATACCTTATTTTTGGATGCCCAAGTATAATCAAGCTACAGACTCAAGTGCTCGTTCTTTAGAAATATATAAAAAAAAGAATAATTTAGAAAGTAATATAGAAGAATAATATAATGGATTATTCTTTTTTGCCTTCTTATCATATTAAAAATATTAGGCATTTAAAAGAGATAAAATTAGAGATTGAATATAATAATTTAATGCAAACAATAAAAACTTATTATAAAGAAAATAACATTGGAAATTTTCAAAAAAATAATTATAAAATATATAAATGAAAAATTTGCATGAAAAAATATTTTATTTTGCATTGTATTTATCTTATGTTTTGTATTTTATAGCATTTTTTCAAATAGCCCATTATAATCCAAAGTATCAAGATATATTAGACTCTTTTATTAAATATTATGTAATGCTCTTTTTATTAATAAGATTCAATCCCTTTGTTAAACCTACTTTCACTGAATTTGATCGCACTGTTGTTTTTTCATCCGCTATATTTATGTTAACTACAACTGCTTTTTCAAATATAGCAGAGAAATTAGATTTAACAGAAATGGTTAAATTAATAAAAAAATAATTATTTTCTTCTTACGCTCTTATGTTTAGATTTTTTTTTCTTGTGTTTAAGAGACTGGTTATTATTTTCATAAAAAAATTGTTTTATGTGTTGAAACATTTTTTTTCCTACAATTTCATCAATATCCTGTTCTTTTTTATTTTTTATATCTTCATTAAATTTGTATGAATTATTCATTTCTTTAATAAAATCCTCTTTATTTTTTATTTTTTTTCCTAGTTTGGAATTAACAAATCTTAATAAAAAGGTTGAAAAACTTAAATGATGATGATACGGTTTTACATTTATATAATATACTTTTTCGTCTTCCATTTTGGGATGAAATAAGTCATCAATAAAACATATTTCTACATCAGGAGGTAATTGAGTACATCTAAAAAAATCATCTACGCTTTTATCATGTGAAGTTCTACCTATTTCTACTCTTTCTCCTCTTACTTTAAATGCAGCTATTATTTGATCAAATAATTTATAATTTAGTTTATGATCAAAATAATCTTTTAAATTTTCGACCCATATTTTAGGTCCTTGATTATTAGTATAAATCATTATTTTGTAACATTTTTTTTCTTTTTTTTTGTTTTTTAAATATTCTAATATTGGTAATAATTTTGGTCTTATAAACTCTGGACAAAGTTCTAAAATTTCATTAAAATGTTTATTTCCATATTCTTCATCATTAAAATATTTATCCAAACAATCACAAAATACTCCTAGTTGAGTAAAATATCCTAATGTTTCATCTACATCAAATACTACAATTTTTTTTTTCATTATATACATTAATAATTTATTAAAAAATCTAACTATTAATTATAGATTTCATGGATTTAACAAATAACGATTATAAAAAAATAGTTGATTATTATAATTTAAGTAAACCTAAAAATAAATCCTACAAACTAGTAGCGGAGGAAACTTTAGCTGGTAAATTATGTAGATGTATAAAAAAAGTGAAAAATGATAAAATTAATGAAAAAGCAGCCATAGCATTATGTAGAGAGAATATTTTTAAAAAAAGAAATATTGATTTCTACAATTTTAAATGTAAAGAGAAACAAAAGTTAGTGCATAAAAAAAAGACAAAAAAATATTTAAAAAAATTTAGCAAAAAAATAGGTTTTAATAAGACAAAAAGAATAAAAAATAATAAGAGTAAAAAATAATGACAAAATTAGCTGAGCTTATAATAATTGCCCAAAATATAACTTATATTGAACCTAACTCGACAAATATGGATGAATGGTCTTCTGATGAATTAGTTTTTAAGTCAATTCAGATAGCTTTAAATAATCCTGTTCAAATTAAAGCAGGATTACATATATGTGATCAGTTTCCTCCATTAAAATTAATATATAAAAGTATTTTAAATCAATATATTAAATATTTTACTCAAAAAAATATGAGCTTAAATAGTGTGAGCTTATAAAATAAAATTGAATTTATTATTTTATTTTATAGTAATTAGTATTAGGAATATGAACTTTAATATATTAAATAAGCTATTTGGATTTGTAATTAGTGTATGCAATACATATAAAATTGACGAATCGCATGGACTTTCTCATAGTATGGATGTTTTGAATTATGCAAATAATATTTATGAAGCAGAAAAATACATCCACCCTGAATTAAAAGAACAAGAGGATATAATATATATATCAGCAGTTTTACATGATATGTGTGATAAAAAATATATGAATGAAGTGGAAGGATTAAAAAGAATAGAAGATTTTATGGAAAAGGAACTAGAAATAGAGAGAAAAGAAATTATATTAAAAATTATATCAACAATGTCTTATTCTACAGTAAAAAAAAATGGATTTCCAGATTTGGGTATTTATCAATCTGCGTATCATTGTGTAAGAGAAGCAGATTTGCTTTCAGCATACAAATTTGATAGATGTGTTATTTATGACATGTATACTAATGGGAATACATTTGAACAATCGTTTGAGAAAGCAGAAAATTTATTTAGAGAAAGAGTATTTAAACATGATGAAGATAATTTATTTACTACTCAATATGCTTTAAAAGTTTATCCTACTTTACATTTAGATGCATCAAAGACTATAATGAGTTGGAAAAAAATCTTAAAAATAAGATGATAGAATATATATGCCTAAAAAGAAAGAAATTAAAGAACAAAAAAAAACTCAACCTATAGATTTTTTTTATAAAACAAATTATTCAGCTACAACGGTAGATAAATTTACAGAGATTTGGAAAAAAACATACAATAGAATTCCTTGTATAGAATGTAAACAAAATCCAGTGGAAATAAAGAGAGAAATATTTGATATACATGAACCTAGATTTGGTATTTTACGAAAACATTATTGTTTACATTGTTGGCTTCAAAAAGTTAGCTTGAAACATGATCCAATGCATAAAGTATAATTTTTTCTTGTTCGGTTAATTTTTGGAAAATATAGCATTCATCTATTTTAACTTGGAATTTCCTATTCTTGTTATTTTTACAAACAACATGTATTCCGGATGCTAAAATCTTTATATCAATTATAATTCCTCCTGTAGTTAATTTAATATTTTCTGGATCATTTAAATTTATCCATCTAATATAGCGTCCATATTGAATATCACTTAAATCATCTACATATCTGTAACCCTTTAATTTGGCATGAAAATCTAATAATTTCTCTCTAGGTAATAATAATTTTTGTAAATAATCATTTTTAATTTGTTTGATTAAGGTAGTGTTATATTTTTGTATTCCTTCATTATTGTCATTATCCAAAGCTTTCATAAAAAAATCTTTGTGTTCTTCGTTCATAATTAAATTATATATAATATATTTATTATTAAATTAAATATATTATAAATCTCTCTAGGTTTTGGTTATCTGAAAGAGATCAAGTAAAAATAAAAATATAGATGTGATACAAAAGAAAAATATCATATGCAACTCTTTGAAAATAGATGAATAGAGAGAAAATAGAGAGATTAATTAAAATCCAAAAAAAAATAAAATACAAAATAGATATTTTTTTATTTAAATTAATTTTAATATATATATTTTTAAATTAACTTAAAGAAAATAATANAGGAAAATCATCGTCCTTTTTAGTGAAATGTATTTTTTCAAAATAGATTTTTCCATATTTATAGATAAATAAAACTATTATCAAATAACTTCGTTTTGAATCTATATTTTTGGGAAAAAGTATTTCATCAAAATGAATTTCCCAATATTCCAGGATAAATTAACGATTACTATTAAAATCCATAGATTTTATCCCATTTTTTTGGCAAATAATATTTGAATCCAAATAAAACGAATATTTTGAGGATGAATTAGCTCCAATCACTAACCCATAGAAATCATCCCCAAAAAAGGAAAAATAAAATCCTGATTTTTGGATTCAGGAATCTAGGCGATGTTTTCTTACAATTGCCTTGAAGTCAAGCGAGCTTTTTTGGACAAAATTATAAAATCTTTATTTTCATGATGTAGCCATTTGTCTACATGATGTAGTGAAGAAAATCTACTGAAAAAAAGGCACTGTATACGATACTTGTAGGTATTTTACATTTTCACTTTTTTTCAAAAGTCATTTGGAAATTTAAAAATTACACACAGGTTTTTGTTGTAGAATTTTGATTTTTGGAAAATAGAATTGAAAAAGTTGTGAAAAATGGGTTGTGACCATAATGCTCACAATGCAAAAAAAATAATTCTAAAAGTGTTACTGAAAAATTTTTAATATATTTATGTAAACTATTTAGGGCCATTATGTCAGGCTAATATATATGGGTAAAATGCTAATAAAAAACCCCAAAAAATCAAACAAGAAATTTTTCTGTGAATCTTGCTCCTTCGAATGTAGCAACAAGAAAGACTTCAATCGACATTTATCCACTACAAAACACCAACGGCTAATGACGGCTAATGGATGGCTAATGGAAAAAACCCCGCATGATAACTCATTTGAGAACACACTAATCACTAACCATCTGTTACCATTAGTCAGTAACAGCGAAAAAACCCCTTATGAAACATCGTCTCAAAATCAAATTTTAGAAAATAATTTGTTAGCATCTCAGTCATCATTTTTTTCAAAGAAAAATGGGGTAAAAACCCCTGACTATTATGAGTGTGAAAACTGTAAAAAGGTATATGCACATTTGTCATCATTATGTAAACATAAGAAACTTTGCTTGGATAATGAAGGCGATGACTCTAGTTATAAAGAACAACAATTATCTACATTACCTAAGGAAAAAGAGAGTGAATTTAAGGAATTGGTGCTTCTACTACTTAAAGAAAACAAAGAAATACAGAAAAATTTCATAGAACTTATTCCACACATCAAGGGCAATATTACAAGTAATAGCCATAACACTACAACAAACAATAATCAATTTAATATTAATATGTTTCTAAACGAACATTGTAAGAACGCTATGAATCTTACTGATTTTATTCATTCCCTTCCAATTACTAATGAAACATATGATCATACCATCGAAAATGGTCTCACTAAAACTATTACTCATATGATTACTAACGGTCTTAATAATATGGATATATTGGAGCGACCTATTCATTGCACAGATCCAGCACGCAAGACGATGTATGTAAAGGATAATGATGTATGGGAAAAAGATAATGAATTGGTCAAGGTGTTGGAGGGCATAAAAATCTTGTCTCTTAAACAAAGAACGAATATATCTAAGTGGCAAGATGCCAATTCTGGATGGAAAACAGATGAAAATTTACAAACCAAATTAACTAGTTTAGTCTTTAATTCAATGACCGATATTGAAAACGATGAAAAGGAATGTAATAAAATTATCCGTGCTATTAGCAAAAATACATATTTAACTGCTGAAATTAAAAATGAATATATGAAATAATTTAGTAATTCGTTTATTTTTTATCCCATTACATTATATAATGGGAAAATCATATCGTAGACATCATAAACGACCTAAACGCAAGAACACTAGAAGGAGAAGAAGAGGAGGAGCAGATGGAGCTAGTCCTTCATCTGGTAGCTGGAGTTCAATGTTACCATCCTCTTCATCTATGAAAGAACATCTCCAAAAACAGAAAGAACATCTTCAAGAACAATATCAACAAGGATTTAAAGAAGGACAAAAACATATTGAAAGCGCTCAGCAATTTGCTCAAAATTTACATAAACAGGGTACAGAACTACATAAACAAGCATATGATAGTGGAAAGAAAGCATATCAAGGTTTTGGTATTGCTAAAAGTGGTGAATTAACTTCAATGAGATCTTCAATGGGATCAATGGGCTTTAGTTCATTAAGTAGTAAAAAACCAAATGAAACAGAATTAGCACATGCCCAAAAAGCATCTTCAATGGGAGTCCCTTCTGCTTTCTCTCAAACATCCCAAACATCTGCTCTATAAAATAAATATTTATTTACATTGTTAATAATTATTTATTTAGAAACTACTTCCAAAGGAACCACCTAAAACATCATTGGCAGCCATAGGCTCTTGCATCATATCCATTCCAGGAGTAGCAGCTCCAACTAAAGGTGTTTCTGGTCCTGCATACATATTATTGAAATTTGGTGTTTGAGGAATGGAGTACTCATTTGTTTGACTTTTCATATTTGTCATTTGAGCTGGAGGAGGAGGTTGAGAAACACTTATTTGAGCATTATGAACTTGACCCGAAATAGGTTGTGTTACTCTTACATTTACTTGTTTTTGATTTTTATCATCTTTTTTAGAATTTGTTTGACCATCATATACATCCATCAATCTGTCAATTAATAATTGAACTTTTTCTCCAACTTTAGTTTGCATGGTTAAAATAATAAAAATTGTTGGAAGAATAATAGTAATCAAATTAACATCCCCATATGCTACTTTACTGTAGGTAGGAATATATACAATAATTTTGTGAATAAAGTAAAGTGCTAAAAACATAGCAAATATTTGTCCAATAACTTCTACTAGAATTACTAAACTTCCCTTATCGTCATCTACTTCAGGAACATAATTTTTAATTAATTTTAATAGTAAAATAACAGGAATAATAGCTAAAATAGTATATTGTAAAATATTTAATAATGTTGCTTTTTGTGCTTCGTCAAAAGGAAATACACTTTTAATAAATCCTTCATCATTATTATTAGATGTATTTTTTTCTAGTCTATCCATATGTTTTATAATTAGAAATAAAATTATTTAAAATAATAATTATAAATATATAAATAATGTTGAAGCATGTGGTTGATTTAAATAAATTCAAAAATCGAGATAAGAATCAAGAATATCATGAAGAATATCAATATCTTAATTTAATTCAAGATATTCTAAATGAAGGAACAATGGAAAAAGGTAGAAATGGTTTTACTAAATGTAGTATTGGTTCAGTAATGCATTTTTCGTTAGAAAATAATAAAATTCCTATTTTAACTACTAAGAAAACAGCTTGGAAAACTTGTCTTAAAGAATTATTATGGTTTATTAAGGGACAAACAAGTAATAAGATTCTTAATGATCAAAAAGTTCATATATGGGATGGAAATTCAACGAAAGAATTTATGAAATCAAGAGGTCTACAAGATTATAAAGAAGGGGATTTAGGTCCTTTATATGGATATCAATGGCGTTTTTTTAATGCTCCATATGAAGATTGTGATTCCAATTACAGCGGCAAAGGGGTAGATCAACTCCAACATGTAATTGATTGTTTAAAAGATCCTGATCAAAGATCTTCTAGAAGGCTTGTAGTTAGTGCATGGAATCCATGTCAAATAGATGAAGGGGTATTACCCCCGTGTCATGTATTATTTCAATTTAATGTAGTAGATGGAAATAAATTAAGTTGCACTCTATACCAAAGATCATGTGACGAATTTTTAGGAATTCCCATTAATATTGCTTCCTACAGTTTTCTAACGCATTTAATTGCTAAACATTGTGATTTAGAACCTTATGAATTCATTCATTATGGAGGAAACTGTCATATATATGACGATCATTTTGATCAAATGGGTGAACAGATTTTAAGAAAACCGTTTGAATTTCCAACAGTAGAAATCATTAATAAAAGAGAATCTATAAATGATTATATTTTAGAAGATTTTATAATTAAGGATTATCAATGTCATAGTCAATTAAAGGGTGATATGAGAGCTTAAATATGATATGTATCATATTCTTTTATTAATTTCTTAGAATATATGAAGTTATTTATATATTTTTGGAAATAATAGGTGTTATCATAAGAACTTTTCAGATGTAAATTTTTTTCATTGATATTAAAAATAGGTCGACCAGAACCATAAAAAATATAAATTTGCTTTTGTCGCCATATTTCTTGTTTTTCTTTTGGACTTAAATCGGATTTTTTAGCCATATAGAAAATATAAATATTTGTTTTTAATTGGTTTAGCAAATGTTAATTGGTTAATTTAGGGAAATGCGAAAAGATTACTCATTTTTAGTATAATAATTTATTAAAAATGAGTTCAAGTTCATCATTAGCAGCAGCAAGAAGAAGAAGAGCAGGTGGTCCACAAACAGTTTCCGCACCTCCAGGTAGGGGTCCTCCCCCAGCTCAATCAACTAAACAAACTACTTCCTCAAATAGTTCTAATATTCCTCCTAATCCTTTAATGATTTTACAACAACATCATGCAAAAATTACTATGCTTGATGAACAAATTCAGAAACTCTTAAGTAATCAAGAGTTTCCTCCACCGATTCCTACTTCTAATCCTCCTTTGGAAAAAGAAACTAGCGATGAACCAAGTCCAGTTCAACAGAAATTTGATTTAAATGAGGTTACAGAATTATTATTGTCTAGAATTGAAGGTCAATTAGATTTAAAAGTTTTTTATGATAACGATCAACGATTAGCTTCGGAAATTGAAAATTTAAATAAAATTATTCTTCAACAACAATCAACACTAAATCATTTAAATAAATTGTTATATTTTATTATTAGCAATTTAAAATTAGATTTTAATGAAAGTCAAGATCAAAAATTAGAAGAGGAAGAAAATATTAATCTTGTAATAGGTGATCATTTAGAAAATCAATCGGAAGATTCAATGATTACACAACAACCAACATTTCCAAAATCAGTAAAAATAGATTTAAATAATAATGAAACTACTGAATATACCCCTATTGAAGAAGAAGATGAATCTAATTATGATCCTAATATAGAATATACAGAAGACGGATTAGTTATTCCTCCTGTAGATTAATACAATATGTTCATAAAAATCATAGTAAGTAAACCTAAAGATATAATTATGAATCCAAAAGAAATAATAAGAGGAATTTGATATCTAAATATAACAGTATCAGGCATTAACTTCTCAAAATTGCATTTTTTATTTAAAGTATTATAATGTTTATAATATAAGAAAAAATATTGCACCGATAAAATAACACATATCAATGAAAAAATAATAGAAATAAAAAACATATTTTTTTTATGAAAGTTATAGTTTTTACCAAAAATCATTAGATTTTCATTATAAGCTAATAAAAAAAATAATATACATGTTGTAAATACTTGTGCAACAAAATTATGGCTATTTTCAAAATCGTCTTCTAAGTGATCTAATCTTGTTTTACATTCTAAAGGAGAAAATTTGGTCATTTATATATTATATAAGTAAAAAGTTAAAAATAAATCTATAAAAATAAAATAATATGAAAACTTTAATCTCTATTTTAATATTTTGTATTGTTTTATTTATTTATCTTCATATAAATTTTCATCTTCGGACAAGTAATGATTTAGAAGTATATGAAATTGATCAACCATCTAAAGAAAAATTGGAAGAAATATGTGACTTGAGACAACCAGTTATATTTGATTATAATGTAGATGGTTTGTTAAATGATTGTAATATTGATAATATAGAAAAAAATTATGGTGCTTTTGATATTAAAGTTAGGAATATAAAGGAATATGATGATGTTTCCGAATTATATTTACCTTTGACTTTAAATACTGGAAGAGAAATATTCCGAAAAGATTCTGAAGAGAGATATTTAAGCGAAAATAATCAAGAATTTTTAGAAGAAACTAGTTTAATTAAAAATATGCGTTATAATGATAATTTTTTAAGACCTTATTCAGTTAGTAATTGTAGTTATGATTTATTATTTTCTTCTAACAATACCAAAACCATTTTGAAATATGAATTAAATTATAGGAATTTCTTTTTAGTAACACAAGGAAGCGTTAAAATAAAATTAATTTCTCCCAAATCATCTAAGTATTTATACACTATAAAAGATTATGATAACTTCGAATTTCTCTCTCCTGTAAATCCTTGGGATGTCCAAAACCAGTTTAAATCTGATTTTGACAAATTAAAAACATTAGAAGTTACATTAAATAAAGGGCAAATTATTTTTATACCTGCATATTGGTGGTATAGTATTTGGTTTCAAGAAAATACTAGTCTAGTTTCATTTAAATATAAAACTTATATGAATAATATTGCAATTTCAAATCACTTATTAGTCAATATGCTTCAAAATCAAAATGTAAAGAGAGAAATAGCAAAGAAAAAAAATATTGAAGAGGAAAATAGAGAGGAAACTAAAAAAGAAGATTAAATTATTGTTAATATATATATGCGATTTATTACAGCTTCTATGAATATTTTTATTTTTTTTGTGATCGTTTCCTTTACAATGGATAATTTATTGTTTCAATGTAATTTCCCTTCATTATATTCATTTATTAATAATTTTATTCATCATATCATATCAACCTATATTTGGTTTGGTTCTTTTATATTTGGAAAATATTTTTATCATTTATTATTTTTGTGTATTGTTTTACTTTTACAATATTTTTTTAATTGGGATTGTCCAGTCACATTGGAATATAATAAACAATGTGGATTTAGTAAAAAATCGGGACATAAAGATATTTTTTATTTTATTAATAAACCTTTTTTTAATCATCTTCCCTATTATTCCTTTTATATTTTGTTAATTTTGTATGATGTTTATAATTTATTACTACATAATAAAATAAAATTGATTTTTTAAAGAATATTAAATATAAACTATCATTATTATCATGTCTGTGCAATATAAAATATTAGTTAACGACCGGAATTATACAGATTGGAATTTATTTGATGCCTTATCTCTCAATGAAATAGAAGAAAAATTAAATATTAATCCAGCATCAAATAAATTGTTTTCAAGTGATATATTTGAATTTAAAGACGAACAAATAAATATTCTTCACTCTAGTGTAAGATGCATGCCTTCTATTCCAGGAATTCTAGTTTTAAAAGGTAATAAAACATATGGGAAAATAAAAGATAAATTCCTTTATAAATGTATTCCAGATGATAGAAGGTTTCCTGAGTTTTTAATGCCTTATAATGTTAAATTAGGATTTTCTAAAAACATAGACAATAAGTATATTGTATTCAAATATCATAATTGGAATAATAAACATCCACAAGGCACCATCGTAAGCGTGTTAGGTGATGTTGATGTATTATCTAATTTTTATGAATACCAACTATATTGTAAAAGTCTTTACGCTTCTATTCAAGAATTTAATAAAGCTGTGAGTAATAAATTAAAGAAAAAAACAGCTCCCGAATTTATTTCCTCCATGATTTCCAAATATAATCTTAAAGATAGAACTGATGAACCTATTTATAGTATTGATTCAAAAGAAACCACTGATTATGATGATGCGTTTAGTATTATTGATTTAGGGAATAATGCCTTTAAAATAAGTATATACATATCCAATGTTCCTCTTTGGATGGAAGAATTAGATTTATGGAATTCATTTTCCGAGAGAATATCTACCATTTATTTGCCAGATAGAAAACGACCCATGATGCCTCTNTCATTATCTAACTGTGTTTGTAGTTTATGTGAACAGGAAATCAGGTTAGCATTTGGAATAGATATTACTATAAAAGATAATGAAATAATAGGATATTGTTTAGATAATTCCTACATCAAAGTTTATAAAAATCATGTATATGAAAGTAAAGAATTAAAAGGAGATCCAAATTATAAATTAATGCTTAAAGTGGTAACGGATTTGTCAAAAGATTATAAATATTTAAAAAGAATAAATGATAGTCATGATATGGTAGCTTATTTAATGATTTTAATGAATTATTATACATCTCGGGATATGGTAAGATATAATAATGGTATTTATAGGTCGGTGTCTTTTAATAAAGATTATAAAATAGATGATACTTTACCTGATAATGTAAATAATTTCCTTAAAATATGGAATAGTTCATGTGGTCAATATGATTTATATGATGAGAGAAAATGTCATGAAATGTTGGATTTGGAATCTTATATTCATTGCACATCACCTATTCGAAGGTTGGTTGACTTATTAAATATGGCTAAGCTTCAAAAAAATCTTTTAATGATAAATTATGGTGAAAAATTTGATATATTTTATGAAAATTGGACAAATCGTTTAGAATATATTAACACTACAATGAGAGCAATTCGGAAAATACAAAGCGATTGTAATTTACTTCATTTGTGTTCAACAGATCAAAAAGTATTGGAAACTGAATATGATGGTTATGTATTTGATAAAATTATCAGAAATGATGGATTATACCAATATATAGTGTATCTTGAAGATTTGAAATCTGTTTCACGAATTACATCTCGATTTGATTTGATAAATTTCCAGAAATATAAATTTAAAGTATATGTCTTTCATGAGGAAGCAACATTAAAGAAAAAAATTAGATTACATATTTTAATTTAAAAAAATAATAATAACAATATTAAATGCATATAATTATGGATCAATTTCACAGTAAATTTTGCAAACCTTCTATGAATGAAATGATCATTTATTATTTTTTATATCCATCGCAATTTTTTAGAGATATGAA
>JGI10211J14876_10000260_pt1 | contig 22036 bp, 19 predicted proteins | sample Etolagsediment_FD_14876 | JGI IMG/M metagenome (IMG submission 14876)
TTGGNTNTGAGGGTCAGTTTGCTAAATGGTGAATGGGAACGATTATGGGCAGGGAAGCCTTTGGCGGCTTAAAAATCCACCTACAAACTACAGATGCACCCTGTAGATTCCGGCGATGGGGTAAATTGTTTACAAGACAAGGTATCCGGGGTAGAATTTGGTTTTCGCGGGAATGACAGAAAAGCCAATTGCCTAACAACTTTGTAACAGTAATTTAGATAAAAAGTGACGGGCTGTAAAATGGATTGGCAGACCAACTATAAGGATTTAAAGAGGCAAAGAGACGCGATGGTCGGCAAGGATGAGATTAGATTGATTGAAAAGCGAGACCTTGTCCATATAGCAATTTTAGCGGCAATAGCTCTTGTGATTGGTGTGTACTTGATCGCCACAACAGTTCTTATTGCTAAAGATGGCGTAGGGTATATTGAGCGTGCTCAACAATTACCAAAAGATCCTATAAGCATTATCAAAAGACACCCCCCGGGCTATCCGTTTCTGATCCTTGTGACTCATAAATTGGTTACATTGTTCAGTAACGGCTCATCGGTTCAAGGCTGGATATATTCAGCTCAAGGAATAACTCTGTTGTGCAGGTTGCTTGCGCTCATTCCTTTGTACTTAATAGGGAAATTATTGGTTGGCAGCAAAAACAGCTTCTTGGCGATCCTTATTCTTGTAATATTGCCGCACTCTGCCAAATATTGCGCCGAGGTTTTAAGAGAGTGGCCATATATTTTATTGTTGGCTACCGGCCTTTTCTTTTTGCTTTGGGGTGCTAAATCCGGCAGGTGGTGGGTATTTGGTCTTGTTGGCTTAAGTGCTGGATTGGGATATTTGATACGCCATGAGAGCGCACAGTTGGTTGTGTATGGTTTTCTGTGGGTAGCAATAAGTATGTTCAGGCCAAAACTGTGGGGTATGTCTAGATGTAGAATTCTTACTGCCCTTGCGTTATTACTTATAGGTTTTGCTATACCGGCTGTGCCATATATGAAGTGTACAGGCAGAATTGTTCCCCCTAAAGTAAACCGTATTATGAAATCTTTTTCTTTTAATGCTTTGCCAGATGAAACGGATGAGCCAAAAATAAACACTGTTAGTTTAAATTATAATACTGCAGAAATTATACCTCGCAATGTTTTGAAAGCTCTTGGTGCGATATTTAAAACAATAGGGGAAAGCCTGATGTGGTTTTTTATGCTGCCGTGGGTAATAGGGCTGTACTATCGCTTTCGAGGCAATGCTGAATATGCAGAATTGTTTTGCATAACAGTTTTCATGTTGTTAAATGTGACAATGATGGTTCTTCGATATTCCATTATTTCGGAACATGCCAGCCAAAGATGGTCTCTTCCTTTGATCACGTTTACTGTTTTTTATATTCCTGCTGGATTAACCATTATCGCAAGACACTTGGAAAACATATTCCAAAGAAACCTGAAAAAAACTGGTACTTCAAACAAGAAATGTTTGCCATGGTTTTTAATTTTACTTCTGATAGGTATTGGTATTTGCCTGCCTAAGTTGTTGAGGCCTATAGGTATAAAAAAGAAAGGCTATAGAAAAGTGGCAAAATGGCTCAATCAAAATACGCACTCAGATGATATCATCGCAGGAGGTGACATTCGAATAAACTTTTATGCCGGGCGTGTTGGAAAGGAAATGCAAATAGCCAGAAGCACAATCTCTGGCGGAAAGATACGGACAGATGATTGGGTTAATATTGTGGGGACTTTTGACAGAGGATATCAGAGACTGTATATTAATGGTACGTTGACTTGTGAAAAGAAAACTTTATTTTCAGACCTCTGTTCAGGTGAGGGTGACTTGACTATCGGCAAATCGCATGGTGGTAGCCGTTCATACTTTAAAGGCATATTAGACGAGGTGGCTATTTATAGTCGAGCTCTGAGGCCAGATGAGATTAGAGAATTATATGATAGCCGAATGTTTGCAACGGAAGATAGCGGAATGATTGGCGGTTGGACTCTTGATCGTGATGCAGTTGGTATAAACGGCAAGCCTAATACAGCTATGAACTTTAACGGGATTGGAGACAGTATTGATCTGTCAGATTATTCTTCCCGTCTCAATAACGGCCCATTTAGTATATCTGTCTGGACCAAGCCGGAATTATTAGACAGAATGAACTGGATTGTTGGCAATGGGGCGCAGTTTCACATTGGGATTCGTAATTCAAAGGTTTATTTCTGGATTCGAGAGAGACCGCCAGGACATGAAATTCCTGCTGATGCAGCATATGTGATAACATCGACAAACGAGAGAACAAACGAATTGAATGCAACATTCAATAAGCCAGTACAGAAAAAAAACTCAGTGTGGATAAACAAGAGAGAAAAGAAAAAAAGAATTGTTATTTATAAGGTACTTTAGCTTTACCAGCCTTTTTTTGAAAATACTACTGGAATTGTTTGCAGGAGGATATATATATTTAGCAAAAGTGACCTTCTTTGAATATATAGAAAATCGTACTTGATTTTATGTTTGGGATGCAGGTTATAAAAATTTCTTATTTGTGCCAATCCCGTAAGTCCAGGCTTTACAGCAAGTCTCAGCCCTTGAAGTGCTTTGTGGAGTTTAACAAAGTGTAGTCGTTCCGGCCGGGGCCCTACGAGAGACATCTGGCCGCAAAGCACATTGAATAATTGTGGTAATTCGTCCATTCGTGCGGTTCGTAAAGTTTTGCCTATTCTCGTGATACGAGGATCGTTTTGCTTGGCCAATACTGGGCCGATCATTTTCTCTGCATCTTTTAGCATTGTCCTGAATTTGTATAATGTAAATGTTTTTCCATCCTTGCCAACTCTTTGCTGTTTGTAGAGAGCTGGCCCAGAGGAAGTTAGCTTGATAAGTAAAGAAATTAGAAACATTAAGGGGCAAAGAACAACTAAGATGCCTATACTAACTATTATATCAAGTATCCTTATTAGGAACTCATCGATATCCGATTGTCTGCCGACAAAAGTGTTCAGTAACTCAACTGAGGAGCTTCCGTTTATCCTTTCAAGCAGAAGCCCCAAGTAAACGGAAGGGCTGAACAGAATGTCAGCCTTGAACTTTTGCTGCAGATAAAGCAGTAGGTTCAGGTCTTTTGCATCAGTTATTTTTTCGCTCACCACTATTTCGTCAACATTCGAATACTCCAGCATCTCTCTAATCTGGTCAATTCGTTTCCTTTCTACATTTGCCTTTTTGTTGACAATACCATCTACTTTGCCCTCGCCGAGTATTATCACCTGCTTCTTTATCTTCTTTTTTGCTTTCAAAATAACCTGATTAACCTTAAAAATCAAAAGCAGATTAATAAGAGATGTAATGGCAAATACACTCGTCGGAAAAGCCGCCCATTGGGATCTGAAAGCATAAACGAAAGCTATGCTAAGTAAAGTCCCGAAAAACAAACCGGAGGCTGTTCTGGTAAATAAATCCCAGGAAGACCTGAACCGTTTCTTGTAGACTCCGAAAAAAGACAGAGCTAATATGTAAATCAAAGTCAGAAATAAAAAACTCTTCTTATAAGGCAGGAAACTCCGTTCTGGAATTGGCAAACCGTACCTGATTAGAAAGGAGATAAGGAACCCAAGATTTATTAGGACAATATTTAGTATAAGTAGAAATATTTTCATTATAATAAAGTCTGCAGACTTCTTTACTTTTGGTAGCGAATTAAACACTCTCAAAAAAGTGCTCAGGTACAGATTTCGTCTCTATAGGCATCCAAGATTTGATTTTCATCGAATTGTGCCTCAGCTTTTCGCCTACTCATCCTTCCCATTCTTTCAAGTTGTTCCTCAGACACAAGTGTCAGTTTCAAGACGTAATGCTCCAAAGCATTACAATCATCCACGTTTATTAGATACCCATTAATACCATCGTCAACTGTATCCCTACAACCTTTCCAGTCAGTCGTTATGATGGGTTTACCGCAAGCCATAGCTTCAAGAAGAGAACGTGGTACACCTTCGTTATATTTCGAAGGCAGAACAACAACATCAACTTGGCGTAAAACCTGTAATACATCATCGGATGGAGGCAAATACTTAACAATACCTTGTTTTTGCAAAGATAAAATCTGTTCTAAAAGTGCTTTTGATTCTTTTCTACTATTGTCTACCATCCCCATAATCCAAAATTCGGCATGATGCTTATTGTTAAGGTGAATCTTTTTAGCTACTTTCATAAAAAGATCATAACCTTTTTTGGGAACCATGCGGCCAAACATAAAAAATCTTCGTACTGTGTTTCTTTGTAAAGAAGGAGCAGGGCAATAGCTGTCTAAATCAACGCCTGACCCCGGAACACACCGACATAAATGTTCAGGCACCAAACCACCTTTTATGATAGTCTGCATGTCTTCGTTGTTCTGAAAGAATACTCTTTTTGATTTTGCCATCGCAAACTTATAGAGCAACGAGATTATGTAATTGAGTGGCCCTCTTCTGTCAAATGCTTCACCGAGTCCTGATACATTTGCGATCTGTTCGAATCTAACAAAATTACGACATATTCCAGCATAAAGATTGCACTTAACAGTAAAAGTCAAGACTATATCTGGCCGAATAATTCGAAGCAACCGAAGAAGTCTAACACATGAATATATTTCTTGAAATGGATTTATGCCCCGCTGAGTGAGAGGCAGCGTGTAATGCTTAACTCCCAACTGAACCAGCTTATCTACATAATCGTCAGATGGAGCAAAAACACTAACTTCGTGCTCATCTTTTTGAAGAAACTGAATTAGACCTCTTCTATAATTGAACACATGCCAAGACGTGTTGGCAAATATCACAATTTTCATATGATTGTGAACCACTGTTAACTCATATGCCATTTGTTAAAAAAAGACCGCTGACTTTTTCATCTCATAATTCTAGCTTGCCAATTTTCGGCATTTGAGAATAACCCGACAGAATATTGAAATTAAAACTGCGATATTAATAGACACATAAAATATGACAAATACACTTGACAATCTAAAAACAATCATTAATAGCAATATAGGCGCAAGAAAACCAGAGAAGCTAGCCAAATTATGGATTAAGCGGTATCCAAAATAATAAAAACCTTTTGAGACTTCTCCCGATTTAATTTCGGCACGCTGGGCCATAGGAAATGTATTTATAAATTTATGGTAAATGAGTCTTGAAAGTATATTGGACAGCGACGCCAAAGCTCCTAAAGTAATTAATATGCTTCTATCAAGCTTAAGATGTAAAAGTTGGTTAACGGAATTGAATGAAACTTCTGAATAATTAAATGCTCCGACCCCAACAGATAAAAAAAGCAAAGCATTAATTATATAGCCATTTATAGCATCAAGAATTTGGCCATAATTGCCAGAAGTCTTTCTAAATCTGGCAATGTTGCCGTCTACACAATCAAGAACTATCCAAAAGTTGACAAACAAAGCCCCCACGATTTTGGTCTCATAATTTCCCAAAGCCAAGCACACACATCCCACAAGGCCAACTACCATCGAAAGACATGTTGCATGATTTGCCGAAATGCCCATTTTTAGAAACAGCCAAGTCGGATAAAAGGATACTGGCCGCACCACATAATACAACCACATATCTTGTCTATCTTCTTGTTGTTTTGTTGAAAAATAACTATTTTTTATATCCTTTAATTTCATAGTAGATTCCGAGCCGTTTTTGTTTAACATTACATTATTACCAAAATCATTATTCTGTAACAAACATTATAAATATCCCAAACTTTCAAGCCTTTGTCTTACGTCTTGAATATCTACCGTCAAGCAGTTCAACTTCAGAAAATTGCCGTTTTAGTTCCTCCTCCAGTAGCAATGCAAGTGTTGTTTTTCCGGCCCCTGAGATACCGGTCAACCAAATTATCCGCCCAGTTTTTGTTGCCATTAATTCACCTTTCTTTTTGTTAATAAAAACTTATTGAACAGGAGCCTGTTTGATACATTTAATTAAAGTAGCCAGCATAATTAATATACTGTAAATCATATAGATTAGCAAGTACAACTCTACAAGATTGAGAAATAGAGCAACTAAAAGCAAGGGCGCTCTTGCATTAGCCAAAAGACGTGGAGCTATTTTCCAAAACGTCAACTTGACTCCGCTGGCAAATTTGGCCCCTGAATTGTAATTAAGAAGTACCTGCCCTCTAAGGCTAAGGAGCACCCGCATGAAAGTTGCATAAACTTCAACCATAGCGACCAGAAGTATGTAGCTGTTGGAAATGTAGTTTGAAAAGTATAAATGTGATTGATTACAACTAGTGTAAATACTAACAGCCGCAGCAACTGGGACCAAGGTATGAAAGATCAGTCCGCTCAGAAAATCCAGATATTCACCTATTTTACTTTCTTTGTTTGTTACCCTGGCAACATCACCGTCTACGCAGTCGAGAATATTGGAAACTATTAAAACCACACAACCGCTTACAAACAAAGGAAACCTATTACCGCTGCACCCAATCATAATTACCCCGACAAATACACAGAGCATTCCCAACATAGTGATTATTACGGGTGATACGCCTAATGTGGCGAAGACTGCTGATATCCGAAATGAGATAGGACGCAATAAATAAAACCAAGAGTGTGCAATCAAATCATTGGTTGCCTTATTTGCCGCGGCATAGCTGTTTTTTACATCTCTCCATGAATAGGACTCTTTTGGCACTTCTACCTCCGATCCGGCAGATAAAAAAGATTAGGTTTATCCCATTGTACTGATATTTTTCCCTTAGAGCAGTTTTTTATGAAGCCGTAGAACAAGGAAATTCTACTAACATATCAGTACCTTTGAGGTGTTTTCTTCAATGCAAAATACTGGATTTCAATACAAAGTTTCAAGGCAATATAAAATGCAAGCACGACAATAAATGGTGCAAGAAAACCAATAGGTCCATTAAGTGGCATATATCCCAGGTAAAAAATCACAAAAGCAATCAACGGTATTTCCAAAATTCTTTTTTTTCTTGTAAAAAGATAGAATTGAGAAAGAGCTACTGCGGCTCCTAGGAAAAAATAGACGAAAATTATGCCTATGAAACCAAAATCCACATATGCTACACCCAAATAGGTTGAAGTTGAATAAGAAGTAGTCTGTCGATGTGGGTAAATCAATTTATTCAATTCATGTGAAAACGGGACTTTATAACGAATGCCCGGAAGAGAAGTTATCAGTTTCTGAAAATGAACATCACCGTTTTTGTGCTTAAGTTCTCCGCTCCGAATAAATTCTATTATGTACACATTATATTTGCCATTTCCCAGAAAAATCCTTTTTGCTAACTTGCTACTGACAACACTGATAATGTTGTCCTGTCCTAATGTGCTTTGTAACTTAGGAGACAGAAAACTTATACCTACCAGTAGAAAAAACAAGCAAACTACGAAAATTGCAATAGACCGGACTTCAAGCTTTAAAATCAAAGATGAGAGAAAAACCAGATATACTATGCACCATAAAAAAGGCGACCTTGTTCCATCTCCTGCTACAAAAGTAAATAAAGCCAAAAACAAGAAACAAGAGATTGCGATCCATAAAAATCTTCTCGTTTTGTAATAAAATAATAAACTCAGTGAAAGTAAATAGGGCCAGCCTATCCTCATAAACATTCTTATCAGCCCCTGACCCCTATAACTGCCTCCAAAATAATGGGCTTTGGTAATATATTTTCTCCCGCTTGATACCATCGCTGCGCTCTCTGATCCACTTTGACCTTTGATTAGTCCAACAATTGCTTTGACCAATACCGGCATTCCCTGGTAAAGGTATAAACCCATGGCAAACAACATGAGAGAAAAAAGTGCAATCGAAACCAGGTAATAGGTTTGAGGATATTTCAGGCCTAAATCCTTTTTCAGGAACTCACCGGGCATGTTTGATTTATACGGCAAGGCATTCTGAAAGAACAGAAACGCGAGCATGAAAGAAAACGAGGCAGTTGTTGCAACTACCAACGGATAGGCATCTGGTGATATTCCTGTAAGCTGTGCATAGATTGTCGACGGCCACACAAATACAATTTCACAAGCCATAAAAAACAGAAACGGTGTAATGATAAATGATTTGCGGCTGTCATTTTGCCAGCAGCGTACAAACATAACTAAACACAATAATAGAAGGAAAAACCCGATGAACGACATGGTATTGCTCTATATAAGAAACTTTTGTTAAATAAAAAACTTTAGCTTGAAGTCATTTATTTCGAATTGTCATTAATTGCAGATTGCCAAATATCTATACGACGCGCAGTAAGATTACCAATTGACAAACACTCCTCTGCATACTTACGTGCCCGCTGGCTTAGGTCTTTCCTTGCCCCATCATCCATTTTCAGGATTCGTTCTAACTGAGCAAGAAGATCTGCCTTATCTCCAGGTGCAGCCAGACCCACTATATTCTCCTTGCCAATAAAACCATTATCTGCAACATTCCAAGCTACAACAGGCAAGCCACACGATAGGTATTGGGCAATTTTCTGAGAATATGAAGCCGAATCTTCCTCGAACAGTACACCCAACAAACCCAATGATCATTTCTCTACGCCTAATCCAGTGCTATAATCTAATCTTTGGGACCAGAAGTCTATTCTATCGGCAAAGGCTTTCTCAACAGACAAATACTTTTTGGCAAACTCTACAGCCTTTTTCGTATGTTCTTTTTTTTCTTGTTCTGTTTTGTCAATCCATTTTCTTAACGCCGCCACGAAATCCGGAATGTACTCGTATCGTACTAAAGTTCCCAGGCCCGATTCCTCTAAAAAGGCATTCCCCGTTGGCGTAGATATCACTGGTTTTCCGCAAGCTATATATTGACGTATCTTCTGGTTTGAGTTCCCCACATAATGCATACGGTCAGACAGGTCGAAAGCAATGCCCACATCAAATGAATTGATCCAGATAGGTACATCTGCATAAGGGACTAAACCTGGGAGAACACAGTGTTCAAGAACGTGCAATTTCATGGCGAATCTTCTAAGTTCTTCAAGCTCCTCTCCTCCTCCTACGATTATGCACCCGATATTAGGATAGTTCTTAGTCAGATATGGAAGAGCCTCAATCATTTGGATGCCTCCGCGTTCCCAGGGTTTACCGCCAACAAAACCAATTATCGGATCAAATGCCTCTAAACCTGTTTGCTTCCGGGCTACATTTTTGGGAACGGGACGGAATCGCTTGGTATTGGTGGCGTTGTCAATATGAGTTATTTTTCTTTCGTCAATTCTCAAAAATGCCTGATTTCTTTTAACCAGTTGGGGCGTGCAGGAATCCACTGCAATAGCTCTTGATACTATGATTCGGGCCATCCATTGATGGGGATAACGCATGATTTTAGCGAATAATCCTTTGAGATTCTTTTTCTGGCGCAGATACTTCAGTGTAGGATCTCCAAGCACCCTTACGACTACAGGTATCTTCTTTGTCAACGCATAGAGGGCGAGTCCAAGAGGCAGCAGTCCAATCCGGGTTACTATCAAGTCAATGCGTTTAGATGAACGAACGGATCTTATGGCGTTAAGTACTTTAATTTCGTGTAAAAAATGCCATATTGTTCGAGGTGTTGGACGTACAAAGGTGACCAATTGTGGATCCAGTTCAACGACAGATTCTGTTTGGGGCAGAATTAGGTGAACTCGTTCTCCAAAGGTTTCACACAGCACATTAACAAATTCGCGTTCATTCACACCCGGTCCATCGGGTCTCGAAATATCTACTGATGAAACATACAGAATGTTGAAAGTTTCTTTGATGGAATTTCGCATTTTAATCTCTTTTATGCCCTAACAACACAGGTGTCTTTAAAAACCGGTTCTATCTACGGATTAAATAAACGCTCCGTATTAAATTTTTATAGATTACAAAGTCAGATTTATTAAAAAATATCATATCCCTGATTTTGTTTTCACTGATTTTGCAGTAAACAAATGTCTTGGACAGAGCTGAAACTATGTAAGATATTGATGTTGCCCAAGCAGCCCCCACAATACCATACTTGGAAATCCATAAAATATTCAGTATGACATTTAACATAAGTGTTATGGAATTAATATAAATATTTAATTCAGGTCTCTTGCGACCATATAAATCGTTCGATAATACTTTTCCTCCACTCATTGCTACCACACCAATTAAAAAAATCTGAAACGGCAAGACTGAGTCAAGAAATTTTTCAGAATAAAGCAAAAGTATTAAAAACCTGCCTATGAAAAACAAGAACACCGCTCCAATAAATGTGACTAATAGAACATTACGAAAAACAATTGGAGTCAGTTCCTTTAATTTTTTCTCATCTGTCTCTGAAGATACTCTTGGAAAAAGCACCAATCCTGCTGATTGCGAAATAAGCCAAATTCTCTCGGAGATTTCAACGGCGGCCACATAAAGCCCTACTGCGATCGGATCCAGAAAGGCGTTTACTAAAAAAATATTTACTTTATAGCGAAAGAGCCCAATCGCATTACCAAGATATATCTTGAAACCATATGTGAACGCATCCTTGGCATAAGATTTATTAAAACACCAGCCAAAAGACAGTATGCTCTGCTTTGTCAAATAAACTGAAGCACCTATTCCAACAAGATAGGATAAAACGTAAGCAATGATGGCCGCGCTTACGCCCATATTGAACACCAACAGAAAAATTGATAAAGAAATCAGAAACGCAAACACCTGAAGAATAGAAGCGAGATTGAATTCCTTAATTTTTTGCAGTCCTAAAAGGAACTGATTAAGGACAGTAAAACAAAGCTGCAAAGGGATCAGGAATAGAGCTAAGATTAAATACCCTTTTTCAACTTCAGGAAAGAGAGAACTGCTGAAAAATATAATTATTATCAACCCTATTGAGAATCCAACAATCCCAAGAAAAAAAGAAAGCATGATATTAGTTGCAAAGATATCATTCGGTGGGTACTTTCTGCTGCCAATATAAAAAATAGAAGCCTGCCCAATCCCAAAAGTCCCAAAGCTTACCAGCAATGACGGCAGTAATATTGCTAATGAATAAACCCCTTTTAATTCAGGGCCCAATATCCGGGCGATGATAACAAAGATCCCAATACCCAGAAAGAGCCGTAACACCCTTGTTGTGATCGTAATTAAAGTATCTGCTGTGAATTTTCCTATCGACTTACTCATATAATTCTTATCGTCTTTACCGTTTGCTTTTCAGTTGCCGAGACAAAGAAGCACATCTTAGACGTTTTTAGTATATACTGATTCTATTTAACAATAATCGGTTCTTTCCTGCGGCTTTATAGACTTCCAATCTTATCTTTTCGGCAACGATTCTCTCTTTCAGGGTATATTCAAAAATACCGCCGGGATCAAACTCGTTGTCCTCCACATGTGTTATTTCCCGCCACATCTTGCCGTCAAAATACGACAACTTGAAATCTTCAGCATAATATTTCGGCCTGTACCATCCGATTTCTATCATTTCTATGTGAGTAGCTTCTTTAAGTTTTAATACCATTATATTTGGATAGCTGTCTCGCGCAAAAGCGGTGTAGTTCTTCTTATTCTCAAGAATATCTATTCCGTCTATTGCATTGGCAGGCCCAAAGCCCGAACGACACTTACTGGAAAATTCAATTTCAGTTCCGTTGGAATGCAGGGCATGATCAACCAGTTCACTAAATTCATTCAACGAATAAACATGAAAATATTTGTTTTTATACAGAAGCTTAAATGGAAGCTTGCGAGGCTTTCTAATTATCGCCACCGAGCAACCGTATTTGTTTGCGATACGCTGAAAATCAGAGGCCTGCCATAAGTTATAGGCCTCTATAAAAGCATTTATTGCACTTGCCCTAGTTGTAAATTTGAATATATCTCCAACATATTCATTCGCTCTTTTTATCGTTTCTTTTCCTAAATGGGGTATATAAATAGGGTAATTTAAATCAACCCAGTTCATAAAAACTCCGCGGCGAGAAAAACCGCTCCACATTCGTGTAAGGGGAGGAGTCATTATCAGTTTATCTTGTGGTGTATTATCCTTTAGCCAGAGCTGAACATCTTTCATGGCCGTAAGTTTCTTATATCTGCTTGGAGTTCCGAATTTATAAAAACCAAAAGGTATTAAAGATATAAGTGAAGCGCCGACTATAATAAAAAAGGCTGTTTCCTGATATCTTAATGCTTTCCATTTTATAAATTTAAATAAAAGAATGCAGACTAAGCTTGCACTTACAAAATACCAAACGTTACTTTGAAATCTTAATGCTTGCCATGAATACATCGATAAGATCATAAGAACGACAAATAGTGACCCTATATATGGTTTACTTTTCTTTCTGTGTTCGAATAAGATCAGGACAGAAAGAACGGGATATAACAATTTTGTGCTTAATATAAAAAGTGCGATTAATAACGTTAAAGCAAGTGCTTTTTGGATGCCGCCTATCTGCCATTTTTCTACGATATAATTTGAGCCAAGAATTGCTGCAAAAATTATAAAAAATCTTGTATTCCTGAATAGTGTAAGTTTTATTATAAGGGTAATGGGAATTATTTCCGTAAAAACAGTACCGATGATACAAAGTATGAGAATTCCAAGACATAAAATATGAACTTGCCGTTCTGTTTTCTCCGGCTTTTTGAAGTTGGCGACAAGAAAGAAAAGAATCGCAAATGGTAGAAAATCCAGATATTTCTTTACGCTCCACATAAATGGAAAACAATGCCCGCTGACTCTCAAACGAACAAGTTTTAGCCATTGGTCAGTTTCAAGGGCACCTGTTACCGGTGTTTCAGAAGATAACATCCAGCACAGCAGAGGAATCGCACCAATAAAAAATACTGTCATTGACAGCAATAGTGTTTTGATGCCGATTTCCTCGAAATTTAACAAACAATAAAGTCCAAACATAAATGCTACGGCTATCGCGTGTGAACCATGGAAATTAAACATTATTCCTGTCAAAAAGAACGCCAAAACATATCTTTCTTTTAAAAAAAGTGTAATCGCAAAAAGTAAAAATGGAATTGTAAACAAACCTGGAAAAACACCTGCCCCAAAAGCAGCCGAGCCTCCAAGACCTGTACCAAGAGCCTTATTTGGCACTAATATCAAAACAGAAATATATCCGACGTATTCATTTTTAAAGAAAGTTACTGCAAGCAGAAATATTGAAAGTGCCGCTAAAAAGTTGGTTAAAAAAAACACAACGTAGAGAACTGCTATAGGGTCGATGTATTTGCCCAGCGCGCCAAGCATCAAATAAAAAACTGAGAAAATATATTTATGAGTGGAGCCCAACAGCGAATTCTGATATAAATCAGGGTTTTTAAACCAATTCATATAAGTTAGATTCTGACCTGAATCTGCAAGAGTTAGCTCTATGTGCCTACTCCATATTAAACTTATAGAAATAGCTATTAAAAATAAAAACAAGACGCTTTTTGCTTTATTAAGATCGTTTTCTTTATACATTGCCCAAACACAAATATATTTAAATTAACAATTGGATTCCAAGAGATATTCTAATAACTTTGTCGGTGACAAAAGCACGTTGCGACTTCCCAATTCCTAATTGGGGATAAATGAGTAATATAACTTTGGCATCTGGCGCTCTTATTTCCTTGCCTCAATGAACCAGTAAAAACCAAACTTGTTCTTTGTGGTTCTGTCAATAAAATCTAGAAAACTACTTATCCAACGACAGTTTAATATCGGGATGAAATCTTTTAGTCTGGCAAATCCCGGTTGATGACAGGTTATCTTGATTTCTTTAAATTCTTGAAACATACTTAGAAGCTCTTTTTTCGAATACATCCTGAGAATTGGGCAGCCAAAAAGCTCATTCAGCGCAGTACCATGGCAGCCGCGTGGTTTTTTTGCATAGTAACGTTGCAAAAGGCCATTTATAAAAAATTGTTTCCCTGAAATCATATCAATTAAGGATGATATCTTTCGAATTAAACACGTCACCATTCCTTTGGAGCAATATTTTCTGTAAAGCATTATCATTGCTGTACCTTCTGGCTTCAATACTCGATAAATCTCATCAATCCCTTTCTGGGTATCAGGAGTGTGATGCAGAACACCAACAGAGTAAACAATGTCGAATAAATCATTATCAAATTCAAGATTTTCTGCGTCACCGGTTAAAAAATTGACATTTTTTTTATTGAGCTTTCTTTTGCCCTCGTTAGCAACTGATACAGAGTTACTGCTAATGTCTATGCCAATTACTTCTTCAGCCCAATCTGACACATGGATCGAGACAAATCCCTGGCCACATCCAACTTCAAGGCACTTTTTGTCTTTAACCAAATCTTCGTTCAAGATTTCATATATATATCCTTCTGTGGCTTTTATCCAATTTAATCTGTCCTGATAGACGCCACCTCCACCACAAGGATTTTCGTTCCAAAATTTAGCTACCCCTTCTTTTAATTCCAGCATATCTTATCTTTTTGTTAAACGTTTTATACAACGTCCTACTATAAGTACATTAAGATTAACGATCGGTAATCTAAAGGGAATGCCAGTTGAATTTTCGATAATAAAATGCTCTTTAAGTGCACTTAAAACATCTTTGCATTTATTAACATGTTCTTTTTTCAGTAATTCATTATAATCTACGCCGGTAACTTTTTGAACATGGCGTTTGGTTGTCAAATTTCTTACGATTCTGTACAAAAGGCCTTCGGTGGGGATGCCAAACACAAACTCACCGTCATCCGTCAATACCCGATTAACCTCTCCTAACGCAGCATCCAGATTATTTAAATGTTCCAGCATCGCGAAGCTTAATATTGACTTAATCGAAGAATTATCAAATGGCAGGTTATACGCATCCGCCACAACAAATTGATGTTGAGGAAAGTTATTCTGGGCAATGGAAATAAAATCTTCTGAGATATCAAGACCCATATATTGTGCACATGGGCAATACGGAATAAAGTCGCCTGTGCCGCATCCTATCTCCACAACTTTTTCTTTAACCGTGATCAGACGGGCGCATTTTTTATAGGCCAGGTTTGTTATTGCCGATAGCCAAAAGTTACTATGGATATATCGGCCAGTTTCTTCAAAAGCCGTATCCTCCTTCTGTGTACGTATCTTTCCCTCTTTATTCATAGGTTCGCCTTTATGGCCCTGATAGAAAGCCCGCCTGCCAGAACACGCAGAAAAGTTTTTTCGGCAACAATTTCGCATTTGCGCAGGATGGAAGACAGAGTGGCCGGAAAGTCTCCCGGCGGTACGAAACCCCAATAATTTAAGATACAATCTGTAAATCCTGTACTCGACAACATATTGCAAAGCTCACTCTTTGAATAGTAACGATCAGTAGAAAGGTGTTTCATCGATTTTCTTACCAATGGTCCCACCAGACTATACCAAGGACTATAACGATTTGGCGTAATACCGATTAATTTCCCATTACGCTTTAGTACTCTTCTGCAATTCCTCAAAAAATTCAAAGGATTCAACAAATGTTCGATTAATCCAACAAAGAAAACAATGTCTATTGATCGCGATGCAATTTTCTGCAGAGTTTCGGCATCATCACAGATGAATTTTAGTTTTTCAGGTTGTTTTAGATAAAGAGCGTTTTTTCTACATATTTCGAGCATCTTTTCTGCTATATCAACGCCAATCCCATATTTGAAATATTCAGATAGCGAAAACAGATGAAAAGCAGTGCCGCATCCAACTTCAAGAACACATTTGTCCCCGAGGAAACCGGCAAAATCTTTTATGATATCGAGACGCCTATTCAGAAAATGGACAGTACTTTTATTTTCTCTAAATCGTTGATCCCATGATATAGCATAGTTGCTGTAGAACTCTGCTATATCATGTTTTTTTTGGACGTTACATGTAGTTTTGTTATATTCGTTTTGCATTAATAATCTTTCAGAATGCTGACAATCTTTTTTAATTGGGCCTTGCGAATTCCAGGATAGTTAGGCAGATTAATAGTACTTTGAGTACATTTAAGCGAATTAGGATACTCACCGTCTTTGTGGTTCTCGTAAGCTTTCATATGAGGGATGGAGTATTCTATAAGTTCGCCTATTTGAATACCGTTTTTTCTCATGTGTTCGACAACATGCTTTCTATTGTCAACAAGCGGAACATAATGTGAGTAAGTAGCACTTTCAACTTCAGGCGGCAATCTGAAGTCAGGTTTATCGGTCAAATGCTCGAAATAGTATTTAGCAGTCTTACGCCTATTTTTAATAATCGTTTCATATCTGCTAACATTTGCTGTCCCCACACGAGCCTCAATTCTACACATCCTTTCAAGATAGTCACTAGGCATGTCGATCCTGGCTTCATCATAATATTTAACAAAATAATTAAGCAGACCCGAACGTTCCATACGATTTATCAGGCCATACGCCGCCTCCCAGAAAGTGGGATATACTGCTAAAAAATAAAGCAGTCGGCGAAAGCCCTTTCCCCAGCCAGGTTTTTTCAGTTTTTGCTGACGTATGGTTTTTAGTTTTTGATAAATATCTTCACTGTCAGTGGTTATCATTCCCCCAAAAACAGAAGTCAGGGTTTTGCTGATATTTAGACCAAACAGAGCCGCAATCCCTTCTTTCTGGACAGGTCTTTCATCCCATTTCGCGGCAAAACTATGAGCACAATCCTGAATGATGTAAATGTTCGGGTACCGCTTTCTTATTTCGTCAAGTCGATCTAGGTTGACAGGATATCCGAAAAGTGATGTGGCGATGATTGCCCCTGTTTTTTCGTTTATCTCTTGCTTTACAATGTTGAGATCCATATTGAATCCGTCCGCTTCACAGTCAATGAAGACAGGCTTGTTGCCGCTATAAATAATGGCATGCGGAACGACCACGCAAGTATAGGCCGGGCAGATTATTTCTTTATCATCCAATCCCAAAGCTTCGAGAAGAAGCATAAGACCGGTGCGGCCGTAGGGAAAGGCGAGGGCGTACTTCTGGTCCATTAGCTCGGCAAATGATTGTTCGAATCGCTCCACATCATCGCGACACGGCGGATGAAAAGCGGCGACTAATTCTCTTGTTCCAATTGTCGGTTTTAATCGGGGAATCATAGATATGTTAACGTTTCCTTCAAAGGAAGATAATCGAAGTCTTCTGTAATGATCTTGAATACTTTTTCCCAAATTTTCATTTTTTCAACGAGCGTCGATTTTAGGGCAATAGGCAGATACGATCCCGCCTGTTGAGGGACTTCGTGAGAAAATTCTTTGACTGTGTAATCGACAAAATCGCTCATGTGCATCTGGTAATTAAAGGTGTTTCTATTCTTAATGTCTTTATATCCCATTTCAATAAATGAAGGATAGGCCAAGTGGAAGGTGGCAAAGAAGGGCAATCTGAAAAAACCCGCAACCTGTACGGGAAATTCAACAAAATCCGAATCGCCTTTCTTTCCCAGTCTTTTTTCATCAGTATGATAAGGGTATGAAGAAGATAATAGATAATAAAATTCTCCGAGAGTTGTTCTTGTTGATAAATCTCTCTTTCTCATCGCATAATAGTGAAGCGTTTTTAACAGAATGGAAATGGAAGTGGGAAAAACGGAGGAATCATATGTAAAGCCCAGTTTCCTTAAAATAGGCAGAGTATCATCCGAAATATTCCAGCCCGGTGCTCGAAAGCCGATAACACTCTGACCGGAAACATTCTCCAGAATCTCTTTCGATCTTCTAAGTTCATATGTTTTTTCTCTCTCAGACAATAAACGGAATCCCTGGGGATGAGAATATGAGTGGCTCGCGATTTCGTGACCTTTTGCTGTTACGTATTTTATGAGGTTTGCGTTGGCCTTGATTTCGAGATCCTGCGCGACAAAGAAAAAGGTCGCCCTGATATTGAAACGGGAGAAGAAAGCGAGAAGATTTTCGATACCGATCTCAAATTCCCTGAAAGAATAGCTGTTTTTTTGTAAGCCGAATCCCTTGAAATTTGATCGGAGGCAATCCACGTCAACTGTGACAGAGCAGACTTTCATCGGCGATAAAAATATTTGGATGCAGCCATGTGTATTGTTGAAAACTTGATCCCATGTTTCAAATATACAAATTTATCTTCACTCACCTTTGGTTCAATATGATCTTCCACTCTTAATGGAAAAACAAAAGACACCTTGCGATCAAGTCTATAATTTGCTTTCTTTGAATTGGTAAGCAATGTATTTACCAGCATTCTTTTTATGCCTTCCCGAATCCAGCGAACACGTCCTAGGGTAAGATTAAAGAATCGCAAAAGCAAAAATTTCTGTGGATCAGGAATGGATTGCTTGATCTCATAGAAATCAGTATGTATCCGCAAACTATTTGCATTCAGCACATAGTCAGGTTTGGAAAGTTTTTGTGTCGATACCATTTCCCCTGTTTTTAATTTTCCTATATATCCGCAGTCATCATACAACTTCATACTAATTTTTTTGTCAAATTCTTTTATTACGCCACCCTTCGATACTCCAATAACGGCATAATTTTTCTCTCCGTTGTAAATTACAATTCCGGCATCTTTAAAATCTTTTATAAACGGCTTTTTGCAAAAAGGGATATCATCTTGATATGCAATGCTCTTTTCTTCGTCATATTTGGCAACATTTAAATAATTGGCTAGAAGCGGAGCGAGATTCCCGATATCGATAGTGTTTAGATTGATAGTATTGGCTCTCTCGGTTTTATCGATCATGAAATTTAAAACAGATTTTACAAGAGGAATCTCATTATGAAGCAAAACAAATCCGCCTGGATAAAATACCTCAGTATTACGGCTTCCGTACTCTCCAGCAAAACTTCCATCCGGGTGAACAAAGTAAGACACAAAATCTATCGCTTTTTTTAAGGATTCCAAAACAACTTTATCTTTAGTTTCGAGATAATAATTTGCCAGATAGTAAATGGCTAGGGTTTGATAGCCTGGATCGGCTCCTCCATATTCCATATACCATCCTTCCGGAGATTGTTTTGATAAGACTCTGTTAATATAAAACTTTGCATGATTTTTATATTTATCGTCCTGGGTTATCTTATAAAGTACCTGTAATCCCGCCGCTGCACCTGAAAGATGATTAGATATAAAACCGTGTTTCTCATCATGTGTGATTAGATAATCACCCATCTTTCTCATTGTTTCAGAAATAATTTCTCTTGTTTCTCTTTCTAATTTATCCCGGATGAGTTGATAAGTCCGGGCGATATCAAACAGTAAAAAGGCTGTAGCCCCATGACTGTGCTCATTGGGGAAGGCCTGGTCAAAGGAACCATCGCTGTGCTGTATTGTCTTTAAATAGTCAAAGGATTTTAGAATCCAGGCCAAAAATGTTTCTTCTTCACATATGGTATTTTCAATTTTGTAATAATAATTCGTTAGAGGATAGGCCAGTCTCTGCAAAGTTGCATCGGAGTAATCTTTCAGTTTCCATCCCCAGTAAAGACGGTCAAAAGACCCGGTTGTTTTAGAAAATGGATCTCTGTCGAGTTGACTGAGGACATATTCAATCTTATGTTGAATTTGTTCCTCGATTGTTTGGATTTTATATGGATATTTCACTGATTCTGTAACCTTCAGCTTATTCAAGTTATCAGCTAAATCGTTCTATCAAAAATATCCCTATGATGATTAGAATGATGCCCGAAATCTTCGGCCAGCCCAGCGGCTCTTTTAGAAAAAACCATCCGAAAAAAGTTATACCCCCAAAAGTTAATGCGGTACAGATGGGATATACTGATGTCAGTTCCACTTTTGAAAGTAAAAAGAGATAACCTGCCATTCCAACCGCATAGCAAAACAATGCCAGGAGTACGAATGGTTCGAATACTATGGTAAATATTTTCAAAAAGAAGCTATTGAATTGTAAGTGGCTGAAGGAATTTAGTCCTTTTTTTAAAAGGATCTGTCCGGAAATTCCGATTGTTGCTACGAAAAGCATGAAACTATATTTAGTTATAATATTCAATGATTACTCCTTATTTCACCCCTCAATGAATGTTTGGAACCATAATTCGAGATTTAGCGCGCCCCAGAGCGCTCTCCCGTATTGTTGTTGAGGTTTGAGAAGCTTGGTCAACCCTTGTTTGGTAAATATTCCACGTTCCCGGGCTTTTTGGCTTGAAAGTATGTCGTGGATGAATTCCTTTAAAGGACCAGCAAACCACTCGTTTATTGGTATGGGAAATCCCATTTTGTCCTTTCGATCGAGGATTTTTTGAGGAACCACATCCTTAATGGCTTTTCTTAATAGATATTTTTGTTGCCCACCAGAAAACTTCATTTTCGGCGGTACGGAGGCGACGAGCTGTACGAGGCGGTGATCGAGAAGCGGAATTCTGTTTTCAATACCATGCCCGATGCTTGTTCGTTCATCCACATGTAAAACAGCCTGAAGCCCGGTCAGGATATCAAAGCGGGACATCATATTGATGTGAGAGCGAATGTTATCAGATGTAAATACTGAAAGAAAATTCTTTTCAACATCGTATTCTCCTGCAAAAATATCCGGTGAGACGATACTATCAATTTCACGAAGTCTGTTGCAAAGATCAAAATAACGGTTTTCTTTGGAATTGAAAAGCCCCACCTTCCAGAATTTCTGGAGTGTCCCCGTATATGATTTTAAAAGTGGCAGATTCTTGACTATAGATTGGAGTGTAACGACAAACTCCTTCTGTTTGACCGTTTCAAAAATTGCCCCTCTTAAGCATTCTTCAAGATACGCGACAAGATACTTTGCGTAGCCAAGGAATAGTTCATCACCACCTTCTCCTGAAAGAGCGACATTCACGAATCTGGAGGCTTCCTTGCCCACCATATATTGCCCGAATACTCCGGGACCGGCCTGTGGTTCATCCATAAGATAAATGATTTTGTGAATTAGTTCAGGAAATTGTTCGGCCGTGGGAGTTATATTAGTGTGGTTACTTTTTATGGATTCTGCAACAATTCGCGCATATTCGGACTCGTCGTAATCTTTTGATTCCGAATACCTTCCGCAAAATGTTCTCAATTGTAATTGTGGGTTTACCCGACGAGCAAAGGCTGCAACGGTGCTTGAATCCAGGCCTCCACTGACAAAGATGCCCGGAGAATCAATTCCTTTGAGAGAAAGGCGGACAGAATCTTCAATAAACTCTTTTGTTTTATCTATGAAATGTTTTTCGGTGTGATTAAAGTCTGCTGTGAAGTCAATATTCCAGTATGTTGTAACAGTCGGTTCTTGATTTGAACGATAATCCCACTCAGCATAACAGCCCGGTTTTACTTTCTTTACACCGGCAAAAAGCGTTTTTTCATCGAGAGCGTATTGAAAAGTCAGATAATCAATCAGAGCATCTCTATTCAAAACAGGGGGCGCGGGATTTAGAACTGTAATTGCTTTTATTTCCGAAGCAAAATACAGCGTACCATCATATTGATAATATAATGGCCGCACCCCGAAATAATCCCGGACCAAGAAAACCTTATGTATTCTTGTATCGATGATAGCGATTGCCACATGACCAACGATTCGCTCGAATGCTCCTGTTCCGAATTTATCGTACAGTTCAAGCAAGATTTCGGCATGGCTTTTCTTTTTTGAAGAATCATAATGAGAACCGATAATATTAATAATATCGGAACCATTGAGAAGGTTCCCATCGAACGCAAGAAATATTCCGGCCTTTTTGTTTACCGCTATGTTTGATATATTTTCAGGTGCTGTACTGAGTAAATTTCCGCCCAATATTCCCCAAGCATTTTTTTTTATAATCGTTTGATTGTCATGCCCGCGGTGATGAATCAGTTCCATAGCCTTCTGCATACGTGATTCTTCTATTACCGTTGATAAAGATATGGCTCCTGCAACACCGCTCACAATAAATCTCCAGATTATTTTGAGACTGTAGTAGCTTTACAGAGCAAATAATGTGTAAGCTATGTGAATACAATGAGTTATACAACATCTAACGGGTGCTCGCTTAAGATAGTGTGCATCCGTGTCTCATTACATAGCCCCAGAACTGTTGCCAGCGGCCCTTGGTCAGCTTCAACGTTCGCAACGCCAGAACGCAACTGGCG
>JGI10211J14876_10000261_pt1 | contig 22007 bp, 22 predicted proteins | sample Etolagsediment_FD_14876 | JGI IMG/M metagenome (IMG submission 14876)
TAGTGTCCTTGATCTAAGCTCTGGTAACGTCACGGTCTTCTTAACCCCCCACGCACGCTTGCCTAGTTTAATGAGATTCACGTACTCGGGGTTCTTGAGGTTCATTTTAATTAAAACTTACTAACAAATTCTCTATCCTCTTCCTCGACCTTTACTTGTTCGTCTAACTCCCTAACAAACTTAGTGAAGTTGCCGTTGGTAACCTTGTATTTCTCACCATTGCTTTCTTTGCTACCAATCATAGTGAGTACCCCAATTGCAGTGAGTTGTGAGATGTATCTATCGGCTATCGTAGTTTCAAAGCCAAGGTACACTGCAATATCGTGTGCAGAAATAGTACAGTCGCACCCAACTACTGCCTCAAGAGTTTTTCTCCTTTCCTCATTCCCGAGAGAATAGGCACACCACTTGAGTGCTTTGACCTTATCATCTGATAATACTCTACTCCCATCCTCGTGGTATTGCATTAAGGTGAGTGACTTAGCAATAGTCTTCAATTGTTTAAAGACACGGAAAGGTACTTCTCTAATAGGTATCTCATCGACGTACCCCCATCGTTGGTCAATGTGTACAGGTGTTCGTAGTTGCGTAACAAGTGGTGTTACTTCCGCAAGTATATTATTGGTGCTCTCATCCACCTCTACCTCAGTCCTCCCCACCATGATACTGGTGACATAGTCCTTGTATATCGTAGCAATCTTTTCGTCAATCTCTTTAGAGGAAAGTGTATTCTTCTTTACGAAGTCCATAGCTTTCTCTGCATCGTACTCCTTCATACGATAATAGATGAAGCGTTCACCCATATCCGCAACTTCCTCCATACGCCTGTATATAGATGGAGTAGCACCAGCAATCAAACCGAGGTGTCCTTTCCATGTGTATGGTTCACGATTACCGAAGTGTCGTGTGTACTCTCCGTCATACACCAATCGTAACTGTCCAAGAATAGCGTTCTTAGTTTCTGGAGACTTACTAAAGATAACTGTGAAGTCTGAAATAAGGAGTATTCCTTTTTCCTTTATCTTCGCAAGTAGTGACACTTCTTCCGTCTTTGTACCTGATATAAGCGAGTTTTCTGTCATGTCATCTATTCTGTGGATAAACTCGGGATTGCCAGTAGCAAATGGTCTCAATAACTGACTCTTACCACCAGACGAAGCCCCCACAACCATCAGCCAGACAGGGTCACTCTCCGCTATGGAGTTGGCAATAACTGTCGCTAAAAGAATATCTATCATCCCATCATCTTCAATGTACAAAACTTCATGTAGTTCTTTTTTAACGTCAGCAAGTTTCATCGCTTTTTGTTTAAAACTACTAACGCCTCTTTGAAGGTAATATTATAAATCTTTTCTACCACATTGATTACATCTCCGTGTTGACCGCAACCGTAACAATAAAAGGAGTTGGTGTCCTCGTAGACATGCAGAGAGGGTGTCTTTTCGTTATGCCATAAGCACTTAGCCTTGCCGTCACCATTAACCTTTATAAAGTCCGTTATGGGTACTGCTTTTGCATACTCTAATTCGTTCTGGTTCTCAAACTTCTTGAGTTTCTTACGAGGTGCTGGTGCTGGTTTGTTGTCCTTAATAACCGCTTTATGAAAGTGTACTTGTTGCCAATTAGCAGACCTCTGCTTCATATGTTTCTCAACATCCGATAGAGCTGGAAACTTAACAGCAGTAGCAATAAGTGCTTGTAAGTCACCCCCTCTCTGAAAGTAATCCGAAATGTCCTTAACTTGTGCATCATCTGGTACAAAGACAAAAGAAGCATTAGGGAATAGGCGATACATTTTAGCCATACCAACACCACCAGCTTCGTCATTATCAAAACAGACCGTTATATCTTTGTCCTTTAGTAAATCTACCCATTCGTCCTTAAAGGTAAGCGCACCACCAGTAGAAGATAGAGCTGGTATATTGTGGCTATTAAGAACAAGACAGTCCATCTCTCCTTCCGTAATTACAAAGGAATCATGATCTTTAATATATTGTTGACCATACAGTGTGGCTCGTGAGCCTTTATCGTATGAATACTTTGGACCTCCGTGTAGATAAGGGAGACGTCTATATTTATTAAAAGAAAAATCACCATGTATATCGGTGACGGGTATTACAATAGATACATCATTAGACGTTACATGAAACTCCTTTAGTGTTTGCTCTGTTATCCCTCTACGAGAAAACCAGTCTGTAATGTTGTTATCTTTATTCATAATGTATGTATAAAGAGTAACGTTATGATTTTTATTTGTCAAAAAACACCTGTGGATAGCCAAAAAAGTTAGGTACAAAAATACCCCATTTAGGGGTGAAATCGAGATTATACGGCTAGGTTGAGGGGTGAAATTACACCACTCATGTTGCCCTAACCTGGGGACTATAGTCTCTCGTGAGAGACCTTGTCTCCAGTTTAGGGTGGATATGTCAAGAAGTCAAGTGTTTTAGCTATTGATGTATTAGAGTTTTTGTGGTGTGTTGTTTATACAACAAAAAAACCCCTTGTATTAGGGGTTTTTACCTTCCTTTTTTCTTCTTGTAACAGAGTCTACACATGATTCCGTGTTGGGTGAAATGAGTAGCTCTGATGTGACAGTGGTCTGTGCACCGATTGGAGTCACGATGAATACGTTTATGACACTTACAGCAGGAGTATTCTTTGGGGGTCGGAGTATCGAATTGAATCCGCATATTATTTTTTATGTTCTCTGTGCCACCAGAGTATTCCCTCGGTGTCACTGAGGTGAATGATAACGGGTTCGGTTATGTCGTATTGTTCTTCACAGAACATACATACTGACTCCGAGAGTGTTTGATACGATTCAGGACATTCCTCGTATTCATTGTCGTCTATGTCTGCAATGAATGGTGTTGGTGCGTTTCTCATATTTCTATAATAGCGAATTAAGTACAAAGTGGATAACTTACTTGTGTATAAGTCAAATAGTTTATATTCTGAAAACTATGCAGGAGTTCACAATGCAATTACCATCAAAGATAGCTACCACGTTCTTTTATGGTCTGCATTACACAGAGAGGGATAAACTACTCTTGGAATGGCAAATTGAGCTTCAAAAAGCTATAAAAAAGTATAAGGTAGAACATATACCTAATAAGACTAATAACATTACGTTTGATTTTTATACGACAGGGGGTGCATTGTCAGTAACGGATTGTGCAGGTATGATATACTTATTGATACAAGGGATGGTTCGACTGAAATTGTTGAATAAAGATACGATAACGAATGTTGCACAGATAACAGTTATCCCCAATAAGAGTAAGCGAAAATATAGTTATGTTGCGGTAGAATTGGATTAGATTTTATAAGTGATGAGATAGAAAATCTCAAAGAAGTTATTTTTAATAAGTAATATAAAAAACAATGTTACAGGTTAAATCATTTTTAATGTCAGACGATAAGGGTATGAATGAGTTGCTAAAGACTCATACTATCGCAGAAGGAGCTACTATCATGGTTTCAGAGGGTAAAGTTGTTGTACCATTTCAAGATGGTTTACCACCAACTAAAGAACAGAAGCGTATTTTTATACTAGAAAAGAAACTAGACCATGAGCTAAAGGTTCAGAAGTTAGAGCATGACTTAAAGGTTCAGATGAATAAAGCGAATGGAGCGGTGAACCAATTGAATGAGATTATTGAAAAACTTTCTAACGCTGAAGAAAGTGCAAAGGCTTCAGGTAATAAGAAGCAATCAAAGGAGGTCTATGATCATAAGAAAGAATTAGAGGAACGAAAGAAGACACTTACACAAGTGGTTACTCAAGCAGAGATTAGTATGACAACAACACGAGCAGAGATAACAAATCAAATGGGAGAGATTGAAGTGTACAATGAGGAGTTAAAGGAACTAGAATAGTCTTATGACAGCAGGTAGACCAACAAGTTATTCAGAGGACTTAATCAATAAAAGTATTGAGTATCTCGAGTCTTGCCATGATGAGGAAATACAGGAGGTAACAGGTATCAGTGCGAAAGGTACAGAGTTGTACAAAACAAAACTCAAGGTGAACATTCCCACAATCGAAGGATTGGCTCTGTTTCTAAAAATTAACAAGGATACTATTTATGAATGGTGCAAAATCCACCCTAGATTTTCCGACGTTATTGACGATTTGAGGGCGAAACAAGCTAACGCACTGCTTAACAAAGGACTCTCTGGTGACTACAATCCTACGATTGCAAAAGTTCTTCTAACAAAACATGGTTACCGAGAGGGAATAGAGCAAACAGGGAAGGATGGCGAATCTTTATTTAGCGATGACCAAAAAGAAGCAAGCAAAAAAGCAGTCGGGAACTTCCTTAGAGGAGATAATCAACAGGGGGAATAAGCAAGAGCTACGAGCATTATTTTCATTTGACAGTACGGACACGCAAGAGGAAGTGTTACTCAAGTTTAATATATGGGGTAGGTATTTCTATCCTAAGTTTTTCAAGCATAGCGATGCTCCTTTCCATAAGGACATTGATACCTACAACTATCAAGTGTATCGAGGCACGCTCAAGTTTTTTGTGAATATTGTATTCAGAGGGGGTGCGAAAACCACTCGAACAAAACTGTTTGTGGCTTTTTGTATTGCGAATGATTTAGAAAATACACGCAAGTATTATAAGGTACTTACAAAGGACATTGTGAATGCTAAACAGATTGTAACGGACATATACAATCTCTTGATAACGATACAAGGATACTATCCTGAGATATTCCAAAAGACAGACTTTAAGAAAGAAGAGCGTATGGACTCGTTCACAACTTTCACTGGTATAAAGATGCGTGCAGGTACAGTGGGTACTGACCAACGTGGACAGATTCAAGAGGATGCTCGTCCAGACTTTATTTGGTTTGATGACTTCGAGACACGAAAGACGTTACGTTCAGCTATTGAAACAAAGACCATATGGGACAACATGGAGGAAGCAAAGACTGGATTGGCAAAGACAGGAGGGGCTGTATATACGTGCAACTATGTGTCCGAGAGAGGAAATGTCCATAAGCTCGTCCTTAAAAAGAATAATCCGAACACCAAAGTTTTGATTGTACCAATACGATTTAATGGTGTACCTATGTGGGATTACTTTAGTATCGAGGACATTAACTTATTGGAAAAGGACACCGATGACTTTGAGGGAGAATATCTATGCGAGCCATCGGCTGGACTCGATATATTCTTTGACCGTGAGTCAATCAAAGCGCAGAAGACAAGACAGCCTGTCAAGGAAATAGCAGGATTTAAGATATTTTATCCATACGATGCAAGCCATAGATACGGTGGTGGTATGGATGTTGCAGGGGGCGTCGGTCTTGATAGCTCAACATCTGTGTTTATAGATTTTAGTACAACACCAAACCGAGTAGTGGCAACGTTTAATAGCAATACGATTAAGCCTGACACGTTTGGAGATGAAATAGCGAGTCAAGGTAATAGGTTTGGAGCATGTATCGTTGCACCTGAGAATAATAAGTTTGATATGTGTATCGGTCGATTAAAACAGATATACGACAACATCTATTTTACCGAGCAGAAAGAAACGAGAGTGGGACTTGACCCACGAACAAAGACTCTTGGGTGGAACACGAATAGGATGACAAAACCAATGATGCTCATGGATTTGAAAGGAGCGATTGCTGATGGACACCTTGAAGTTACTGATGAAGATTTGAAAATGGAGATTGAATCATACACTCGTGATGACCTTATGGATACGGACGATGACCCACGCTTAACAACTCGTCACTTTGATTTGCTCATTTCTTGCGCCATCGCTTGGCAGATGCGAAACCACGCTGTAAAGGAAGAAGCGACTGAAACGTATACACAACCAGATTATGAAGTACCGCTAATTGATAACTAATATGACACCGAGAGATAACATGCACCGATGTCCTATATGCAAGAAGCTTTTTAAGGACGAAGATTGTATTGAGAATGAGCAGACGGGGTTGCAATGTCCTAACTTATGCGAACCAGTTTTTGAACAGCCACCATATCAATCTCCATTACATGATGAGTAAGTTTATAAAAAGAAGATGTAGTAGGTGCGAGGAGTTTTACAACATACCCCTCATTCGAGAATCTAATGCGAAAGAACAGATACTTCAGCATTTCCCTTGTAATCAATGTGGCTATTCTGCATCATCATTAAAACCAGATTCGAGCGGAAGATGTAGGGATTGCAGTATTCCTTTTTTAATAATCAATCATCACGCTCGGGGTCGATGTAAGCGATGTATGATGAAAATATATAGAAACGCCACGAACAACTAGCACTTTCGTATATTACGGGTAATATGGAAGAACTAAAAGAAGGTGACTCTGTTATAAAAACAGATAAAGAAATCTTGGCTGAGAAAGCAGTGAGAATTGCTACTCGGCAACTTATTGCATCAACGGAGTTTAAGAAGCCACGCATGGCTCGAATTGCAAAGTATCAATCTTTGTACGATGGTAAGACTCCTAAAAAGTTTCGACAATTATTTAATGTAGCAATTCCAGTATTCCCTGGAATGATTGACACACTCAACTCAGAATACGATGAGCCTATTCGTCTTGAGTTTAAGGAGGGAGACCCATCTGACTATTTCAAAGCAGAAAAGATAAACGCTGCTTTCCAAATGGAGACACTCGATACTGCACAGAATAGTAAGTGGGAGAGTAAGCTCCGTATGGCACGTAAGCACGCAATAATGACAGGGCGTGGTATTTTGAAGTACACAGTTGCAAGTGACCCAGAGTATAGCTCTAATATTGAAGTAGTGAATCTAAAGAACTTTCACTTCCAACCACGAGGAGGAAAAGACCTTGAGAAGCATTTATTTGTTGGTGAAGAGGACATTGAGAAGACAGAAAGTGCTTTGAAGAAAGGAGTAAAAGCAGGTATTTATAATAAAGAACAGGTCAACCGAATGATCAATACTGCTGGCGAGACTGATTATCTCCCAGAAGGTAGTAATTATGAGGAGAAGTTATCACGATTTAAGCCACTCGGTCTTGATCCAGACAATAATAGTTATGTTGGGGAGCCTGTATATAAACTTGCTCAATGGATTTTGAATATAGATGGGGAACGGTACTTGTTGGTATTTCATCCGTGGAGCCAGACATGGATTCGTTTTGAAAAGTGGAAAGATATTGATTCATCGGGACTATACCCGTGGCATACATACGCAACACACGAAGACGATGAGAACTTCTTGTCTAAGTCTTTTGCAGACGATTTGTACCCTAGTGCAGACGCTATTGTTGCTATGTTTAACCAAGAGCTTACGAATCGTGAGAAACGTAACTTTGGAGCACGAGCGTATGACAAAGACATGTTCAAAGATGTACGAAAGCTCGACGAGTCTATGCACCGTCCTGATGCTCTTGTACCAGCGGATACAAAAGGAGGAGCAAAGCGTATTGCTGAAGGTATCTTTGAGTTTAAGACAGCCGAGTTGGCAGGTACAGTAAATCTTATTGATTGGATTACTGGTTCTCTTGGACGTAATACTGGAGCTAATGATTTAGCTCAAGGAGCAGTGCAAGAGGTTTCAAAGAAAGCATCAGTTACGTTTGCAGAGCAACGTTTTATTTCAAAGCGAATTGGGTGGGCATCACAACCTTTCCAAGAGATGATGGCTGGGCTTGGGAAAGCATACATCTACGGACTGAAAGACCACATGCCAGCAAAGATGGCAGTACGTCTTCTTGGTGAGCGAGGTGTTGAATGGGGAGATATTACACGTCTTGATTTGAGTACAACAAAAGATGTGGATATTGTTATTGTTTCAACTGATAAGCAGGCGATTGATGATGAGATGAAGTCAGAGAAGCGAATCAAAGCCCTAGAGTTGCTTGCAGTGAGTACAAATATAAACTCGAAGAAACGAGATGAGGAAATATTAAAGATTGCAGGGTATTCGGATGAGGAAGTAGCAGAGTTTATGGATACAAAGACATATGCGGATAAGAAGTCTCTTGCACATGCGTCTGTGGGTATTCAAGATGTACTACGAGGACGAAAACCAGAGTTGTGGTATGGAGCAACAACTGCATTTATGCAAAAGATTGTTGATTACGCAACAGACAATCGAACTGCTCTCGGTACACAAAAACATGAAGCTTTGCTTGAGTATGCTCTAGCACATAAAGAGATTGTAGCTTCTAACATGGAACGAAAGGCTACTGAAGAAGCAAACGAGATGCAACAAGGGCAAATGCAACAGATAGGATTGAATACACCACCACCATCACAAGCTGAAAACCCTGGTATACCTGGTGGGGTATCAAAGGCGATAGAAGCAAGTAAAATAGGAGCTTAATATGGATAATATAGAGAAACTTAGAGAAATATTTCTTGCAGAAGACGTTGACTCGGAAGATTACGAGGATAATCTGAGAGATTTGAATGAATTAGAAAGTCGGTATCGAGAGAATGAGAATCTATTAGAATGGCAACAGCACGCACTAACACAAGCTGTTGTAAAACAGGCGAAAGAGGGGCGATTGGAGATTGCATTACGTTTAGCAAATGATAGAGAACTAAGCAACGAACAGCGAGCGAGCCTGTTTGCAAAGCAAGACGCTATGGACTGGATACTTAATCTTGCAAGTGCAGACCCACAGAAGGAGTTAGAGAATCTTGATAAGGAGATAGAGAACGGTTTGAATAGAGTATAACGCCACAAAGAGACACAAGTGTATTACATTTAAGATAATTATAAGTTTCTAAATAAGCAATTATGCCAAGAAAGAAAAAAGTAGAGGAAGTTGTTGAAGAAACAGTTGAGTCTAGCAAAGGCACAGTTACTGTGTTCTATGGTGGTACTTCTCGTGAATACTCAAAAGAGATTCATGGAAATGACTACAAAAAACTTGCTGAGTCTTTTGCATCAAAGTTTGATGGGGAGATAAAGTAAGTGTTTGACCAAGATGATGTCTCTAAACTCATCTTTCCGTTCTACGGGATTTTACAGTAGACAGGTTATAAGAACCGCGACAAAACTTATCTCTAACATATTTTTATATGGACGACGAAACAAAAGAGTATCAAGAGCAATTAAAAGCAGATGGCATTGAAATTGAATCTGATACTGAGGAGGTTATTGAAGATAAATCCACTGAAGAAGAAACAGAGGAGGAGGAATCTGAAGATAACGAAGAAGACACAAAATTATCAGACAAGAAAGGAGAAAAGCACAAGCGTTCTATCTATGACGAGTACAAAGACAAGAAATCTGAACTACGAGCAGAGAGAGAAGAACGTGAGCGTATTGAACGAGAAAATGCTGAGCTTAAAGCTAAGTTAGAGGGTAAAACCGAGGAAACAAAAACAGAGTCTACTGACGAGATAGAAGCGTTTGCAAAAGAAATTGGTGCAGATGCAGAAGCTCTAAGAAAGATGAAGGCATTGTTTCTAAAGGATGCTACCCCTAACACAGATTCTTCTATTAAGGAAGATTTAGAGGCTTTTAAGGAATGGCAGAAAAACAATAGCGAATTGCAAGAAAAACAAGCGTTTGCTAATGAACTCAAGGAGTTACGCCCACAGCTTGAAAAAGACTTTCCTAATGCTTCACGTGAAGAAATGCAAGCGATTGAGGACAAGATTGATGAAATATCTCATACAAAAGATTTTCACGATAAGTCACTNGATTACGTTGTNTTTAAGAACAAAGAGCAAATATCCGCTTTAGTGTCNCCAAAGAAACGAGGGATGGAAACTAAAGAGCGAGTAGATGTGAATGAAGATACATTCACCTTTGACCCAAACGCAGACCTTTCAAAACTATCTGCAAAAGACGCAGAACAATGGCAGAAAGAGTATGCTAAGCTCACCAGCTCCGAAGACCTCATCGATGACGGAAAGGGAGGGAAAATAATGCTTTAATCTATCTTGATTAAAAATACATAAATACTATGGGAGTGAACCCAAACACAATGACATTTAAGACTGTCTTTATGGCAGAATACCAAATGTCACACTACCGAGAGCCTGTGTACCAAGTATTTGCTGATTCACGACTTGAGTCATCACTTACAAAGGGACAGACTATCGCACGTTCATATGCTTCTGACGTAGTTGTAAACGACATGGGAGGTGACGGAAGTTACTCAACCCAAGCGATTACAGACACACAGGAGACATTGACAATTAACAAAGAAAAAGAAGCGTCAATTTACATTAAGAAGCTCGACGAGTTGCAAGCTCATCTTCCGCTAAAGCAGAAGTATGGACGAAAACTTGGAAACGCACTTGTAAATCAAATTGATGGAGATGTACTCCTTGCTATCTACCAAGGTGCAGGAACAACTCTTGATGACGGTGACTTCGCAGGAACAGCAGGAAACGGTTTTACCGTTACAGCTTCAAACGTTGCAACAGTATTTACTACTGCAATGCAGAAACTACGATTGAAGAATGTTGTGTACAACAAGCGATTTAAGAGTTCAGCAGGAATGAAGTTGGAAGTACCAGAGGGTATGCCAGCAGCAGCTATCTCACCAGAAATCCTATCTTACATTGAGCTTTACCTAGGTGGTAAAGATACTCTTTTGGGAGATCAAGTATCACGTAACGGATACGCAGGGTATTTCATGGGATTTGAGTTGTTCGTTTCTAACGCACTTCCTTGGACTGGAACACTTGCTATTGCAACAAACCCAACCGATGGGGACACTGTTGTAATCAATGGAGTTACTATCACATTCAAGGATACTCTCACCGCAGCTTCAGGAGAAACAGAAATCCACATTTGTGCTACTGCAGCAGCAACCGTTGACTCACTTGTGGCATTTATCAATGCCCCAGGCACATCAGTTGCAGAAGCTACAAACGCAGGTATTTCATCTGCAACAACAGCAGAGCAAGCTCTTTTGAAGAACATCACAGCGACAGACGCTACAACTTCTGTAACATTTGTTGCTTCAGGATGGGGAACTGTACCAGTATCAGAGACATTTACTGCTGCAGCCGATGTATGGACAGTTGGAAAAGAACAATTGCACAATATCTTTGGACTTTCAAAGTCTGTGTCACTTGTTATCCAAAAGAATCCATCTCTTGAAGAGAACTTTGTTTCAGGGAAGATTGGACGAGATTACATTGCATGGACAGCATACGGAATTAAGGTCTTCACAGACCAAGCTCCACAAATCGTTGACCTTGCAGTAGATTCAACAACATTCTCAGGAGCAGCTACACTATCTAAGTAATAACTAACTATTAACTACTATGAGCAATACAATTAAAACAATTGGACTTGTAATAGCTGGAGTAGTAGTTGGTGTATTACTTTCAGGTGTATTCGGTTCAAGTGAGTCTAATGTAGGAGGACGCTACAACAATGTTGAAGTGGACTTTGCAGAAGGAATCTCAGTTGATGGGACTACTGTAATTGACGGAAGCGGAAACGTTGACGCACCAATTACAACATCTACATTGACAACAACAGGAGCAAGTACATTTGGAGCTGATGTAACAATCACTACTTCAAATACAGCTACTTCAAGTATCGAAGTCGGATGTATTGATACATACGCTACTTCAACAGATACTGCCGTACGACTTTCAGCAACTACCACACCTGGTATTGCTTACTGGTCATACGGAACGTGTTCAACGCTTTAGTATCTTAACTCAATCCCTTTACGGGGATTGGGATTAGGATATTAAAAATAATTAAAATATATATATGCAACCAAATACTAATTACCAGACATATCAAGCAGCTGCAGCAGCAGACGTAATTGTGGCTACTGGTAAAGCCACTCTTGAGCGAATAATTATCGGAGCTGATGTATCAACTGGGACAATCGAGATTTCAGATTCAGCATCAGACGGTGACGGAAACGTAAAGATTTTACTTACAGGAAGTACACTTATGACTTCAACAGGAGGATGTGTAGAAATCGGGGCTGTCTTTAATGACGGTATAACCGCAGACTTAACAAACCAGACCAACGTAACATTCGTATGGTCACCAACAGCGTAACCAATAACGTAAAATGGTCAGCAAAACTTGCTTAAAATGTAATACAGTCTTCACAAGACCCAAAAGGTTGGGATTTAAGCTGTGGAGTAAAAGGGTGTTTTGTAACCGTCAGTGTGCAGATTTCGCCAAAAAAGGAGCGACTGTTTCTAAGAGGACTACTAAAAATTGTCAGAATTGCGACAAACCTTTTGAAGTATTGCCACATAGAATAAAGGCGAAGTTTTGTAGTCAGTCTTGTTTAGCCAAAAGTAAAATTGGAGAGAATGGTAAAAATTGGCAAGGCGGGAAACCAGAATGTCTAGATTGTAAAGTTACCTTAGTTGGTTATAAGCAAAAGAGATGCCGTTCTTGTTCTAATATTTTTAGAAGTGGTGAGAACAATTCAGCATGGAAAGGTGGTATAACACCACTGGTTAGAAGTATACGGACTATGATGAAATACAATGAATGGAGAAAATCTGTTTACGAAAGAGATAATTATACTTGTCAGGAGTGTAAGTTGGTAGGCGTTGCATTAAATGCTGACCATATCAAACCGTTTAGTAAGATGGTAAGACAATCCAAAGTATCTTCAATTAAAGAAGCTGGTGCTTGTAGGGAATTGTGGGATATAGATAACGGCAGGACTTTATGTGTAGATTGCCACAAAAAGACCGATACTTTTGGTTACAAATCTTCCATGAGTTATTTATTAAATGATAAAACAATATTATGTCATTAGTCCTCCAGCCACAGGCGACGTTTGTCGTTGTAAGACAAATAGCAAACCATACTGATACTGCTACTTATTATGTACGGGCGGTTGTTCGAAATGCGTACACTGACACAGTTATAACTAACCTTGATTTGGAAGATAAAGGAAGCCAACGCTTTAAAAAGAATTGGCACGTTCCAGCAGACCCATCTGGTCAAGGTTTTTATATATCGATTGTCACCTCTGTGTATACAGATTCAGGGTATACGACTAAGAGTGAGAATTATGGAGATGAAGAAAACACGTATCTCATTCAAGAGCGAGTATTAGGTTCTCAAAAAGTAGGAGGAGGTGGAGGTGTAGACGCACGTACTGTACGCCGTATTATATCCGAAGAAATTGCAAAGATAGAGGTTAAACCAGAAAAAGAGGTTGAACCAGAAATGGAGGAAGATGACGACCCTCGCGTAGATGAGCTTATTACAGAAGTGCAGCGATTAAGAAATGCTGTTGAGCAACTACCTAAAGAACCAGTTACACTATCCCCTGTGTTGGCACGCTTGAATGATGTTATACAAGCTGTTGAAGATAAAGAAGTTACCCCACCAACAGACATAGAGGCTTTAGGTGTTGTCTTTGATAGCAAACTTAACGAGTTTCTATTGGAACTAGAGCAGACCAGAGCTGAATTACTTACAACAATTACTGATGTAGGAGACACATTTAATACAAATATGAAGACTGCTGTTGTTGAAGCAGTCACCGAAGCAACACCGAACGCTATGAAAGGTGCAAGTTTCAGTGTACCTATGCAGTTGAACCCACCACAGCAAGAGAAAAAACAAGAGCCAGCTTTTAACATTAACCAACTAGCACGATGATAACAACAGGAGCAGAATTGACCACGTTTATCACTTCGCTTAATGGTGAAGCTACTATCGACCCAACATTGTTGGATGTTTTAGTGGATAATGCACGAGCTATTCTTGAAGAAGAACGACCGTGGGCTGTTTTGCGTAAAGTAGATACTTCAAAGTCTGTAACAACAGCGAGTACCTACACAACAGCGGTTGACTTATCTACTATCACAGACTTCTCACGATTTTATAGCGATACGCCTATACGGCTTTTCGATGGAGATAATCGAATCGAATATTACCGTCTTGTACCATTTGACCGACAGTTAGAGTATAAAGATGTTTCAAATACAGCTTGTTATGATGAGAACTCAAAGAATCTCTATCTAAACGGGACAGTACCTTTTAATGGGACTCTCTACATTTCATACGTATCAACATCGTCAGCTGTGGATTTAACAAGTGAAAGCGCAGTGTGGTCACCATTTCCATCTCGATTCTTACCAGTATTGGGGTATTACGCTATTGGTATATATAAGGGAGGTGTTGACTACGATAGTATCAACCGACAAATGCTTCCTACAAATCAAGCAACCTTTACTGCAATAAAAGAAGCAATGGAGGAATGGGATAACGCAAAGCAACAGGATTCACTTGCGACAAACGACCCAAGTGATTTATATGCTTACCCTCGTACAGGGGCGATTGATAGGTACAATGATAATTACTAAACATGCAAGATTATATAATCGATACATTTGAGGGTTTGACGACATCTGTTAAGGACATTAAGACCCTAAAAAAAGGTACAAGCCCCGATTCTAAAAACTGGATTACGGGTAGGTTTAAAGACCATATCGAATTACGACGTGGATATGCTCGCCTTGGGAGTACCGAAGTTACAGGGAATGGAAAGATAACAGGACTTGGTGTTGGTATACGATATGACGGGGTGGAAGTACCGTTTTTTTCTTATGATAGAAAACTCAAGTATTATGACGCAACAACAGAGGATACTATTGAGATAGGTACAAATACACTACCATCTGGTGCTAGTGGTGAGGATGTATGGATACGACCGTATCAAGCTCTTGCAGGGTCTTTTGTATATATGGGTTCTGAGAACTCAGGTATTTACAAAGTACCAGTGGCTAACCCTGATAGTGTTGTAGACCAGCTTGTGAATGATTATCGGTTTAAGGTATTTCATTTTGGTCAGAACCGTGCTTTTGCAGGACAACGAAATGGTACAGCCGCAGGAAATGAGGACAAGACAGGGTTGTATCTTTCATATATTGATAAAGCACAGTTATCTAGCTACACGCAAGTAACAGGAGAGGCATTTGGTACAGGAGATGGTACTGAGGTTACTTTTTCTGTTTCTTCTCTTGCGGCGGTTGTAAATGATAGAACACTTATGTATCCAAAGGTAACTGATGGTACAGAGACATTCCTTGATGATAGAAACGGAAACATGGTGGGAGATTTAGGAGGTACAGGTACAGTGAATTATGCAACTGGGGCTATATCAGTAACATTTGCTACTGCACCAGCTAATTCTCAAGCGATCACCATTGACTACTACTGGGAGAGTGCAAAGAGCACAGGCGTGCTTGATTTTACAGGTGGAGCTAATGGTCAAGGTAAGTCTTTCCGTCAAGATGACGGCGCAGGGAATATACAGGCTATTTTCAATATAAATACAATCGAGTATTGTTTCCACCTACTGAAAACATGGCAATTCACATCATCTCTTGATGATACGAATAGCACCAATCTCCCCTACCGTAATGTTGGTATCCCCTACCATCGAGGTGCATACCAAGTACCAGACGGAATTATCTTTGTTGACTTATCACGTGCGAATGAACCGAAGTTCAGACGTATGCAGGTACTTTCTGGTACAAATATTGCAACAATTGAACCACAGTCTATTTCAGACTTACTCGATTTGACACCATACTCATTTGATTATTGTGTGGCTTTCCGATGGGGGGATTATGAGATTTTCTGTGTGCAAGAAAAGGTAAACTCTGTTGCCAATGAGTTTAATTCAGTCATGTTTGTAAGAAATGTTGTATCGGGAGCATGGGATAAACTCGATTATTACGCATCTGTGCTTGGAGAATATAACGGTACTCTTTTGGCAGGAGATAGTATCTCAAATAATGTATATACCTTGTTCTCTGGTTTTGATGATGATGGAGACCTTATTCCTAATTATTGGACTTCAAGTGACCTCAATCTTGGTACAGATAATATTAAGAATTGTCGACGTATGGTTGTAGATGGACTTATCCAACCAGACCAAGACCTCAAGATTTCAATAGCCTATGACCAAGGAGATTTCAGTCTTGTTCAGACTATTGAGGGGAATGGGTCATATGTGAGTATCTCGCAAAAAACTTCTATCGGTAGCCCCACGATTGGCTCTAAGGTTATTGGGGGTGGAGGTAGTAGCGAAGCAAGTCCTTTTGAGATTGATTTCCCTATCAATAGCGATAAGTTCATTTACGCACGAGTTAAAATCGAAGCTGTTGGTATAGGTTTTGTACAAGTAAATAGTCTTACTTTCAAGGACATAAGAAACAAGGGGCGTAAGAACTTGCCGACACGTACAACATAACGCCACTAAACTATTAGCCTTTTATAAAATAAAACAATGAAATCAATTCGAATCTTTGTAATATCGGTACTCGCAACACTAGGGACACTCTCTTTGTTCATTACTGAAACAGTTGACCTAAATGTTGGGGCTGAGTTGCCACAAGCAGTTGCTGTTTTTGAAACCTCACTGCAGTCACCTATCACCTCAAGTGCAACAACAATGACATTGACCTCTAACTCAATTCGGGGTGGGGGGTCACTTTCAGGGTACAACTGTTTTACAGTTGACGAAGGAAATGCTAACGCTGAAACTATTTGTGGAACAGTGTCAGGTACGACAGTTTCTTCTCTTTCTCGTGGAATTAGTCAAGCAACAGGTACAACCACAGTTGCTGCTTTACAGTTTAGTCACAGACGAGGTGCAAATGTAAAGATAACAGACTTTCCTATCATTCAGATTTTGAAAGCACAGAACAACGGAGAGGAAACATTCGAGAATATCCTTTCATACACATCACACCCTACATTCACATCAGGAACACAGATTATTGATAAGACGTATGCAGACGCTCTTGCTTTCGCTGGTGTAGCTACCTCAACTGAAAACAACTTCGGAGGTGTGTGGCTTGCTACTCAGATACAGATGGCATCAAGTACGGATGGTTTACCTAACGCACCATATGTATTGCAAAGCAAGTATGCAACATCAACACCAGACGGAACGAGTCAGGCAGGGTTGTATATACCAGTATCAAAGAACAATGGAAAGTTGAGTCAGTTGTGGCTAGATTTGAGTGAAGGGTTCACATGGACAGGGACACATGTATTTAGTGACGCTGTTACTTCTAATGCAACAACAACCGCTATTGCGAATACTATAGGATTTTCTTCTCAATTCTCAATGGTAGCGTCTACAACTATCACAGGTACAACACTTCCACAACCTGTGTACATGGCAACAACTACTGGCGCGGTTGAGTTGTCTGACGCAAACGTGTCTGTGGCTAGTAATTTCATCGGCTTTGCCGTAAATGACGCGGTGAATGGTGGCAATGTATTGGTTCAGATGGACGGAGTTGTAGATGGGTTCTCTGGTCTAACTATAGGGCAAGATTACTTTGTACAAGACGCAGCAGGAACGATTGGCACGTCTGTAGGGACATCTGAAGTATTTGTCGGGCGAGCTGTTTCCGCAACAGAAATACTCATTGATACAGGTAGGTCAGACCAGTATATATCTAATAGCGGTTCGGTAGACTTAGCTACAGCTTCAACCGTTGTGTCAGTACCGCTCTATACCAGAACGATTATTGTGGAATACCAGATGCAAGACGGAACGGCTAATGATGTAGAAGTTGGTGGTACATTTACACTCAAAGAAAATGGTGTGAAATCAACACAGTTGTTTGCTTGTAACATCGGAACGGGGAGTTGTAATAGCAAAGGTGATTCAACAATCACTTGGAGTCCAAGTGCTAGTACTCTTACCTTTACAGAAGGAACTGCAGCCGCGGGTAATGCAACAGCTTATTATTACCGATAATAAATATGCCTACACCATTACAACAACAATCAATAAAAGGAGTAGAGAGCGCTTTTCAAGCATCTAATCCAGCTCAAGAAGAATCATTACGACAAGTGCGTGAGGCTTTTGGAGGCACACCACCACCAACAAAACCGTTACCGACAGTTGAAGAAACACAAGCACGAGTAGCTCGTCAAGGGCAGGAAGGTTTTGATATATTCGGTAATCCAGTCGCTAGTCAAACACCTCGTGTACCACGTACTGTTACTCAAGCGGAGGCTACACTTGCTCAACCAGTCACCGCACAAACAGCTGAACAGATACAAGCAGATAAGACAAAGGCTGCACAGGCAGAGATAGATGCACTGAACCGTGCTTTTGAAGCAAAGAAAGCTGAACAACGACGGGTAAACGAGGGACAAGCTCGACAAACAGCGTCCCTTTCTACCCTTACAGGTCTTGCAGGTTCTTCTCAAGCAAATGTAGAGGCCCAGAAGACACAGAAACTCGGTACACAGCAACTACAAGCTATTGAGAATGAACGAGCTATTGCTATCAATAGTGTTCTTTCTGATATCCGTACGTCTGCTGTTGAAGAAGCAAAAACGCAACGAGAAGAAGCACGTCAGAGTGCTATTGATATATTGGCATTGCAGACACAAAGAGCGGAGAAGGCTTTGAATAACTTGTCTATATTGGGCAGTCAGGGGACAGCCACTATTGAAGGACTAAAAGCAACGTTACCACCAGAAGAATATGATTCCCTAGTAAGAAACGTTGGTGGCGAAACAATGGCTAATGCTATTCTTGTTGCGAGCCGACCAAAGAGCCAGGTATTGAGTACTGAACTTGTGGGTGATAACTTTGTACAGGTTACACAAATGCCTGATGGTTCTCAGAAGATAGAAGCGATATCTCTATCTGATTTGGGTATAGATAACACTAAAGTAAAATCAGTACAGAAGTTAGATAATGGACAAGTTATGATTATAAATGACGATGGTACATGGGATACCGTAGGAGATGCTGTAGTAAGTGGAGGAGGTACTGGTGGTTCTACAGGGAGTGTAGCCAGAGATGTTGAGAGTATTATGAACGGTACTTTGAACTTACCAGATGTATCTGTTAAAGATAACTATCGTGCAGTTGTTGCTGGTGAGTTGACTAGGAAGTTTCAAGAGGCAATCTCATCAGGAGATATACTCGGAACGATGCGAGCAAGTGCTGTCTACGATAAAGAACCAAGCGATTCATTCCTGCAGTCATTTGAAAAGATGACAAATGTACTTGGGCAGTTGGGTGTCTTGCAAGAGAACCTCAAGCAGGGCTTTGATTCAGAGAAGATCGGGGGAGTAAAAACAGGTCCGATTATTGGAGCGTTCAAATCTGCCAATCCCTGGTCAACAGAAGGGCAAGTAATTAAGGCACAACTAAATGCAATCGTACCTAATCTCGCTCGTGGTATTTATGGGGAAGTTGGAGTGCTTACCGATAATGACATTAAGACTTATTCAAAGACGATTCCTAATTTAAGTTCTACTGAAGATATACGGAATGCAGTGCTTTACATCACTGTGGATATGATTATACGCAACATGGATAATAAAATCTCTGGTCAAGCAGCAGGACAACGAGACATGAGTGGCTTCAGTGGTATATATGAGGACATGACGACACAAGCAAATGAGATACTCGCAAACATTGGAGACCAAACAGACCAATACGCTGGTTTTAGAAGTCAACTACAAGAAGGAGAAATATTGGTGAATCGTAATGGTGTAGCTACAGCGGTAAAAGAAGATGAACTATTAGATAGTGACATAAAACTATAATGGCACGAGCACTTGGACAAATTACTACCCAACAGACTCCTACTACGGGGCGTGCTTTGGGGCAAATACAGCAGGCTTCTTCTCAAAAACGAGGCTTTAGATTTGATGAGAAACCTCTCGGTCTTAGTTTCGGTCAAGCACAACAAAAAGCATCTAGCGCACAAGAAACGTCAAGAGAGGCTAGTTCACCACTTGGTTTTGCCAAGAATTTTGCTAAGTCTTTTGTAGAAACAATCGCACCTGCTGAAGTAGGACTAGGAAAAACATTGTCAGGTATTTTTGGGGGTAAAGGAGCAAGTCAAGCAGAAAGTACGAAAACACTTGCGGATTCACAAGCACAACTTCTTAGAGATATAAAGCAACGAGAAGCGGAGGGTAAAGATGTTACTCAACTGAAGCAAGTGTACAATACAAATGCGGGGCAACTCGAATCCTTGGTTGAGAAGACTAAAACTGCTGGGGAATTACCTACGACTAAGCAAGCTGTAGGGCAACTCGGTGGCACAGCGTTAGACTTACTTACTTTTGGAACATACGGTAAAGCTGCACAAAGCCTCCGCACCGCCTTATTGGGTAGTGCAAGACCAAGTGTTATTCCCACAGGCGCAACTGGCTTCTTTACAAAACAAACAGCTAAAGAAGCTCTTACTGGCGGACTTGTCGGTTATGGATTTGATGTAACCATGGGATTACAAGAAGATGAACCAACGGGTGAAGCATTAACACCAGGAATCGGAACAGCTATTGGTACAGGTATTCCTTTATTAGGTAGAGGTGGAAGTGCTATTCAAAAAGCACGGGCGGATAAAAGGGTTGCGCTAGCAGAAAAAGAAGCTAAAAAGGTAGATGATACTATTGCTCAGATAATCCAGGGTAAGAAAGATGATATAGATACAGCGAGGAAAGCACTTACTGACATTGATGCAAATGATATAAAAACTTACGAAGATTTAACTGACGCACTTGTTGCGAAAGAAGGCGGATTGGCGAGGTCACTTGATGACGCCTTAGCAACACAAGACGATAAATTATATAAACTTAGTGAGCTGACACAGTCTACTAAGGTGGGTAAGAATGTGGTGGAACAAAATTATGTTGATGACGCTTTCAAGCACTTGGAGGAATTGTACATCAATACAGGGGAATTGGCAGAGGCAGAAGCTGTACGATTGGCTAGACAAAAAGCTACTCAACAGGGTTTAAATGTACGTGAGATAAATAATCTTGCTCGTTTGTATGGAGACGAGTTTGGGACTAAAGCATTTAGTAAGGTCTCTGGTGATCCATTGACTAGCCACAGCGCTCAAGCCTTTGAAAATACTCGCAAAGGTATAAAAACAACGGCGAGGGAGCTATTTGATAATCCTGTATACGAACAGGCAGATTTAGCTATGAGTAATATCATAAATACCAAAAAATTGACGCAACGCATGGAGGAACAGGTAAACAAATTACAACAGAGGATTAAAAATAGGAGTCTTGGGGAGAAAGTTGGGAGACTGGCGTTTGAAGTAATTGATTTACTTACTGGCAAGTTCTTCAGTGGGTTCTTGCGCTCAGCTCTTGTACCAAGAGGAGGAGGACTAAAAACACTTAACGCTATTGACCTTGAAAAAGAATTGCAGAAAAACTTAAAGCTACTAAATAGTGCTTTGAAAGATGATGCTTCTGAAAAGCAAATTGAAAAGGCTCTGAATGAGATTATTCAGGGGTCTAAAAAGGCTCAGGAATTGACTGAATTACCTGCAAACCAGAGTACAAAAAGTACTACTAAAATTGTACCTACTATTGACATACCACCAACAGTACCACAAAAAACTACACTACGCAAACTAACTGGGGGTAAACCGAAAAATACGGCTAAAACAAAAGACCAATACGCCTCACTTCGTAAAGACCTACTTAAAGGTGAAATCCTGGTACGAGATAAGAAAGGTAACATCGGTGCGATTGATGTTGATGACTTTGATGCAACAGTATACGAAAAACTATAATGCCTCAGTTCAAACCATTAAAAAATAATTATTAACAACATGAACACCAGTTTTTATAAAATAATAAAAGTTTTACTCCTTGTTGCATTTCTTGCATTGGTTTTTACCCTATCTATAAAGCTACAAGAACGTTCCTTAAACCTCGCTGGTGGTACAGGTACACTCAACCAGTTAAATCAGTGGAAATCTACAACAACACCAGAAGTAGGAATAACCCCAAATATACATGGTAAGACTATTTACGCACCGTACTCTGACGCGTACTTTAAGGACATCTACGCAACAGACGGTACATTCACAGGCGACCTCACTGCAGGTTCTCTTATCGTTACTTCTGTCGTTGCTGGTGATACAGACTTTGGTGGCTTTAATATCACTAACGCTGGTGCTATTACAGGTACACACTTCACCGCAACCTCAACAACACAAGACTCTAATTTCCATAACGATACTCTTGTTGTGGATTCTAGTGCGGGACGGGTAGGTATTGGAACCACCTCA
>JGI10211J14876_10000262_pt1 | contig 21977 bp, 22 predicted proteins | sample Etolagsediment_FD_14876 | JGI IMG/M metagenome (IMG submission 14876)
ACCCGGAGCGGATCAGATACTTTCAAGAAAATGCAGCCCCCATCGCTGCCTTCGGTGTGGGGAGTTATATCAGTGGTGCCAAGCCTATCGACTTCACTGCAGACCTCCACGAAGTAGATGGAAAGCCCATCGCCAAAAGGGGCCGCCTGCCCGGCATCACCCCAAACCCAAGGCTAAAGCGCATAATGTGAAAGGAGAATCATGAAAAGGTGGTTGCCTGGCCTAGCACTGCTCCTCTCTATTTGCCTGGCACTGGTGGCCTGTGGACCTACAGTGCCCGTCATCACCGTCGCTCAGATCCCCTGGGCCGATGGTGAGATTACAAGCTATGCCGTCCAAGACTCTCAAGGCACAGAGCTTGGTACGCTAAATATGACCATACGGAGAGAAGGTGATCTCTATCTAATGACAAGCTTCACGATGATGGGAAACACCACCGACGAGATTACGATAGCCATGAATGCTGACGACCTCAAACCCACCTCTGAGACAAGGACCATACACATGGGGTCAGGAGGGCCTGTTCCAGGTGGCACCTACGATATCATAGCCGACTTCAGCGACAATCAGGTTATTATCGAGGCTGATCTACCAGGCAACGATCATCAAGAACCGTATGTGTTCAATATCCCCGCTGATTCCTATGCCAACGACCAGGTCTGGTATTTGTTCAGGACGCTTCCATTCGAGGAGGGCTACGCGGGGCGCTACACCAACATAGTGCTCTGGACTCAATTCCAAAAGCCCGCGGTTACCGTCACCGTTGTGGGGAACGAGACCGTGGAGACACCAGCGGGAATCTTCGATTGTCATAAGCTGGAGCTTTCAGTTCTGAGCCTTACCATTTATTTCTGGTATGGCGTAGAAGCCCCCCATTACCTGGTCAAGTACCAAAAGGGCGATACTATCCTTCTATTGACGGAGCATCCGTAGTCAGCCATATTATGGTTATATGCCACAATTAATGTGGGATTCCTTCGTCTCCTTTTTCCAGAATCCAAGCGCTTGGGGAATTGGTTTGGCCTTTGCCTTCGGCGCTGTGTGGCTTGCCGCTTTCATGCCATGGTTAAGGAAGAACGGACTGCGCGTGCTAGTCTTCATTGCTGCCCTTCTTGTGGTCTTCATCGCCAGCGCCATTCTCACCCTCGCCGCCGTTTGCTTCATTCAAATTCCACTCCAGACCTGGATAGGGCATGCTCTTAACCACTTCTGGAGCCAGGAAACCCTATTGAGCTGGATTTTGCTTGCCGGAATACCGTCAATCCTCCTCAGCGGTCTGGTGCAAGAAGCAGCTAAACTTGTACCGCCCCTCATCTACATTAAGTGGAGGCGACCAAAAGAAGCCAGGACAGCGATAATAGTAGGAGCAATAGCAGGGGTGGGCTTCGGCATCTTCGAGGCGCAGTGGGCGCTTAATATGATCTTCGCCTCAGGCTGGGCATGGAGTTGGGTTGAGGCATATGGCTTTGAAGCGCTGCTTGGCTTCTGGGAGAGGTTCTTTGCCGTAGCCCTCCATATCGGGGCTACCGCTATCGCCACGTACGGTCTCTTCAAGGGAAAGTGGTGGCAGTTTTACCTCTTGGCCGCCTTCCTTCACGCCTTTACGAACTATAGCGTGCTTCTTCTCCAGAAAGCATATCTCACCGCCTTTCAGGTAGAGATTTACATTGCGGTGGTAGCACTATTGACCATGGCAATAGCCATGTGGCTCCGCTGGCGACCTATCAGGGAGCAGCCGACACCTGTAGCCGCTGAAACTCAATAAGAAGAATCTGGGTAGTCGTATTCTTAACCTTCACCCGACTGGCTGGTCCTGCCCAGGATTCCGCTTGCCCAAGTCCACCCAGGCTACAATCAGAGCCAGGGCAGCAGCACAAGAGCAAAGGGCCAATCCTAACTCGATCCCGACAAAATGTGCCACCCACCCCATCAACGGCGCTCCTATGGCAACACCAGCGGTAAGGAGTGCGTGAAAAATGCCCGTCGCTCTGCCACGCTCGTCGGGCGTAGTGTGATCCGCCACTAGAGCGGATATCGATGGAAACAGCAGGGCATAGGCTGCCCCATATACCGCCATAATTACAGCTAGCAGAGCAAAGGTTCCAAGAGCAGGCATCACCACAAGTGAAACCATACAAAGACCCAAGGCGGAGGTGATAGTTACTCGCCGTCCGACGCGGTCAGCGATAGCCCCGCCGGGGAACTGGAGCAGTGTAAAAACAATGGCAAATGTCGCAAGCAATATTCCCACATGGAACGCCTCCATGCCCAGACCTTTAACATATAGGGGTAACAGCGTAACAACACCCCCAAAGGCGAAGTACTGGGCGAATATGGAGCAATATGAGGTTACCAAACCCCTTCTTCGGAGTAATCCGCCTATCTTCTTCATGTCCTGACTAAGAGACGTTTTCATTGCTGCGGCAGGGGCTTTCACCCTTGGCATCACAATAGCCAACAACACCCCTAAAAGAAGCGCCGCTGATCCGAAGTAGAATACGAACCCATAGCCCAAACGAGAGGCCATAACACCACTAAGGCCATAGCCCACCAGCGTAGCCATCCCCATCGCCATCCCATAAAATCCCATCGCCCTACCTTTCTGACCATAAGCAGCATGCTCAGCAGCCACCGACATGGTGGCAGGGCCTACCACGCCGCCGCTAATGCCGTGGAACAACCTTACCATAGCAAGGTGGAAAGGCAAGCGACATATAGCATAACCAAACATAGCGATAGCATCTCCCATAAGACCAATAATCAGGGGTTTCTTGTAGCCCACCCTGTCGACTACCCGTCCGAAGAGTATATTTGCTGGGGTGTTGGCTATCGAGTACAGTCCCACGATCAACCCGACCATCCCAACACCAGCACCGAGGTCCCAGGCGTATAGAGCCACTATCGGGATTAGCAGGTGGGTATCGAGAAAGCCGAGGAAGGTTACAATGAAGTTTAAGGGGAAAACAGATTTGGCTTGAGGTATGTTAAGCTTGGTCATCTTCCAAAATTAACACCTTCGTAGCACGACCCTTCAGGATCGCCGATTGCGAGGCCAAAGCCTCGCGCTACAATTTTGGCTGCTATTAAAGAGGTCAAAGCATCTCGAACTCCAAGTAGAGAATCCGCTTCGTTGAATCTTTTACCTTGACTCGCTCAGCGATGCGCCAGCCCGCTACCCAGACAATACCCTCTGGCGAGCACACCAGTGGCACACGGTCTCGCCATGCCCGTGGAATCTTGCTATCGACCATAAAGTCCTGTAGCTTCTTGAGTTCAGCCATTCCCAGGGGCTGAAACCGATCTCCAGCCTTGCGCCCTCGCACCACTAAATCCGTCCCTGACTCATCAAGGTCAAGGCATGCTCTGAAGCCCTCAGCACCCCGCCCAGGCGTCGTTATGTTCGCCCTCACACTCCATCCTGGAAGCACAGTATCCCCGGGCACATTTAGTCTGTGCTCTCCTTCCAATGGGGTAAAAGGACATGTATCTTGGTCTCCCCTTGCTACTAGGCATGTGTGGTAACCTACATGAAAAACCAGCCCCCTGGGTAGAGATAGCCTCCTACCCGCTGGCTTTGACAAGGCATCCATCATCTTCTCAATATGAATCAACTGGATATCTGTGAGTTCTCCCAATACCTGGCTCAAAACACGGCGCAAAAGGTGCCGTTGAAGCGACGGGTGGAGCGATAGCAACGCTTCGCTATTGAGAAGGAGGCCATTTGGCTGCGCTGTAACCACCTGACTCCATGCTACAGAGACGTGCTCTTCAAGGAAGGACAGATCGTCTGCGGCTGTACGAGCAGTACGCAGCAAAGCACCGCTAATATTACGATTGTAGCTTTCGAGGAGTGGGACTAGTTCATGACGAAGGCGATTTCTTAAAAATGCGGGGGAATAGTTGGAAAAATCTTTCCTCGGCTCAAGATCACAAGCGCGGCAGTATTCCTCAGTCTCCGCTCTGGTAACTTCAAGAAGGGGTCTAACCAGCAACAGAGTGCCGCCTCTGCCTTGCCATGTGGTAATAGGCTGCATTCCCCGCAATCCTGCGAGGCCAGTTCCCCGCAATAGATGCATTAGGATAGTCTCCACCTGGTCATCCTTAGTATGCCCCAAAGCGATGCGCCTAGCCCCAGTAGCCTCCGCTACTTCACAATAGAAATCATATCTCACTTTTCTAGCCGCCTCCTCCAGTGAGAGGCGATGCTCCTGCTGGTACGCCCCGACATCCCGTCTCTCTACAGTCGCCGAGGCCCCCAGGCGCTGAGCTAAATCGGAGACATAGCGGGAATCGGCAGCAGAATCTGCCCCTCTTAGCATATGATCCAGATGTGCTATATGAAGGCTCGACCCAAGGGTCTCATGAAGCTCGCTAAGGATGTGCAATAGGCAGACAGAGTCGGGACCGCCGGAGACACCAACCAGAAGGACTTCTTCACCTTCGATAAGACCTTGTTCTCGAATGAACTGAAGGACTCGCTGTCTTAAGCCCCCCATTTCTCAAACCCCATTTTCCAAATGGCAGGTATCGTTATACAACAGCAGAGAGATGCCACTTTTACCAAAGTTGAGGATACTTATCGATGCGAGGTCTAGCCGCAACCTTCTAAGATTGGATAGGTTCATTTCCAATGCCTTATTGATCATACTCTGGATAGCGAGAGAGTGGCTCACTACAATAACTGTCTCATCTGCATGAATGTCAACCAGCTTGTTCACGGCGGACCATGCTCTCCTCTGNACCTCGGCTATAGACTCTCCGCCAGGCACCTTCAAGGATGAAGCATCGTTAGCCCATTCTTTCAAGAACTCGCCATAGCGCTTCATAACCTCTTCAAANGTAAGCCCATCCAGATCGCCAGCATCCAGTTCCATAAAGGCATCATCGGCGATCACCTCCAAGTTATGATAGCGAACAATCTCATTAGCCGTCTCTCTAGCACGCTTAAGAGAACTGGAGTAGATTGCCGTCACTTCTTCATCCTTTAGTGCTACACCCAATCGCTCTGCCTGTTTTCGCCCCTTCTCGTTCAGGTCAACATCGGTATGCCCCAAAATCCGATTCTCCCGGTTCCACATCGTTTCACCGTGTCGCACCAAAATAAGTCTCATTTTTGCCTCTTTTCGTAGCTGAGAGCCCGAGCCACCCTCTTAAAGTAGGGGGGATGGTCATAGAACAGCAGTTCCACCCAGTGACTAGGCTGTGCCTCAGACAGGTTCTGGTTGGTAAGTTTGGTCATCATCGTGATAAAGCCCACAGGATTATCGGTCAGGGTCAAGGCATATTCGTCAGCAGATCGCTCAATACAACGCCTGTAGACATTAATCAATGGTTCCAAAAGAAAGGCAAAAACGCCTAACACACCAGCAAGCAGGGGGAAGGCAGCGACATCGTCAATGCCTTTAAAGTTAAAGTATGGCACACCAAGCTTTAGTGTCAGGTGCACCAGGTAAAATCCTACCAAAATGATCGCTGACTGAAGAGCGATAAGTTTGGTGATGTCGTGGTGCACATGATGCCCCAGTTCATGCGCCATGATTACCTCGATCTCCTCTGGGGAGTATCGATCCAGTATAGTATCGCCAAGAACAACGCGCCTGGTGTTTCCAAACCCAATAAGAGCAGCGTTACCAGTAGTGGCTTTGCTGCTCAGGTTAATGGTGAAAACGCCCCGCACCCTTGTCTTCGCCCTTTCCGTAAGGCGCTCCAGTCTCTCCCTCAGGCTGGCATCGGCGAGAGGTTCAAGCTTATAAAAAAGGGGGACAATGATAATTGGAGCTAGATTGCTCATCACCACAGTGAGTAAAACAAGAAAAACAGCAGCGATAAGCCACCATAGGTCGGGGAAACCACCCAGAAGCAAATAAATGCAAATTATGACCCCAATACCCAGCAGAAAACCCAAAGCCCCTCTCTTTATCCCGTCGAGGAGCCATTTCCCAAGATTTTGGCTCAAGAGGCCGAAGCGGCGAGGTATCACAAACCCTCCATAGAAGCTCAGTGGAGCAGACGCTATACCCAAGAATATCATTAGGGTGGCGAAATAGAAAGCCACCCTCAAAGGCTGTGGAAAATCTAACAAATCCCGTAGGCCAGCGGAGAGCGGAGTGAATAATAGAATCAGGATTAAAATACCACTGAGGCCCAGTTCGACAAAGGAAAGACGGCGCACAGCCTTAGCGTAAGCCTTTGCTTTCTGCTGCCTTTTTGGATCAAGCTCCGCCACACTAGCTGCCCGCCAACATCAACTTGGTTCGGTGAACCGACCTCGGGCGATTGGCAAATCCTAGAGCCGCGGTAACCTGCTCGGGCCTCCCTGTAGCGGTGCTGTCGGCACGTAGGCGCATTCCCAGGGTACATAACGATTCCTGCCACCCCACAACCCACAGGCGATACACCAGGGGACGAAGATCGTAGTACCGCATCTCGGTATCCCTCTGATGCTGCCAGGGTATATGATCTTTGTCCAAGAATGAATGAAGCGCGTCCTCTACTTCACCAGCCCCTTTATCGATCTCCAACTCAACCTGGTATTCCGCCTGCCTCACCTGTGATTGCAACGAAGGCAGCCTCAGATCCACATGTTCCGCCCTTAAGAGATTAATGCCAACAGGCAATTGTTCACCTACCACCTTGGCAAAATGGTAAGGGGAAACCCTCATCCTCAGTGAAATATCCATAAACTCGCCATCGCTAGTCACCCCGATAGGGAGAGGGGCAGCAATGGAGATCTTGGGATGCGGGCTAAATCCCTGCGAGTAAGCAATTGGGATACCAGCCCGCCTGAGCGCTCTTTCCCAAAGGCGCATCAAATCGAGATGAGAGATGTACTTAACCTTCTCGCCGCGAGAAAAGCTGATGCGAATTCGCTGCACATTACTCCTTGGTCACCAGAATCTTCTCGACCTTTAATCCACGCATCTCAACGATCACCATTTTCAAGCCGCCGTATCTCAACTGTTCCCCTTCTTTAGGAATGTAACCCAGCAGGCTGAGAATAAAACCGGCTACCGTGTCATAGTCTCCATCGGGCAGCTCAAAGCCCAGCTCTTCATTGGCATCCTCCACGCGCATGCTGCCATCGATTTGAACCGTCTGCTCATCGATAAAGGTGAAATCTTTCTCTTCACCCATCAATTCATCCCCGAGCTGACCCACGATCTCACCCACCAGTTGCTCCATGGTCACAATACCGCTGGTGACCCCAAACTCATCAACGACAACCACCATATTGTATCCCTGAGACTGCATCTCAGCGAAGAGTTGAGCAATGCGTTTCGTCTCAGGAACAAACCTAACAGGACGTACCAACTCATCGATTGCGCTCTCCTGATTTAAAGAGCCGTTAGCCTGAGCCATGAGCACATCCTTTATCGAGAGGATTCCAACTACATCGTCGATACTATCCCTATACACGGGAAAGCGAGTGTGAGGAGATTCGGCGTAGGTAGCAAGGAACTCAGCTAGCTTGGTCCCCTCCTCGATCCATGTAACCTCAGGTCGAGGGGTTATCACCTCACGAACGCTGCGATCTCCGAAATCGAATACATTATGCAACATCTCGGCCTCAGTCTCCTCAACGGTGCCCTCCTCACGCCCCACAGAGATCATGCTACGGATCTCCTCCTCGCTCACCAGCGCCTTCGGCACTCGAGTTCTCCCCCCGGCGAGCGCCGAGCCAATCCAGCTCAATCCAGCCGCCAACGGGTAGGCAATCTTGGTAATCACCTCCATAGGGTAAACATAGAGCAAAGCCAGTCGATCTGGGTGTCGCATAGCCAGGGTTTTTGGGGTCACCTCAGCGAATATCAGAAGCAGTATAGTAACTACTATTGTGGCGATAAGCACCCCGATATCGCCTGCCCAGATGGTTACCGCAACCGCAGTGCCCAGCGCAGCAGCGGCTACATTAACAAAGTTATTGCAAAGCAGCACCGTCGCCAGTAATCTCTCCGGTTGCTCCATCATCCTTTCCACCCGCTCCGCACCACCTACCCCAGTGCTTACCATGTGCTTCACCCGCGTCCTGGGCAACGAGACAAACGCAGTCTCGGCACTGGAAAAGAAAGCTGAGGCAACTAAGCAAAGAAAAAGAAGCACCAAATATAAGACGCTAACATCGCTCAACACCACACAACCCCTCCCATTTTAGCCATCGTTCCGTAAGAAAACGGCTTCCACCTTCCATCGACTTATCTATGTTCATATTCCGCCAATGTGTACAGCCAACTGTCTAGTCGATTTGCGCCTTGAGGACGGCGCCTTCCTCAGCGCTGCACATTTCTCGATTGCTATACCTGGGGATCATAACCTTATGCCAGTCGCGGTAATTGTAGATACCTTGAAAGGCTACACCACTCAAGAATCCACAGATGGTCACCGGAGGCAGTAATGGGACAGATACGAAGAAACCAACAGGAATCAGCAGTAAGGCTATGATCCAATGGTGAATATGAATCCTATTCTTGCCAAATGGAATGAGAATTGACTTGACCCTGCCCCGCTCTCCAGCCTTTTTGCCCCCTCCCAATTTGGTCAATAGAAAACCTAGAAGCCAGCTCACAAAGAAAAAGTAGCCTAAGAAAATGCCGGCTAGTAATATTGACATGATGCAAAATAGCTTTTTCACATTTACAAGATGCCAGCAATTGGCCACTTTAATACTCTCTCATAATATAGAATCAAATGCCAAGCAACTTCATCCCTGGGTTTAGAATCTCTGCAGTTGCCCCGCATTTCCGACAGTGTTCTAGAACTAAAACCTTCATTCCTCTGTTACCTTTGTAGAGTAATGTATCAGATGGAACGCTACCTGTCAACGAAGCATGGTTATCGTGAAGGGGACTAATTGTGAATTTGTCTCTAGGCATGGTATAATCGCTGCTCAGTGAATACCTTGGGAAGCAAAGCGTGATCTTGATTTGGGTCAAATTCCTCATCTGTGTCGTTCTCATCCTTTTCTTTGGAACGAAGCTAGCGCGCTACGGGGACGTCATCGCAGAGAAGACGGGGCTAAGCGGGATTTGGGTTGGGCTCTTGCTGCTGGCCATTGTCACCTCCCTCCCTGAGATAATCACAGGCTTCAGCGCAATCATTGTAGTCGGGGATCCAGGAGGACCGGATCTAGCAATGGGAACCATCTTTGGCAGTAATGCGCTCAACCTTTTTATCATTGCTCTTTTGGATATTACATACCGTCGCGGGCCCTTACTTACGAAGGCAAGCAATGAGCATAAGCTCTCGGCAGGTCTAGGGATATTACTCATCGCCTTTGCCGGCGCCAGTATCTTCCTAAGCACCCGAGTATGGGAAGGAGGAATATGTTGGGTCGGTATCTATAGTCTGGTGCTGGTTATTCTGTACCTCTTGGGTTCGAGATGGATTTTTCGCCGTGAGCGCAATCGTCCAAGTGTAGAGACCATTTCACTCCGATACAAGAATATCTCATCAAGGAGAGCCTACCTTGGCTTTGGGATTGTCGCGATTGCTATCATTGGAACTGGAACATGGCTGGCGATGGTAGGTGATGATATCGCCGTGGTGACCGGATTGGGTACTACCTTCGTGGGCAGTCTTTTTTTGGCCATCACCACATCGCTCCCTGAATTGGTTGTTTGTTTCGCTGCACTGCGAATCGGAGCCGTAGACATGGCCATCGCCGACGTGCTCGGCAGCAATATGTTCAACATGGGAATCGGTGTCGCCAGTTTCGACCTTTTCTACGGAAGCGCCTCGATCTTTTCCGCAGCATCCCAAACCCACATTATCACCACTGCAACTGTTGTCCTCATGAGCCTCATAGTTGTTGCTGGCCTCACCTTCCAAACTAAACGAAAGACACCGATTGCGATGAGCTGGTATGCCCCGGTATTGCTGGTAGTATACGTTACCGGCGCGTATTTCATATTCCATATGGGGACCTAGCCGGTTGAAGGTTTAACCCAGGTGACTACAGGAGGGTAAGATGAAGAAGACAGTCAAGGAACTGGCGAAAAAAGCGTGTGAAGGTCGGTCAGAAAGACTGATTATATGAAGCTATCGAGAAGATTGCACGGGCACATCATTAACGATTTAGGCTTACAATCAAGTGGGGAAGGCTACAGATACCATAGCTGTGCAGAGAGTCTATGAAGTGCAGGTAACCGATGAGAAAGATGGCATAGTAACAATGGTAAATTGCTTCACTATATCAAGGGCGTAATTGACCACGTCAGTAGCTGAAATCGAAATGCCTACCTGCTATCTCCTCCACTTTTAAAAAGAACTCATCTGCAGAAGTCGCCTAGTTATTGTCCAGAGAATTACTAAAGAGGTATACTATGGCAATGAATGATATTTCTAGTAGTGTAGAAGCCACCGAGGTCGAGGCTGAGAAGATACTCGAAGAGGCCAAGGCTAAGGCTAGCGAAATTCTCCTTAAGAGTAGAGAAGAGGCCAGGAAAATCGTTTCCTCCGATTTGCCTACGGATGAAGCCAAAACGGAGTGTGACGGGATTATTCATAAGGCCAGTATGGAGGCCGAGGAGAAAATTGCAGATTCTGTGAGGAAGGCCTCTGAAATTAGTACCAATGCCGACAAGAAAGTAGCAGAAATCGTGGATCTCATAGTGAGTATCATCACGGGGGCAAAGGCAGCATGATACCTTTAGTCCTCAATTCTCCTGAGCCTATGCTCAAAGTCAGGGTAGTGACTGCCAAGGACTATTCTAATAAAGCTTTAAAAACTCTACATAGAGTTGGGGTGCTTCATGTTGAGCAAAGTGCGGAGTTGAGGCCCGTAGATAGAGAAGCTATCGAACATGAAAGAAGAGAGGTTGAGGAGCTATTGACAGCCATAGACGATGTATTGGCTTACATACCACAGGGAGAGAGAGTGCTTCTGGGAGAGGATATTGAGGTCATATACACTAGACCCTTTGACGAGACCGATAGCGAGGTCAGGAGACTGTGTACCAAGCTTAGCAATATGCACCAGAGAGTTGCCAAACTCAGCGAGGAGCTTAAGGAGCTAACAGAACTAAGTAAGTATCTTGGACCTCTTGGGCAGCAGACTGATATTAGATTGAAAGACCTTAGTTTTTCTGGAAGCTACCTCTTTTCAAAGATTTTTGTGCTTACCAATGAAGTGTACGAAAACTTACGTCGTAAGCTTGAGAACTACCTATTTGGCGGCATCGTAGCCACAACAGAAAACGAGACTATTCTCTATGCAATTGCCAGGGTTGCAGACCAAGGAATTATAGAGTCCACGATCAATGATGGTGGAAGCAAAACTCTGCAGATACCTGGTGAAGACTTAACCCTGAAGGAATTCCTCAAAGTAGTTAGTGACAGGATTAATGGCCTTGTAGAGGGCCTGGCAGAACTTAATCGAGAAATCGAAGTTAAAACTAGAGAGAATTTGGAGAAACTCGTTCTCTTCAGAGGAGCATTGTCAGCAGAAAATGAAAGGTTATCAGTTCTAGAAAAAGCGTGTGAAGCAAAATATGTAACATTAATTGAGGGATGGATTCCAGATAGCAAAATTGATGCCGCAATCTACGAAATTAGAGATAGCGTAGACTATGTGTTTATTGACACCAGAGAGCCTACGACACAGGAAGAACCCCCGACAAATCTCAAGAACCCGCGTGTGATGAAGCCGTTCGAGGTCATCACGAATCTCTTTGGCTCCCCGAAGTACAGAGAAGGGGATCCGACACCGATAATGGCCTATTCGTTCGCCATTTTCTTCGGTCTCATGCTGTGTGACGTGGTTTATGCTATCGGGGTAATACTGGTGACAAGGTTTGTCCTGCGCATCTTCGTTGACGATCCCAATACCGATGGTTATAGGTTATTCCAACGGGTGCTTTATACCAGCAGTATTGTTGCCCTGATCCTTGGTCTGCTTACCGGAACATACCTGGGAGACATTTACAATTTCTTGGGAATCGAGAGCCTGGCACTAGTAGAGTCGGTCAAGCAATTACTTGGTGATCCCATCACCTTCATAATTCTCGCTATTGCATTAGGTGTCATCCATGTAAACACGGCCCACGTGCTGGCACTAATCAGGGGAGTGAAGGAAAGGAAAAAAAGCGTAGTAATCAGCAAGATCGGGCTCTTTACTCTCCAGCTCTTTGGCATCCCATTGGTACTTCTCTGGCTGTTCAACGTGTCCCTGCCGGTTAGCGCAGGGGTGTATTCCATCTTCACGTACATTGTGCTCGCCAGCGTGGCACTCATCGTCGTATCAGCCTTCATGCAGCGTGGTAGCTTAGGGGCCATCTTCTGGCTCTTTGATCTGACCGGCCTTCTAGGCGATATCATGTCATACTGCAGGTTAGCCGGAGTGGGCTTAGCTACATTTTACCTGGCATCCAGTTTCAATATGCTGGCGCAACTGCTCTATGACATGATGCCCGGCGTGGCAGGAGTTATTATCGGTGGCATCCTAGCATTTCTGGTCTTGGCCTTCGGACATGCCATCAACCTAGCCCTCAGCGGCCTCACCGCCTTCATACACTCCCTAAGGCTATGTTTTGTGGAATTCCTATTTAAATTCTATGAAGGAGGAGGTAGAGAATACAGCCCATTTAGGCTGAAGTCTCCTATGCCCGTAGTAGTCGGAAGGAAGTAAATGGAGGTGAGGGCAAATGAATAGATGGGAAAAGAAATGAATGGAGGTGAAAAATGAGTCCCGAATCTTTGGCATGCCTTGGTGGTGCACTAGCACTTGCCGGTGGTTTATTGGGCTCCGCGATCGGAATAGGCATTGCCGCATCTGCTGGCCTAGCCACCTTNTCCGAAGATAGCNGCCAGTTCAGAAATGTNATAATACTATCATCACTGCCCATGACGCAGTCTTTTTACGGGCTGATAGTGCTGATACTGGTGCTAACATCGATAATCCCCACTTTGCCAACCGAAGGCAGCAGCGGTTACACAGTTCTGGGCGCCTGTCTAATAGCCACCTTCGCCTTTGCCGCCTCGGCAATATACCAGGGTTCAGTTTGTGCCTCGGGCAACTCGCTTTTGCCTAAGACGAAAGGGGGGATACTGACTTCCTCTATGATGCTAGCTGTGTTTGTCGAGTTGATAGCTGTGTTGGGACTAGTGTTTACCATAATGGCATTCACCATGCTGGGAGTCATGTAGAGGTGCCTCATGTCAGCCACAGGGATGGATAAAATAAGGGAGGCTATACTCGCCAAGGTAGAAGCAGAGGCAGCAGACATAGTAAAAGAAGCAGAGGAGAAGGCACAAGAAGAGATAGAGAGAGCCAAGAAGCAGCGGGAAATAAAACTCGCGGAAAAGAAACGTAAAATACTGGAAGAAGCTGAAGAAGAAGTTGCTAGAGTTATGGCTCAGGCTTCTATAAGAGCACGGCAGGAACTACTACGCACGAAAGCTGACATAATCGCCAGAATAATTGAGGGAGTGAAGAAAACACTGGCAGGCATCTCAAGTGATGAAAACCATCTTCCGAGCCTAATCAAGGAGGCCATGGACGGGCTTGGTGGGGCAAAATGTAGGATTTATGTCCATCCCAAAGATGTGAGCAGTGTAGAGAAATTCCTTGAAGGGGATAATGAACTAGCTAGCAGGATAATGGAAGTTATAGAGTTCGATTGCACCGGAGGGGTTATTGCTGAGGATATCGAGGGGAAACGCAGGATAGACAATACGTATGAGACCAGACTTGAGATGTTGCTACCAAAGCTGCTGCCTGAGATAGACAGACAACTGTTCAAAGGAGATAGGGACTAGATTTGATTAGCACAGGGTACGCCTTTACCTCCGCATATCTAAAAGGTGAGGAGGCCAGACTCGTTACCTCCGAGCATGTAGATCGGATGTCGAAAACATCCACTATTCAAGATGCACTGGGGCTCATCAAAGAGACCGATATAGGAAGCTATCTTGAAGAATTCCCGCTCAGAACATTCGATGACGTCGAAGAATACTTATGGGTGTATTTTCGCAGTTGTCTCGAGCGCCTGGAGGGGTTCAAGCTTATGCCTGCTGGCATGCTGAAGATATTGAGAGCATACATGGTGAAGTACGATGTTCTAAATATCAAAGCTGCCTTGTGGGGTATTTCGACCGGTAGAAAAGCTCGCATGATCCCAGTAGGTGTTATTCATAGCTACGGGTTAATGGACAGGCTTGCCAGTGCTGAGAACCTGACGGATATTGTGGAAACGCTTACCGAGTGCAAGCTGGGCAATTACACCAAGATCCTAGAGGAACATGAAAAACACACAAGTGGCGAAGCGAAGTCGAGGCTCATCGCTGAGGCCAGGTTAGATAGCGAGTACTATAAGAATATGCTGGACACCGCAAGGGCTACAAAAGATGGTGTTCTGTTTTCCAAAGTCTGTGGCATTCTTATAGACCTCACAAACCTGCAAATTGTGTCGAGAGCCATAATCGAGGGTATGGGGCCTGATACCGCTGAATGTACCATCACTGGTGGATATCTCATTACAGAAAGAGCCGTTAAGGATCTATTATCTCTTAAGATGACCGAACTACCTCATAGGCTAGAAAATACTCAGTACTCAGACGTAGCAAGCGAAATATCAAGTAGTTACGATAGGACCGGGCGTATCACCGCAGTACAGGAAATCATTGACAAGCATCAGTTCAGATTGCTTAAGGAGATATTGTCACCAAGGGTGTTATCCCCCTTGGTGATAGCCTGGTACTTAATCATTAAAGAGGTTGAAATACGGAACTTAAGGCTAGTTCTTAAAATGATAGTCGATGGCATGCCCGTGGAGGAAATAAAGGAGTATTTGGTGCTGTGAGTATGATACCGGCCAGACACCTAGATATAGCTGTCATAGGAGATGAAGAGCTGGTCAGCGGCCTTAGGCTGGCTGGTGTCAGTAGATATCATATAATAAAGGTAGATCATAATGCCCGTGAAGATGTTAGGAGAGTTCTAAGTGAATTGATAGACGACCCCAATGTTGGCACAGTACTGATATTAGAAGACTACATACAATACGCTGAGGATCTAGTGGTGCAAGTTAGAAAAGGGAAAAGGATGGTTCCCATAATCATCGAAGTCCCGTCCAAGTTTGGCACGAAATATCGAGATATCAGAGAGTATTACAAAGCATTTGTTAGAGAATCTATAGGGTTTGACATAGAAATCTGAGATGACGATTCCCTGTCACTGCAAGCGGAATGAAGCAGTCTCCAGTTGCTCCCGTAATTGCTTTCTCCCTGCACCCTGCAGAATGACAGCAAGAATAGGAGGCTAAAGGCGTGGGTAGAATATGGAGAGTTTCCGGCCCTTTGGTTATTGCTGATGATATGAAAGGTTCCCAGGTTTATGAAATGGTTGAGATAGGAGAGGAAGGGCTTGTGGGGGAGATAATAGGGCTGGAAGGCAATAAGGCGATAATTCAAGCACATGAGGACACCCTGGGATTAAGAACCGGCGAAGTGGTGAGGGGAACGGGGAGAATCTTGAGCGCGGAACTAGGCCCGGGGCTTGTGGGATCTATTTATGACGGACTTCAAAAATCCTTGCTTACTCTGGCTGAGGATACCGGCTCGTTCCTAAAACGAGGTGCAAAGGCATCTGCACTTCCCCGCAACAAGAAATGGCAGTTCTCACCTAAAGTCAAGGTCGGGGACGCAGTTGGCGAAGGGGCCATAATAGGCACCGTCCCGGAGACAGGACTTATTGAACACAGAATAATGGTGCCAATAGGCATTGAAGGCGTAGTAAAGGAGATATTTGAAGGTGATTATACTGTCGATCAGCCTGTGGCATGGGTGGAGCACAATGGCGAAGTAAAAGAACTCACGCTGATGCAAGAATGGCCGGTAAGGAAACCCAGACCCTATAAGCAGAGGGTGGACCCTTCGGGCTTGCTCACTACCGGTATGCGAATTTTGGATTACATGTTTCCCTTGGCTCTTGGCGGCAAAGCTGCAGTACCCGGGGGCTTCGGTACCGGGAAGACCGTTGCCCTACAGCAGTTGGCCAGATGGGCCCAGACGCATCTCAATATTTACGTTGGCTGCGGCGAAAGAGGTAATGAGATGTCTGACGTGCTCCACAGCTTCATGAGACTCAGGGAACCCCACACAGGAAGATTGTTACAGGAGAAGGAAATATTCATCGCTAACACTTCTAACATGCCTGTTGTGGCTAGAGAAGCAAGCATTTTCGTCGGTATTACTATGGCCGAATACTTCAGGGACATGGGTTATGATATCTTGCTGGTTGCAGACTCAACTTCAAGATGGGCTGAAGCTATGAGGGAAATGGGGGGTAGACTTGAGGAAATGCCCGGCGAGGAGGGCTTCCCTTCATACTTGGGTTCGCGGCTTTCCAGTTTCTATGAAAGGGCAGGAATGGTTGAATGCCTTGGCAGTCCGCAAAGGAGGGGGTCGATAACAGTAGCTGGTGCTGTAAGTCCTCCCGGAGCTGACTTCAGCGAACCAGTAACTCAGAATACACTTAGAATAGTAGATGCCTTATATGCTTTAGATGTTTCCCTGGCAAACAAGAGACATTTCCCAGCCATAAGCTGGCTCACTAGTTATAGTCTCTATATAGACGCAGTCAAAGACTGGTGGGATAAGGCCGATCCGGGATGGGTAGATACCAGGGCTACAGCTTTGAGGATATTGCAACAGGAGGCTGAACTGGAGGAGATTGTGAGACTTGTGGGCCCCGAAGCTTTACCCGAAGGGGACAGATTATTGCTACTCATCGCCAGGATGATACGCGAGGACTTTCTCCAGCAAAGCGCCTACCATGAAGTCGATACCTACTGCACGCCAGCAAAAGCTGGCCTAATGCTTAAGACTATAATAAAGTTTTATGAACTGGCCCAAGAAATGTCAAACTCAGGGGTGCGCATTGAGAGTATCCACTCATCTCCGATAGTGTACAGGATTTCCAGGATGAAGGATGTACCTAACGATGTCTTTGAACAGATGGCCAAGGAATTATGGTCGGAGATGGAAGAAAGCTTAGTAACTCGCAAAGGAGTTGCCTGATAATTCGAAGAACCTGTAGGGTTAAAAAGGAGGGCCACTATGAATTTCTCCTCGCTTTACGTTAAGGAAGCAAGAGCAATTAGTAGGGCTAAGGGATCCTTGCTCATAGCTGAAAGCATCCCGGGTATAAAATACAACGAGATAGTTGACGTTCAACTCAGCAATGGTGAGGTGAAAATTGGTCAGGCCATAGACATCAGTGAGGAGGCAACTGTAGTCCAGGTATTTGGCGGAGTTAGCGAGATAGACCTGATCGGGAGCAAAATAAGGTGCAAAGGTGAGACCTTAATGTTGCCAGTATCTATTGACATCCTGGGAAGGATCTTCAATGGGATGGGACAGCCTATTGACGGAGGTCCACCTGTAATCCCTGAAGCCTACCTAGATATTAACGGTCGGCCCATAAACCCCGCATCCCGCCAGCCGCCAGCAGAGTTTATTGAAACCGGGATCTCGGCAATAGACGGCTTAAACGCTTTGGTGAGGGGACAGAAATTGCCCATATTTAGTGGCTCAGGCCTGCCGCACAACCGAATTGCAGCTCAAATAGTCAGACAAGCTACAGTTAAAGGCAAGGAGGAAAGATTCGCTCTAGTATTCGGTGCCATTGGTGTGAGTTACGACGACGCCTCCTTTTTCATGAAAGGTCTTGAAAGAACGGGGGCACTGGAGAGAACGGTNGCCTTCATCAATACCGCATCAGACCCCGTTATTGAGCGGATATCAACCCCAAGGTTAGCTTTGACTGCAGGCGAGTATCTGGCATGGGAACAGAATATGCACGTGCTGGTCATACTTGCCGACATGACNAATTATTGNGAGGCTCTTCGTGAACTTTCTTCTATGCGTGAGGAGATCCCATCGAGGAGGGGGTATCCTGGATATATGTACACCGACCTTGCCACAATGTATGAGAGGGCAGGTAGGATTTCTGGGAAGGAAGGGTCAGTAACTATAATGCCTATTCTGACCATGCCCGACGATGATATAACACATCCCATACCTGACCTCACCGGCTACATAACCGAAGGGCAGATTGTGCTTTCCCGAACTCTGGAAAGAAAGGGGATATACCCGCCAATAGATGTATTCTTGTCCCTTTCACGGATGATGAAAGAAGGGATCGGGCCAGGTAAAACGAGGGAGGATCACAACAATGTTTTCATGCAGTTGTATGCTGCCTATGCCGAGGGGTGTTACCTCAGAGAGATATCAACCATCATAGGTGCCGAGGCATTGAGTGAAAGGGACAAAGTGTATCTAACCAACGCGGAAGAGTTCGAGAAGAAGTTCATAGCTCAAGATGAGTCCGAAAGAAGGAGCATAGAAGATACCTTGGATACAGGGTGGGAGCTGTTCTCGGTACTGCCTGAAGAGGACCTGAAACTGATTAGTGAGGAACTCATTAAAGAATACCACCCTAAGTACCGTAAAGCCGCAGCGAGTGAAGCGAGGGAATCCTGATAAATGCCACAACAATTAATCAAAGTAAGACCCACAAAAATTGAGTTGGTAAAGCTGAAGCGCAGGCTTTCGTTAGCCGAGAGGGTGCAAAAGATACTGAAGGACAGACTCTCCATACTGACTATGGAATTTCTGCAGGCAACAAGAGAGACGGTGGAGGCAAAAACACAACTAGTCGATGTCCTCACTGAGGCTTACAAGGCGTTATCAATCGCCAGTGGGTATCATGGGTACATAGCGCTGGAAAAGGAACTTATAGCAACCGAGGCTGATTTGAAACTCACCGTTGGCTTAAGAAACATAGCCGGCGTGAGAATTCCCTCTATTGAGCTGATGGGCAATGAAAAGTCAATGAGAGGATATAATTTAATTGATACCTCCTCATGGCTGGATCATGCAGCCCAACTATTTGAAAAGTGCCTTGAAGCTACTATCGAATTAGCCGAGCTTCAGAGGGGCTTGGAATTATTGGGAATGGAAATAAATCGGACAAAAAGAATAACCAACGCCTTGGAGTATCTGATAATCCCCGCGTTGCAAGTGACGATAAGCTACTTGAATATGAAGTTTGAGGAAAGGGATAGGGAGGAGAAAGGACGGCTGAAACGGGTGAAGATACTCGTTGCGCGAAAGTAGCCGGATATGTCCAACGAATTGCCTTACGAAAAGATGCTTCAACGGTGTCTGAGAAGCGAGCTCAGGTTGGTGAATGCTGGGCTACCGCGTAATCAAAAATCGCTATCCGATTTATTATGTGAGGAATACCCTCATGTGATGTGTAGCGATGGCAGCACCCATTTCTTTAAGAGGAGAGAGCTTGAGTACCTTTCAAGCATGATAGATACTGATGAGCAAGAATCATTATTGTTACCTATGATTATAGAACTGGAGGGAAATCAAGCTGAGGCAGTACTAATATGTCAAGGAGAGATNGAAGAGAAGGTTACGTCAAAAGTGCTCAATATGCCTGTCACTTGTGAGCAGGGTAGGATTAGAATATACAGACCACAGTTGGCTCTGCTAAGGAAGATGCTGAAAACAACGACCCAGTACGTTTTTTCTCCAAAAATCATGGCGTAAACTATGCTGCAAAGCAGAAATGGGTTATGCTCATAGCTTGAATTGTTGCCCCTGTATCTCAGGGGATAGAGTACCAGCCTCCGGAACTGGGGGTGAGAGTTCGACTCCCTCCAGGGGTGCAAATCTGTTCTCCGCCGCGATGGCTAGAAGGATATTAGATGAGCGATCTCATTGAGANTCGTACGACCTTTTCTACGCAAGCGCCTCGATCTTTGCCGCGGCNTCTCAGAGCCATTTCACCACTGCCGCTATCGTCGTGGTGATGAGTCTCATCGTTNTCGCTGAGCTCATCTNCCAAACTAAACACAAGACACTGATTGCAATGAGCTTGTATGCTCCACTCTTGTTAAGCGTATACGTTACCAGCGTGTATTTCCTCTTCCNCATAGGGGGCTAGNAGGTNGAAGGCAATACCTAGGTGANTACAAAGGGGGCNAAATGAAGAAAACAGTCAAGGAACTGGCGACAAACAAGTGTGTGAAGGTCAATCAGAGAGACCGTATATATGAAGCGATCGAGAAGATAGCAGAGGACAAGGAGACTATGCTTGCCTGCGTGGTAGATNAGCATAACGTACTCAGAGGCGTTATAACCCCCAAGGAATTGCTGAAGGTAATAGAGGTGCGTGAATACGGAGCCACTAGACAGCCCTTCTTTGAGGGACCAGAGGTTCTGCACCTCCTAACTTCAAGATATGCCGAAGACATAATGACTCATCCTATCAGTGTGAAGGCGGACGATGAAATAGAGAAGGCGATCAATGTCATGCTTGATGAGGGGTTCTACGAAGTGCCCATTACCGACAAAGATGGGAAGTTAATCGGGGAGATAAATTACTTTGGCATAATCACCAAATCGATTGACTATCTAAGTAGAGAATAGACGATGGGACTTGAGATATATTTCAAGTTCATACTTAGCCTTGCTCTGATTCTATTGGCCGCCAGGCTTGGTGGAGAGGTAGCAGAACGCTATCTAAAGCAGCCAGCAGTTCTGGGGGAATTGCTGGCTGGTATTATTATCTCTCCCTTCGCCCTAGGTGGTTTAATCGGAGATCCCATAATCTTAAACTTCGCCACCATTCCTAACCCATTTGGGCTCGAGGGCGAATTTCATGTCATGGAGGTCATATCGGAGATAGCCGTTGTGGTGCTGCTTTTCGTCGCTGGTGTGGAAACCGATGTCAGGTCTTTTCTCAGATACGGACTTGCCGGATCTACCGTAGCTTTCGGTGGTCTTATCTTGCCATTCGCTTTCGGCTTCCTGGCCACTATGCTGCTCGCTCCCGACGTGGGAATGACGGGATGGCTGTTCATTGGAGCGACCTTGACGGCAACCAGCATCGGGATTACTGTGCGAATACTCATGGATATGGGCCGGCTGCTGACACCAGAGGGGACAACCATACTGGTTGGTGCGGTAGTCGATGACATAATTGGCATAGTCATCCTGTCCGCAGTTATCTTTATGGCGCGAACAGGCGGTGCGATAAATGTTCTTCAAACAATAAAAGTATTTGCCATCGGTTTTGCCGTCTGGTTCGCCTTGCTCATAATCGGAGTCAGGTTTAGCAAATACATATCGAAGATACTCCTGAATCCCTTCAAGAGATCAGGAACCATGCCCATCGTTGCCATTCTGATAGGTTTTACCATCGCCTATCTGGTTACACTGGTTGACCTACACCCAGTTGTCGGTGCGTACGTAGCAGGGCTAATGTTCGCCGCTACTGCCGAGAAAGGGGAAATAGCAGAGAAAGCAAGGCCAATAATGCTTTTTCTGGCACCTTTCTTTTTCGCCTACCTCGGTATGCAAGTCGACGTGAGGCTGCTAGCAACACCAATGGCTGCAATTCTAGCGGTCGTCCTCATAGCTCTGGCCATCATAGGTAAAGTGGTAGGCAGCGCCATACCAGCCAAGTTCGTTGGAAAACTTAGCAACAGCCGCGCTATGATAGTAGGGATAGGCATGGTGCCGCGGGGTGAGGTGGGTTTAATCATTGCTGGCGCCGGGTTTCTAGCTGGTGCGATAAACAGAGACCTCTTTGGTGCTGCCGTTGCCGTCAGCATTGTTACAACCCTCCTGACACCGACGATGCTGAAGCCCTTCCTCAAGAAGACACGTGCGAAGAGTTAGCGCCAAGCTTGCCAGATAGACAGTAATGGACTATAATTTGGATTTGACCCGCCTGCCCCTGTAGCTCAGAGGATAGAGCACCAGCCTCCGGAGCTGGGGGCGAGGGTTCGACTCCCTCCAGGGGCGCAAATCGTTGTCCGTTATAGTGGCTAGAAGGATGTCTAATGAGCGACCTCACTGAGATTCGATGGCATGGCCGAGGGGGCCAGGGAGCGGTGACGGCCAGTGAGCTTCTGGCGGAAGCAGCGCTTCACGAGGGCAAGTACTTTCAGGCATTCCCCGAC
>JGI10211J14876_10000264_pt1 | contig 21937 bp, 23 predicted proteins | sample Etolagsediment_FD_14876 | JGI IMG/M metagenome (IMG submission 14876)
ATTAGTCATTTTAGTTCCCCTTAAATTAAGCAATAATTATTCATTTATATGCACATTATAACGCCATAACGTCAAATGTCAAGCTTTTTTTAAAATAAATTTATACAAAATTAAAAATAATTGCTTAATTATATGGAATGTTCTATTATAGTAGGTGCGGGCAGAGATTTTTGTATTGTTGCGCTATGACGTTCTGATGTAAGGTCGCGCGAATGTCTAGAAGATATCAGAATATGTAATATTGGCGGTTTCTGTCCGCTTATTAATAAAAAGGAGGATATAACTGCTTATGAAAATCCAACAAACGAGAAATTAGTTAAGGAGATGAAAGATGGAACATATACCATTTCCAAATAAGAAGTATCAGATTATATATGCCGACCCGCCGTGGAGTTATAGGGACAAAGCCTTGGCTGGTAATCGTGGTGCAGGATGTAAGTATCAAGTTCAAGAAAAAGAATGGATAGATGACTTACCTGTTTCAGGCATAGCAGATAAAGACTGTATTCTTTTCTTGTGGGTTACAATGCCAAGACTAAACGAGTGTTGGGAACTTATAGAAAAATGGGGGTTTGAGTATAAAACAGTTGCTTTTACTTGGGTTAAAAGAAACAAAAAAAGCAATAGTTGGTTTTGGGGCATGGGTAGTTGGACAAGGGCGAACGCAGAGCTGTGCTTGATTGCAACTAAAGGAAAACCCAAAAGAATAAATGCAGGCGTTCATTCCGTGATAGACACATCTATTGAAGGGCACAGTAAAAAGCCCGATGAAGTAAAAAGAAGGATTATTAATTTGGTAGGTGATTTGCCACGAATAGAGTTATTTGCCAGACAAAAGACTGATGGCTGGGATGTTTGGGGCAATGAAGTATGAAAATCTATAAAATCACCGAAGCAAGCGAATATCTTGGGGTGTCAATCAATTTATTCCGCCCGTTTTTACGGTAGAAGAGGCGGCAGAAAGAAGAAAAATACGGCTGAAAATGAGCCTAACGAATCTAATGGAATTTAAAAAGGAGGAAAAATGAAGGCTATACTTGAATTTGATTTGCCGGAAGATAACGAATATAATTTGTTCTACATGGGACATTAAAAAACTTGACAAATGCCCTTAAATATGCAATAGATTCAAGGTTAAGGAGGAATAAGTGAATAAAAAAGAAGATATAAATTTTGATGAGTCTGATGAGAAACATGAACTAGAAGAAGAGCCTGCTAATAATCAATGTTTTATAAAAATAAACGCTGATCTGGATAAATCTAAATTGCCTTCGGGGGTTTCAGCACTTGAAATTAAAGCCAATAAAGTAGATGTGTTTTTAGATATAAATGAGATTATTGATAAAAAGCCTAATATATTATGGCAACGGATAAAAAAACTATTTAAAGTATTTAATAGGCGGATTTATACGGAAAAATAACGGAATAAAGAAAATGGAAAATAAAGAGAAAATAGTAACAGGCAGCTCTAAAAATGCAGTTGCAATTATAGACAATAGAGACGATAAAGGTAGGTTCAAAAAAGGAAATACGTGGGGTTCTGTAAAATCTCGACCAGTCAAACAATCGCTTATCATGAAACAGTTCATGACAACTGATGAATTTCTATCTCTTAATAGAAAAGCTTATGAACTAGCATTGGCTGGCGATACTAAAATGCTAGAATTATATATTAAGCCGCTTCTTCCTAATCGCTCTGATGCTGTTATTTATTGTGATGGCTGGGACAAAGGAACAACTCAGGAAAGATTGCAAGCTATTATAGATCATGTGAATGCCGGAGTTCTTACGCCCGCGGAAGGAGAAAGGCTATCTAATATTGTAGACAAGTATACTCGGAGCGTAGAGATGATAGAACTGTCTAATAAGATAGATGCTTTGATAGAAGAAAAAGAAAAAAGGGAGCAAGAGAATGTGTGATGAGAAAAATAGTAAGCCTTTTAAATTAAAGCGACGTACAAAACTCAATGATGATATAATAGAGGTTATTGAGCGTAGACATAAAATGTTAGAAGAGAAAATGGAAGAAATAAAAGCATTAATTGAGGAGATGAAAATAAACGAACATTTGTGGTAATCGCAAAAGGAGAACAATAATGTGTGATGAAGAAATTAGAAAAGTCATAAAAAGAGCTATCGAAGATGTTAATGAGATATTAGATAAGTACGGAGCAGAAAAAATACATAACACTACTCAAGATTTTTTAATAACTACTTTAGTTAAAGGTCAAATGGAAAATAAGAATGTTAATTAATCGTTACAGAATAGTAAATGGAAGAAAAGAATATTATCATTTTGAAACAGAATTTAAAGCATGCAAAAATGATAAGAAAAAGTTTACCGAGTTAGCTAAAGAAGAAAAAAAGTGGTGGGAATCAAGATTTGATAACGTAAGGAAGGTATCAGATGACTAAAACCTTATCTCAACTACAAGTTCATACCAAATCTTTAGCAAAATATTATTCCAGCGAAAAAGAAATCCATTTCATACTTAATGATGATTATTCATCCTCTGTTGCAGGCCGTTCTAAGTCATACAAACCCAATAAAACAGCTAAGGCATTCCATGCATCAACTGATCTAATTAAAACGATTATGGGGCCTTTCAGGTCCGGGAAATCAGTAATGAGCTGTCATGAGATAATATATCAAACTTGTCGCATGCCTAAATGCCATGATGGTGTTCGAAGAGCTAGATGGATTATAGTTCGAAATACGATTGGACGTTTAGAGACAACGACTGTAAATACGTGGCTTCAATGGTTTTCTAGGCTTCCATGCATATCTAAGCGTAAAAAACCTGTTCTAACTTATACTTATAGATTGAATGACGGTAACGGAATTATAGAGCTTGAGATATTATTTATGGGTTTAGATCGTGAAGATCAGAGAGATGCTCTTGAGTCATTAGAAGTTACAGGCGCATATTTCAATGAGGTTCAGCATATTCCGTATGGCATATTCTCACACATGACTGCTCGGGTTGGTCAATATCCTGCTAAATGGCAGATAGATAAACCTTTTTGGGGTGGAATTATCTCTGATACTAACCCTCCTGATACTGATCATTGGTTATACAATTATTTCGAAGTAGATAAGATCGAAGGAACAACTTTATTCAGGCAGCCTCCGGGATTAATTAAGGATGAGAATAATCAGTGGAAAGACAATCCAGAAGCAGATAATGTCGAAAATCTCAAAGATGATTACTATTATGACTATGCCAGACAGAATAAGTTTAGAGAAGAGATCATAAAGGTTTATTGCCGAGGTGAATGGGGCATTGTTGTTAAAGGTAAGCATGTCTTTGATGAATACAATGATGATGTTCATAGTATAGATGAAATTCCTTTGTTAAAAGAAGAGACTATATATTTATGCTGGGATTTCGGTTTAACTCCTGCTTGTTTGATTATGCAATTTAGAGATGATGGTCAATTAAGATGTATTAAAGAGTTTACGACTGAACGTATGTTTATACGAGAATTAGCTCGAGATGTAGTTAAACCATTTATAGATATGAATTATGGTGGATGTCCCGTTATTTCTGTTGGTGATCCGTCTGGAGATGCCGGTGGTGGAGCTTCAGAAGCTGCAATAAGTGCAATGGAGATATTAAAAGAAGAGGGTATAGATACACAACAAGCACGTACGAATGTTTTATTACCTAGGCTCGAATCTGTAAAATATTTCTTGACAAGATTAATTTCGGGTGAGCCGGCCTTCTTGCTTTCTCGCGCACATTGCCCTATACTCCGCAAGAGCATGAACGGTTATTATTATTACAAGCGTATGCGTGTGATTGGTGATGAATCTTACAGAGATGTTCCCAACAAAAACCATCCGTTTAGTGATATTGCTGATTGTTTACAATACGGGGCAATGGAAGGTTATCAAGTGAATAAAGCACCTCCTGTTTCTGAAGATAAACCGTACTATAAACCGCAAAGCTCTTGGTTATAAATGAGGGAAAAAAGATGAAATACGACAGTAAAGAAGATAGAGAGATTTTAAAAGAAATTAAAAATGATATAGCGGTATGGTTTGATTATTTTAGCGATAATATAACTAGATATCGGGAAGAAGTTGAGTTCGTTGTTAAGGGTAAGCAATGGGAGCCAACTGTAGCAGCAGAATATAAAAATTTAGGAAAGCCTTGTCTAACGATAAATAAACTTTATTCATATATTCAGCAGATAGCAGGTGAAAACAGGGCTAATACAGCTGATTTAAAAGTTAGATCAATTGCGAATGTAAGTGATGAAACGCTTGAATTGCATGAAAATTTATTAAGATCAATTGCTTATGATTCAAATGCTACAATTGCTTATCAGAGCGCATCAGAATGTGCTTTGTTGGGTTATGGAGTATTAGGAATTAGTATTGACTATGAAAATGCAAGAAGTTTTAATCAGAAGCCAGCAGTAGAAGCAATAAAAGACCCTACAACGGCTTTTTTCGACGCAACAGCTGAAGACGTAACAAAATCAGACGGTGACGTTTGCGGGAAATGGACTATATTAAATCGTGATGAGTTCGAAGCTAAATGGCCGAAAGCAGAAATTCTAAACAACGGAAAAACAGGTGTATCATTATTTGATAGAGTTGATATTGGGGGAGGTATTTTTAAAGATATAAAAAAAGATCAAGTTGTTGTTGCTGATGTTTGGAAAAAGAAGTGGAAAAAGAAAAAAATAGTGCAATTAAGTAATAAAGAAGTAGTTGATGCTAATGAAGCTGATGAAATCATAGCAGCATATTATGTTCAATACGCAACAGATCAGTACGGTAATTATGTTGATAATTTTAGACCACTCGAGATAATTGATGAAAGATACGCTGACGATTATACTATTAATCATTATAAGATTTGTAAGTCTGAAATTTTAGAAAAGACTGAATGGCCATCTAAAATTATGCCGCTGGTTTTCATGGATGGCAATTCTTTTATTATAGATGGTAAGCAAACTACTAAAGCTTTTACACAGTTTGCTAGAAGTTCTCAAGAATATTATAACTTTTTAAAGAGTGAAATTTGTCATTATATTAAAAGCGGACGTAAAGAACAGTGGATTGGTGATCCGGAATGTGTGGCTGGCAATACTGAAGTTTGGGCAAACCCTGATAGAGTTCAAGGAATTTTGACTGCTAAAACTATTCCTGGTAAACAATACCCTACTAAAGTTCAGTCTTTGGAAGTTCCTTCATCTTTAATTAATCAACAAATGTATATCGATACTGAAATCCATACTATTCTAGGTATTTTTCAATCTACACGAGGAGATGTAGGAAATGAGATTAGTGGAGTTGCTGTTGCTAATAAAATAAGACAAGGCCAAAGCAGTTCATATATATATAGAAATAATTGTAATAGAGCAATTCAGCAAATAGGCAAGGCTCTCTTATCTTTATTTCCGTCACTTTACGATACTGAAAGAACAGTTTTTGTTACTGATGGCGATAAGCAGACAAAGAGCATTATTATTAATGAGGGTAAAAGTTATGGTATAAAGGCTGGTGAGCCTGGTTTTGAAGAAGGTAAGAATAGTATTTCTGCTGAAGAGTTTGACGTTGAAATTGAAGCTGGTTCTTCATATGCGCTTCAAAAACAAGAAAATATTGTTTCAATGAAAGATGCTATGCAAGTCTATCCGGATGCTAGACCTTATTTAATTTCTGATTATATTAAGAATTTGGATTTACCGAATGCACTTCAACTATCAAAAACACTTTATGATGCTTTGGTTCCTGAAGAGATAAAGGCTAAAATAGAAAAAAGGCCGCCCAAACAGCAGCGGCAACCTAATCCTATGATGATGGCTCAGATGCAGAACTTACAAGCTGACACTCAGAAAAAGCAATCAGAAGCAATTAAAAATCAATCTCAGGCGATGAAGAATCAAGCTGACACTCAGATTGAGGGTATTGCTACTATAGATAGTTTGATGAATTCACATATGGACCGAACGCATGAGAATGCCAGATTAGATATGCAAAATAGAAAGATAGACGCTGAGATGTATAAAGCTCAAACTGAGCTTATAGATAAGATGATAACTACTACAGAAAAAGGAGTATGATTTATTAATATATTGCTATATAATAAGAAAGGTGAAAAATGGAGCGCAACTCCTGAAGAATATGAAGCTGTGACAAAATATCACGGGTGGAGTAGAGTTTTTCAATCTGATGGATGGAGTACACAACCTCCTTTTAAAATTAAAGTCAGGCTTATTAGAGATAAACTCTTAAAAACATTAAAAAGGAGATAGAATCATGAGCAGAAAAAAACATTGGTACGGAAAAGATGACATTTCTAGTGAGGAATTTGAAGAACTTCTTATCGGAGAAGACGAAAGCATGAAAACTAAAGCACGATATGATATTGATCGTGTTGATCGATTAAAGCAAGAAGAATAGATTTATTGTTTAAGTGCTAAATAATTGTAAAAGGTTTGTTTACTTATGTTATACATTGCACAAAGTTCTTTAATGGTGCTTGATTTCTTTTCATATAATTCTATTAATCTATCTACTTGCTTATCATTCAATAATTTAGGCCTGCCTCCATAAAGACCTCTTTTACGTGCAGCTTTTAGTCCTGCTTGTGTTCTTTCTACAATTATATCGTGCTCAAATTCTGCCAATGCACCAAAGATATGAAATATTAATTTCCCGGAGCTTGTTGTAGTATCAATATTTTCTTGTAAGCTTTTAAATCCGATTTGCTTATTATTTAATAATTGAATAGTTTTTATCAGGTGTGTAATTGAACGTCCTAATCTATCGAGCTTCCATACAACAATAGCATCATTTTTACGTACATAATTCATAGCTTTGTCAAGACCCAATCTTTCTTCTTTTTTGCCATTAGCAACATCACTGTATATTTTCTCGCAGCCATCTTTTTTTAAAGCGTCTATTTGTAGATTTAGACTTTGATCACTTGTCGAAACTCTTGCGTATCCTATTTTCATGATATGTCTCCTTTGTTTTCATTCATTTCTTCTAAGGTATAATTCCCACCGATATCATCTGTAATAAGTTTTTTAATTTTTCTATTATGGAAATGAGGTTTTCTAAATGGTGTTTGTACTTCCCACCATTCAGAGCCATCATATTCGTCACGCCACATTTTCTGACCGTCTGAAAACACAATTATTAGATCTATAGCCACCTCCGCAATTCCATAGCTATTATCATATCCCTTAGATGCCATAACTTTAAATTCATCCCATGAACAGCTATGCCCGCTTTCTTCACTTCCTATAAAGATTATATCTTCAATTACATGTCCGCTTTCATATATCTTTGCAGTTGTTTCTTCTAGCAAAGTAATCATTATTAATCTCCCTTGTTTTAAAAAAACGCATAATACAATAACTCAGTAATTAATTCAAGTTAATTTACTTTGTTTATTAGATGGGTTTTTTTACTTAAAATAATCAATATTTGAGGATGTTTTTATTATGTTCGTAAAAGGAAAGAAAACGATCGTTTTTTAGACACATATATTATTTATCATTTAACACATATGAAAAAACATATAATATTTAGTTGACATTATTCTAATAAAACCCTAAGCTTGCACACGTATACTCTTATATGAAATATAAACCAATATTTCATATAAGAGGTCTTTCACAGCAGAGATATTAGCTGGTAAGGCGAATATGTAGCCATAAATGCATAGTAGGAAAAGGAGATATAATGTCAGAAGTAACCGATATAGCTCCGGAAGGACAAGAAGAAGTTATAACTGAAGCATTAGATGAAAATATATCTAATGATGAAGACACGGAGATTGAAACTCCGGACGAAGATGAAAAGAAAGACAAAGATAAAACATCAGAAGAATCTGAGGAGATAGAAGCTCTTAAAGATGCTCCTGATTGGGTCGACAAAGAGAAATGGCTAAAAGATCGCCTTTATAGGCAAGATCGTAAGCATAAAAGAGAGCTTGATGAACTCGCTCGGGCAAGTGAAGTTAAAACGAGGCAAGAAAAGGCTCAATTTAATGAAGTTTTGACCGAAGAACAGAAACAAGAGATTCAACGTCGTGAAATAGAGATGCAGAATCTACAGTTTCAGGTTCATGAAACTGTTAAAGAGCAAGAATTTGCAAAAAAAATGCAGGAAAAGGCTGTTGAGATCGAAGATTTTTCCGAAAATATTCTTCAATTAGGAAATAGCGGAAATTTCAGTGATACAATGCTTTTAGCGGCTAAAAATTCTCCTAATGGCCCAGATATTCTTTATCATCTATCAAAAAATCAAAAAGAAGCTGCACGTATCTCCAGGTTGCCACTTGAACAACAGGTGAGGGAAATGTATTTGACTGAAGCTGGAATATTAAATCGTATCAATGCTGTTAAGTCATCTGCACCACCTCCATTGAGTAAAACAAAGGCAATCCCTAAATCAAAAGCAATAAGTTCTCGTGATGAACGTTTTGCACAAGCAAAACAAGCATTACAAGACAGTTATAAAGGGTAATTTTAGTGCTTTTATAATAAGTCACTGAAATTATTTAATTTTCTTGATTTACTATGGAGGTAATATAAAATGGCTAATGAAATCATAACCAGTACGCTGCTCTCTGAAGAGGTAGCGGCTCAATTCAGTGTTAGTAATAGTTTTCTAGCAACTGCAAATAGAAAATATGACGGTATGTTCCAAGAAAGGACATATAAACCTGGTCAAACAATCAACATTAGATTAGATAATCAACATGTTGTCCAACGAGGTAATAGTGCAACTGCAACTGAGCTTAAAGAGACCTGGATGCCGCTGCAATTACAACAATTATTCACTGTATACGAAGAATATGACACTATAGATTTAACTGTATCATTAGGATATGAAAATTGGAAAAAGAGCGTTCTTAAAGGTATGGTTAATAATATTATATCTCAAATCAATGCAGCTATTGCTGCTGATGCTAAAAATAGTGTCTATTTAACAACTGGAACACCAGGAACAGCACTTAATACTTTTGGTGCTATTAATAATCCTGGAATAGTTTTGGGTAAGAACGGAGTGCAATTCGGCACAGGCTGGAATCATGCTATGACTTTTGAAGATGCTGGAGCATTAAAAGATGCTTTATCAAATTCGTTCAATACTACGATTAATAATGAAATCAATCGATATTCACAATTAGGTCATTTATCGTATTTTGATATATATGAAGAATCCAGTATTGATAGACATCAATCTTATATAGGTGATTATGGTGCTCCCGTAATAAACGGTGCAGTAACTTCAGGAAGCACTCTTGTAGCTGCTGGATTTACTGGTTCTATTACTGATATTTTGAGGAAAGGTGACACAATCACAATTACTCATCCTACTGCACAACCTTATTTTGTTAATAGGGTAACTAAAGTTAGTACTGGGCAGCCAGTGCAATTCGTAGTGACTGCCGATGTAACTTCAACTGCTGGTGGTGCTGCTACTATTCCTGTAGGTCCGGAAATTAATATATCTGCTGATGATCCTAATCAGAATATATCTGCTGAAATTCCAGATGGAGCAGTTATTAAAGTTACTCGTAAAGGAACTGTAGCTGATGGAGAGGATGGATTATCTAATATTAACTTAGCATATTCATCTAGTGGATTATTTGCAGTATGTCCACCTCTTGAGCTTCTACGAGGTGGTGACAGTGATCATTACACTGACCCTGAAACAGGATGGTCTGTTCGTGTAACACTTGATGGTGAAACTGGTGAGAGCAAGAACGTAATTAGAATTGACGTTCTTTGTGGCTGGAAGTGGGATCCAACTCAGACTGTTAGGAATGTATCCTAAATAATCCTTAAGGAGGGGGTTATTTCTCCCTCCTTTTATTTGTATTATTTTAGGAGGATAAGATGGCTATACCAAAATATCGGACTGTTAACGATATAATAAAAAAAGCATACAGAATAATAAATGTCAAAACTGATGATCGGAGTTTAACTGGCGATCAAGTTACTGAAGGATTGTATTCTCTTAATGTTTTACTTGATGAATTATCTGGTAATGAAACATATGTCCCATTATTTAGTGAAGTTGAATTGACTTTAACTCCAGGAGAAAGAGACGTTGTTTTTTCCAAGCATTATCCAGCTACTGCAATTAATATTACGAAACTTTTGCATGTTTCTATAATTGAAAATGATACTTTATATCCAGTTGATATTTTAAGCGACACTTTATATTTTGAAGGAACTTCTCTTACAGCTACAGGCCGTCCTACGAAATGTTATTTTTCTAATAGAATGGTACCGGATGTAATACCTCATCGATTAATGGAATCAGTAATTACGTTTTATAGAATACCTGATAAAGCATATACCTGTTCAATTAAGGCAAAAATGAATATTACAACACAAGCTTTAAATACTGAAATTGATAATATTCCGCCATATATGATATTTTATTTAGAAAATGCTTTAGCTAGAATGTTGCATCGCAACTATCCAGCAAGTAAGTGGGATAAAATAGATGAATCATATTATAAGCAGAGCAGAGATGACATTATTGCAAGTAATGCAAAAAATTTAGATATGCAAACTACATCTATATTTCGATCAGGTGGATATACATACACTAATTTATCATCATTGAGTTAATTTATGAGTACTTTGAAGACAGTAAATTTAGATATCGTAGGAGATTATGCTCGTCATGGTTATGATGAGTTTGATCCTAAACGTACTCTAAACATGTATGCTGTTGTTGATCCTCAAGGAAAGAACAAAAAATCTTTATTTACACGTCCAGGTTTGAAAGAAGTTAAAACATTAGTAAGGCGTGGTCGAGGATCAGGACGAGGAAGAGCGGCGCATGTTTTTGATAATAAAGTATTTATTGTTATTGATGATAAAATATATTCATTAGATGCATCGTTAAATATTGTCAATCTTGGAGAAATTCTAACGGATAGAGGATATGTAGGAATTGAAGACAATGGGACAGAGCTAGTCTTCGTAGACGGGAAAGGTGGTTGGGTTTATAGTAAAGATACTGGTGTATTAACTAAAATAACAGCCCTTGGTTTCCTAGATAATCCTATAGATGTCACTGTTCTAGCCGAAAGATTTATTGTATGTCAGGCTGAAAGTGATTCATGGGGAATTTCAGGAATAAATGATGCTAATTCATGGGATACATTAGATAGAGCTAAGTTAACAGCATATCCCGACATATTTACAGGATTAGGACGCTTAAGAGGTCTGTTATATCTCTTTGGGCAGCGTTCTGTTGAAGTTTGGTACGATTCTGGTCAGGCATTTCCTTTTAGCCAGCAGTCTGTACAGACATTAGATTATGGATGTGCTTCAGCTGGAAGTATTGCTATAAATTTTGAACATGCTATTTGGCTTGCTCGATATTATAACGGTCAGGTTTCTATTGTAATGACGACTGGTGGCGAACCTACAAAAATCAGTACAACTGCTATAGAAGAAGAATTAGCTTTATATAAAAGTCCAGAAGATTCGAGTGCGTACATCTTCAAGAACAGGATTGGATATATATTCTATGTCATTAATTTTACTGAAGATAATAGGACTTGGATGTATTGTCTGACAACACAATCGTGGTCTCAATTATCATATAAAGATGAAGACAGATGGTTACCTGAGGCATATTTTTATTATAACGATAAACATTATGTTTTACCTTATAACGCAAATTCTATTATGGAGCTATCTGATCAAATTTATGATGATGATGGAACTTCTATTCGGAAAATGCGTGAAGTTGGTGTGTTTTCAGTGCCGAATTATAAAAATCATCTTTTACATGAGCTATGGTTTGATGTGAAAACTGGTGTAGGTCATGAATCTGGTAATGATGATGATCCACTTCTTAGATTAGAAGTTTCTAGAGATGGTGGTATTACTTATGGGAATCAGCTAAGTCAACCTATGGGTAAGATTGGAAAAAGAAAGACTGAAGTAAGGTTTTTTAATTTAGGAATTAGTGCAGATACAACGTTTAGAATTGAAAATTATAATAAAATTCCATTAGTCTTATTAGGATGTTCATTGACTGTAGGGGTTCAATAATGCTTGAAAAACAGCCATATGACAATGTAGCAGGAAAATATTCTGTTAATCAGAATTGGAGCAGGTGGTTCGAGCTGGCTACAACTGCTATTAACTTCTCTACTACACCGTCAGATACACTTATTTTGGCTGCATCTGATCAAATAAGGATTAATACAGGAATTATGAGAATTGAAGGTGCTAGTGCTGGAACTACAACATTGACATCTGATCCTCAAATTACAGCAGGAGAAGATGGTCAATCATTAACTGTCGAAGGAATGAGCGATACGAATAAAGTTAAGCTTGTTGATGGTAATGGACTTCAATTAGCTGGCGGAGCTGATTATGAGATGGGTGAAGGAGATGTAATATCATTTCATTATAATGAAATACGAAATGTTTGGATTGAGAATAGTAGAAGTAATAATTAAAGGAGAACAGATATGTTTGCAGCATTAGCACCAGTAGCGGGACAAGTTGCCGGAATTGAAGGTAGTTTACTTGGTAAGTATTTAGGTGGGCAAGGTGATTTTTCCGGAGGTGGAGAGAAAACTTTACAAAGTGCTCAAGATTATATTCAACAGATGGGTCAACAAGCGATCGGCCAATTAGCACCATATCAACAGGCAGGTTATGGTGGATTGCAACAATATATGCAAGCTTTGCAACCGTATGCCGACCCTTCTCAAATGTATTCACAGATTATGGGTGGATATCAAACGTCCCCAGCAGCTCAATTTCAGCAACAGGAAGGTCTGAAGCAATTACAGAATGCTATGGAATCTAGGGGTATGGCTGGATCAGGACAAGAAATGAAGGATGTCTTAGGTTATTCTCAAGGTTTAGCATCACAAGATATGCAGCAATATTTACAGAATATTCTAGGTATGGGTCAGACATATTTAGGTGGTGAGGCTGGATTAGGCCAGATTGGATTAGGTGCTGCTGGTCAGATGGGTCAATTTGGACTTACAAGCGCAGGACAGTATGGAAATCTAGCTGCACAATTAGCAAACGTTCAAGCTCAAGCTGAAGCTCAAAAAGAAGCATCAGAAAGTGGTTTAGCTGGGATGCTTGGAGGGGCTTCAAGTGGCTTAGCAGGGGCTGCATTAGGTGCATTTTTATAAAGGAGAAAGATTATGGTAGCATTTGATCCACGAGCATTCGCACAAGGTGTTTCCGGAGCTAAGAGTTTATTAGAGGCTCCATACACTGCTCCTATGGCTCAAGCTCAGCTAGCTCAATTGAAAGCACAAACTGCATTATCACAAGCTAGAGCACAAGATCCTTTGTTAGGCCAAGGAAGCGGTCTTACAGGAGGTCCTGCACTTGCATTAGGTAGGGCACGTATTAGAAGCCTAATGACAGGTCAACCTTTACAGGTTACACAAGAAGATTGGCAAGCTGGAGAATCTTATAGAAAAGCGCAAACTCAAAGCCTACAACAAAGAGGAATATGGGCTTATACGCCGATGTCCTCTAAATTACAAATGTTAAAAGTAGCTCAAGAAAGAGCAGCTGCTGGTGATCGAAGTCTGTTAGATTCAATATTGCCTCAGATGACCCCTCAGGAACAGCAACAATTAAATGTGAAAACTGATACAGGTCAACAATTAACACCTGGTCAATCACCAGAAACTGGTGTACAGACACCACAGACAGTTCAACATCCATTAGTAGCAGCTATGACTGGCACACCAGTTATACAAGCTCAGGTTCCTACTGAGGATCAACAACAATTTGGTGAGATGGCCGCACAAACAGGAAGTGAATTAGAAAAAGAGACTTCTGATGCAATGGCAAGAAATAGGGTTTCAGCTACGGCTTCAATTTTATCTGAAATAAGAGGTGTGGATATATCTCCAATTATGCATTATTCAGGTCCTAAAGGAGCTGCATTATATAGAGCTGATCAAATTGCTAATGCTACCGGAACTCTTACAGGAGATAGAAAACAAATATTTAATGATTATCAGACTTTTAGAAAAGAAATGCATAAATTTATTACAGATACCTTAAGGCAAGCTATGGCTACTTCTGTTAGAGAAGGATATGTAGAAAAATATGTAGCTGATGCTGTAGCAAATATGAGCCAAGGGATTGATAATGTTTTAGATAACAATCCTGAACTTGCACTGCAACGATGGAATAAATTAATAGAATATTTACAGCATTATCATGATGGTTATTACGCTCAAGTTAAAGGCGGAATAGCTGGTAAAGAAAAATTTGAAGCAGGATATAAACGAGGAACAGCTTTATTAATTCCGAACATTCCTGGTTCTACACAAGAAAATATAGATCATACAGCTAAACAGCTTGGAATATCTACAGACGAAGTAATACGAAGATTAAAGCAAAAGCATGGAGTAACATAATGCCTAAAATGTTATTAACAGAAGAAGATTTAAAACAGCCTGCTCCAGCAGAAGTTGGGCCTGTTAATTTATTAGTTGAACAAAAAGCTTCAGAAGCAGTATTACCTCCTCAACATCCTTTATTGCAAGCTTTAGGAGGGGTTGGTAAAGCAGCTGTAGCAGTTCCAGCAGCAGCAGGACAAGAATTAGCCCAACAATTAGCCAATTTAGCTACAGGTGCTATTAACATTCCTCGAAGAATTGTAGGAGCACAACCTTTAGCTCCATCTCAAGTTCCAGAAGCTCCTGGACGTCGAACATTACCAGGACGTGTTGGTGGAGTGCTTGGAGATATTCTTGGTTATGGCGGGACAGCTGCTGCTATGGGTCCTCTCGGCCTTGCAGAGTCGTTAACTCCATTAGGTGAACAGGCAGCAATAGGTGGAGTATACGGCGCAACACAAGCTCCAGAGGAGCCTGGAAAAGGTGCTATCGTAGGAGGGCTTGCTGGTGCTGGATTACATGTAGCAGGAAAAGGCTTAGGAAAATTAGCACAAGCTGCGGCTAAAAGAGCAGAAGTTGTTTATCCTCGCGCTAAGGCTTCATTAGATGATATGTTAACTAAATTACGAGGGTCTAGCAGTAAGGAAACATCTGCGCAAGATATTTATAATCGAGCAGCTCAACATTTTGAGGAATTGAAGGGTACCGATAAGAAAGGAGAAGAGACTATAACACAAAAATGGATAAATCCTGATGATAGTGTTAGAGCAGCTTATGAAAAACCTATGGAAATGGCTCAAGAGCAAGAATTAAAAATTAATAAACAGCCTTACTTGGATGCATTAAAACCTCTTAAAGAACAAGAAATAAAAAGAGAAGGACTTTTTGAGGGTGGGAAAAAATTAGATGAAGATCGAATGAAAGCAAAAGAATACCTTGATCAATTTTTAGGCCTTCATATTCCTACGTTTGAACACGTCGATGAAGCTAAAAGGATGTTAAATCAAGATATTAGGCGTTTTAAAAGAGGTGATTTAAGATTAGAAATTGCTTCAAAAGCAAAACAAGGTTTAAGGGACTCAGTCAGAAAGTCTAGTATAGACTCAGTAGATGAAAAAATAAGCAAACTAACCTCTGAAAATAAAGAAGCAAACGCAGAAAAAATTGAGTCCCTTAAAAAACAGAAAGGTTCCATATCTGATGCTTGGGAAAAAGCAGATCAAAAATACAAAGAACAACAAATACCGTTTATGGAGACTCCTGGAGGCAAAGAAAAATCATCTCCTTTTTACGCCAGATATGAGAAAGGTACACCTACTTCTGGAATGGTCGAGGAATATTTACGTCCTGGTAAACAAAAAGATCAATTTGAATTAGTTAATAATTTAATGCACATGATGCCTGATGAAGAATCTAAGAATCTTGTTACCTATCATCATTTCAGAAATGAAGAAGGTAATCCAGATGCATTTATAAAAAAATATATGAAACTTGGTGAAAATCAGAAAAATATTCTATTTAACGAAAAGAATAAAGAGCAATTAGATAATCTTTCTAAATTACATGAAAGGAATCCTGATTTATTTAAAGAGCCTGCTAAAAAAGGAGGATTGGGATCAATGCTTGGGACTGGGCGACAAGCTTTAGGAGCAGGTGGAATTATAGCAGGTCATCCGGCAGCAGGTGCGGCTATATTAGGTTATCCACTTCTTAAAAGATTAGGATTAGGAGCTATAGGTCGTGCGGCAGAGACTGGAGCTGCTACGGCATTATCGCCAACAACAAGGGCACTCATTATGAGTCAATATTTAAAAGAAAGGGGAAATAAATAATGGCAACTGTAAGTTATAGTTTAGAACCAAAATGTATAGATTATTATTGTGATCAAAATGGTCTCCCTTTAATTGCCGGGACCGTACAATGGTCGAAAGCAACTGATCATGATACACGAAAAGCAGTATATGAAACAGATGTTATTACACCTCCTGCAACAACGCCTCCTGCATATGATAATCCTCATACTTTAGATTCTGCCGGATCAATGTCAGCACCTTATTATGCAGATGATGAACCATATTATATAGAAGTAAGAGCTTCTGATACGACATTGATTAAAAGTTTTGATAATTATCCATCATCAGCTGGAGAGGGTCCACCGGTAGTTACTGAATTTGATCCTACTAATTATTTATTAAATCCGCAGTTTAGATTTCATTATCAAGAAGAATATACAAATGAAGATCTTGATAGTACTAACTTAGTTCTTATTGCTGCTGATAATTGGAATTTTAAACGAAATAATACTAGTGCAACGAATACATTGACATTCAATGAATTTGTTTTAGGTCAGACTAACGTTCCTGAAAATCCTAAATATTATTTAAGATATGCATGTACAGCAATTGGAGGTGGTGGTGAAACGCGAAAAGATATTATTCACCGCATAAAAGGAGTTGAAACCTTATCCGGTGAAACAGTAACAATAAATATTAGAGCTAGAAGTTCTACGAATTCTCAAATTCAAATTTTAGTTAGGCAAGGTTTTGGAACAGGCGGAACTCCGAGTGAAGCTGTAGAAACATTAACTTTAGAGCAATTAACTACTGATTGGGAAGAATATACAATAACTTTAGTAATTCCAAGTGTAAGCGGGAAAACTTTAGGAACTAATGATAATGATCATCTTGAAATTGGTATACGTTTACCATTAGATATTATTAGCGAAGTTGATATAACTAATATGCAGATGAATAAAGGAGATGAATTATTAGAATTTAATTATAAAACATATGAAATGTCTGAAGTTGAGAAAAAAGCTATAGAACTCCCAAATCTTACTAATGATGATATACATTTGCCTCTTTGGGTTGATACTGATCATTCATATGCGATTGCAGATCATGTTGTAGGCACTCTTCTAACATCAGCAACTCCTGATACATCCATAAAAGGATATTTACTTTGTAGCGGAAATGAATATAAAGCCGCAGATTACATTCCAGGAACTGATGGTAAACTCACCTATAGAAGATTATTTAATAAGATAGGGAATATTTATGGTAGCGGTCTAGATGGATTCTTTTGTTATACCTTAGGAGGATCAGCAACAGATACATGTATCTGTAGAAATTCTAATAGTGGAGCAGTTACAAATTGGAGTGATAATGATACTGGATTTTCCTTTTCTACTTATATAAATGGTACAGATACTCCAGAAATGGGTACTACATGGCATTCGGTAAATATAATTAGAGTAACTAATAAATCAAATGGTAATGTTACAGATGCAACTGCTGGTACTGCGCATGTGAGTATTTCTATTGTGCAACAGGGAACTGCTTCTTTACCTGAAATAACAGATGTTACAGTTACTTCAGACAGCTGGAGTGGTGGTGAATATTTTACAATTCATGGTACTTCTACTTCATTTTATGTATGGTTTAGAGTTAATGGTGTAGGTTCTGATCCAGCACCAGGAGGTACAGGATTACGAGTTGATATTACTCCTGGATCAGACCCTGTTAGTGCAAAAGAACAAATAGCATATGCAATTTTAGAAGTATTAAAAGGTGCCGAATTTACCCAAATAACATGTAATGCAGCATCAACATTGAGTGGCGGTGAGTATTTTAATTTTTATGGGCGTTTAGAAAATAGATATATGTGGTACGAAGTTGCAGGAAACGGAACAGATCCAACACCTGGTGGTAAATTAGGCTCTAAGATTGAGCTTGACGGAACGGAAACAGCAGCCCAAGTTGCAGCTATAACTACTGATATGCTTAATTCTATATATTTTAATGTTCCTAATTACGACGGTCTCTTTTTAAGAGCTTCTGATTTTCATGGTACTGTTGATCCTGATCGTGTATCACGTATACCTAATCATGCTTTCGGATGGGGGAAAGCTGTAGGAACTAAGCAACATAATGCATTTGAAACACATGATCACGTAGCGCGAGTATGGGGAGGAACTGCTTCACGTCAAGGAGATTGTTATTCAATCGGCCGAAATGATAGTGAAGGTTGTTATGTTATTGGAGGATTGTCTAATAATACTGGACCAGGTTGGCGAACTACTTTTGCAAGAAGTGGTAACCAAATTATTGATATTGAAAATACAGGTGAATCAAGTGAAACTAGAACTGAAAATATATATGTTTATGTGTTTATTAAATACTAAGGAGAGAGAAGATGAGTTATACAAAAAATCAAGTGAATCCAAATGCCCCCTGCAATGAGGTTTCTATAGTTTCCAAGGCTGGATGGGAAGTTAATTATGATACTGCATTGACTGGAGATGTAGAGCTTCCGAATTATGTGAGTATGCTTCATATTGGAGGTGGTGGACATCTTATTGTCGAAGATGTAGATGGAACTCCACATCCATATTGGGGATTATTAGATGGGGATTGGGTGCCAGTTATAACAAAAAAGATTTTATATCAAGCTACTATTAATGGACAGCTTAGAACTACAACAACAACTTATGTAACCGCTCATGGTGGGCAATAGGAAAATTAAATGAACAATACTATGCATACTATGCTTCAAACAATGATTTTCTGGCGTAACTGTTTAGAGAAAGGTGGATCATCTCCTGTATATAATTATTATTGGACGTCAACTCAAGATGAGGGTTATGACATATGGGAAGACGAATTCGGAGAGAAGTGGACAACACAGTAAATAAAGATAGGAGAATTTAAAATGGCTATTTTACAACATAAAATTATTCAAAGACCAGTTGCGGATGTGACAGCTTTAAAAGCACTAGATGTAACCCTTTATGCTGATGGGGAAATAATTACAGTAAAAACAAAAGGGATATATCGTTATGATCCGTTATCTACTGCCACACCAGACGATGATGAGGTTGTACTGCCTTCAGCAGGGCCAGGAAGATGGTTTAGAATGACAGACGCAGAGATTGCTAAGCACACTGAAAATTTTACTGATCTTGGCGATGTATCTTCTGTTTTTTTTACAGTTCCAGATGCTTTTGTGCAAAATAATGGAACTCCTGATGGATTAATTGAAAGTACTATTACAGCCAGTGGTGGAGCTGTAAGTGGGATTACTAGTCTTACATATCCTACAGGCGGGACTATGACTGCGACAACTGGTAATTTATCTTTAATTACTAATGATGGCAATATTATTTTAAATCCAAATGAGCCTGGAACAATAAAATTTGGCGGAACTGTAGATACACAAGGATGGAGTATAACAACTACTAGTGGAACTATTGGATTTTTTGGTAGTAATACTGGTGGTGATATTAATATTGCCACAGCAAATGGTGGCAATATTAATATTCATGCCCAACTTGGAGCTGGGAATGGAGTACTTAATCTTGGACAAAATATTGATGATAAAACTTATGTAAATACTTTTAAAATGCCAACTGCTGATGGAACTCCAGGGCAAGCTATAATAACTGATGGTTCAAAAGGTTGGTCTTTTGCGACAGTTGGTGGAAGTTTGCCTGATCAAACTAATACATATTATGTTGGTAAAAACGGTAACAATTCTAATGATGGCCTACAGCTTGGCGAACCTAAATTAACTTTGACAAGTGCTAATACTGCTGCTGGATCAACAACATCTAAATTCTATATAACAGATATTGGCACCTATACTGGCGATAGTTTTACAACTATTACTGATAGTGTTTATGATTGTAGAGGAGCTATATTTAGTAATTCAAATATATATATAAAAGCAGGCGTATCATTTTCTTGTCATAAATTTCTTGTAACTTCTGGTGATGGAATAGAAAAATTTTTCGATATTGGTGATCCGTCATATTTTAATGCAAATATTGTAAGTAATAGTGGCTCTGGACGCGCAATATTTCATGTAGGAAATGATGCTAATATTCAATATTATAATATAGGTCTTTTATTACATAGTTCTAGTAATTCTTGTGTAACACATCAATTAGGAAGTGCTTATTTTGATATAGATGAAGTACGTACTACAGGAACGGCAACTGGTAATGTATTTAATTGTAGCGGTGGCACAACAACAAAAACTTATGTGCATATTAAAAAATTAGATGCTTCTGGAATGAATAGTTCTACACCTGCTTTTGTAGTTTCTGGATCAGTTCTTTATTTAGAAGTTGATGAAGTTATTGGTGTTTCTAGTACTTATGATTTATTTAGCATTTCAAGTAATGGAATAGTTTATTTTAACGGTAAAAAAATAACTAATGCTGTAGTGGATGTTTCGACTGGAGATGTTAAATATTATAATTTAGATACAGCTTTAATGAATTTTAATCCGCCAAAGAATTTATTGGTCTCTGGTGATTTTTCTAAAATTCCTTTATGGGTTATGGGAGATGGTCTGGAAGCAACTAGCGATACTAGTCCAGTAACACCGTCGTTTTTGATATTAAGTAGTACTCTTATTAATGCAGAAAGAGATGCCGGAAATGAAAATGAATTAGTTTTAGAGCTTGCAGGTCCGGGTTATTTAGGCGGATATGAGCCTCTTTATGAAGAAGAATTTTTAACTTATCTTACAGAACTAAAGGCAGCAGGAGAGACTTTATCTGTAGGAATGTACGGGAGAGCTATCGGCATAACGAATATTAGAATGAATCTGATACAGTGGGTTCCAACTGCCGATAATGATTGCTTACAAGATCCGGTATCTACTTGGAGTTCAACTCCAACATTATCATCTGACTCAACGGGAGCTTGGTCTTATGTGACAACTTCAGGAAATCTTAGTATAAGCGGTACCAATTCAGTTATTAAATGGGAAAATATTGATTTATCATCATTTAATACTTCAGCAACTAGATTAGGACTATTAATTAGAACTACAAATTCTGAAAGCACTAGTGATAAGTTGTTTGTTAAAAAACTTGCGATGCATCGTGGATATAAATTTGTAGGATTCGAAGATCGTAATGAGGTTGAGAAAACTCAAACTAGAATTGCATGTTCTTATAATAATAATATTGTTATAGGAACAAGTACTCAGATGCCTAGTGCAATATATTCAAATTATGGACATGAGTTTTTAAATGGTCAAGAGTATATGGTCCACTTTGCGCATTTTAATTATAATACAACTTTGATTGATATTCCTGCTGCTGCTGATGCTAATTCTTACAATCCATCAAATGGAACTGCTGGAGAAGTTGAATTTATAAGTAGTGGAGCATATTCTATAGAGACTATAGATGCTTTAAGCCAGCATTCAATTTCGATAGAAGCGCATCCAGACGATGGAGAAGGGTGGGAAGACAATTTCAAAATGCATGTTGTAGTGTGGCCTAAACCTTATCAATAAAGGAGAATAAATAAATGAATGACAAACAAATAGCTTTAGTTAGACTTAGAGCTAAATTTAGACGAGTGACGAAAGGTGGAGTTATAGTTGGAGCTAATACTTTTAAAAGTAAGACCGAGCATATTAGTTATGTGAGTGGTATTTTGACTAATTATCTAACAGGTGTTAATACAGGCACATTCGAATATAGAAATATGGAAGGGGTTAAAAAGTCTTTAACTGAA
>JGI10211J14876_10000265_pt1 | contig 21914 bp, 24 predicted proteins | sample Etolagsediment_FD_14876 | JGI IMG/M metagenome (IMG submission 14876)
GTACCAGCAACTGGACTGGATAGTGTTAAAGTAGTACCATCAACTGAAATTTGATTGTAGGCTACTTTTGTAGGTCGGTCTATTTTAGAAGTCTTGTTATCATCTACATACTTCTTTGTAGCTGTTTGCATATCACTTGTAGGAGTTGGAACTATTGGACTTGAACTAAATGTTTTAATCCCTGCTATTGTTTCATCACCTGTAAGATTTACTTTATCATCTAATAAACTATCTGCTTGTGCTTGTGTATATACATCTGCTAATTCAAATGTACCATAAGCAACAATATCTACAATATCTCCTGCAGTTGCTCCAGAAGTTAATACTATATTTGTACCATTAGTTGCAGTAAAATCACTATCAGCTAACTTAAGTCCATTAAGATATACATCTACAAAACCTGAGTCATATGTGGCATTAAATGTAGTTTGTCCACTTGTAGCAGTATATGTTTGTCTTTCACTTGTACCATTTACAGATGAACCTGCTGATTGCCAAGCACTACCATTATATACTTTCATAATATCTGTAGCTTCATCAAACCATAAGTCACCTGCTGTAGGACTAGATGGAGCTGTAGCACCAATGGAGTATGTATCTGCAAAGTTGTTTACATCTGTAATATTTGTAGCTACTGTATTTACATTAGTAATGCTAGAGCCAACTGTATTTACATTTGATATGCTACCAGCTACTGTAGTAACATTTGCATTATTTGTAGCAACCGTAGTGACATTGCCAGAGATACCTGCTACTGTAGTTACTGAAGTATCGATACCTGCGACAGTTGTTACGTTTTCGTCTATGTTTGCTACTTTTGTTACGTTTGCATTATTCCCTGCTACTGTATTAATATTTGCACTATTTCCTGCTACAGCTGTGATGGTGGCATCATTGTCTGCTACAGTAGTTACATCAGTATCTATGTTTGCAACTGTTGTTACATCAGTGTCGATCGCAGCAACTTTGTTAACATTTGCAATATTTGTTGAGACTGTGTTTACGTTGGTTTCATTTGCATATACTGCATCTATCGCATCATAGTGTGGATTCACTAATGCTTCTTTTGCCACAACTGTATCGTGTAGTATTTGAACAGCATCTCTGTCATCTTGAACTTCTTGTACCCATGTTGGAGCAGTAGTATCATTTTCAAGATTTGTGCCTGATGCGTTCCACTTTAAGTATGTGTCTGCAGTAGGTGAAGGAAGAATAAGATTTAATTGCTGTGAAGAATCTGGAAGTCTAATGAAACGGCTTAGTTTCTCGTTAATATCACCAGCTAAATATGTTTGATAGTTTTGATCACTATTTAGTGTTGAAGCAAGAAGATCTCCATTTGTTTGGTAATCAGTCTCTCTATCAACTGGCAATTCTCTAAGCACTGTAATTTGGTCGTTTATTGATGCACCACTTAGCAGTGTAACAACACCACCGTCATCTCCGTTGATAGTCACAGTGTAGTCATTATTTAAAATCAATATATCAGCAGTATCATCTGCTAGTTGTCCCGATGGTGTATTGTAAACCTTGATATCAGAGTTTTTAAACACTTTAAATGTAAACGGAAACTCCGTCTGACCAGTAGATGCTATATACTCTGCTCTAGGATCGTTCTGATTAAATCCCATATTTTATCCTTTATGTATTATTATATCTTTTTATTTGTTAAAAATAAACTCTTGTCCTCTAGTCCGTAATGCCTTTTCTCTTTTGTTTCTTTTTTTGGTGTACTTTGGATCAAGTATTTCCCCAATGTATTGCCCTATAGTGCTTTCTATGGCAGCTCTTGTGTACCATAGGTTTTGACCAGGTATGTAGTTTTTGGCACGATTATAAGCGTTGCCCACATAGTCATGGACGCTCATATCTCCTTTTGCAACACTAACTGGGTTGGACAAAAGTGTTTTCCCTATATCTTCAAGAGCTGTTGCAGGGACACCCATGATGGTTGATTGCCATGAATGACCGTATCTTGTGATATCTTGCCCCATAAACATATCACCAAAGAAACCAAGACCACCTGATTTTGCAAGTGCCTCTGGAATCATTGCAGGTCTATTTGGATCACGTGGTGTTTTCCCAGTTACGATATCTGTCATCCAAAGAGAAACTGTACCAAGCACCACACCAGATACAAGCATACCTGTACCATAAGCTAACTTACCACCAGCACCAAGTTGACCCATTCTGTTTAAGTGTGTCATCATAATGGTAACTGGGAACGATCTAAACAACATCATGTTTCTAGATGCTTCACCGGCTAAAGAGCCTTTTGGTGAACCCCATGTCGTGATAGCTCTTGTTCTGTATCCAGTACTTGTCACAAATGCGTTCATTTCATTCGATATCATTTGTGACATTTTAAACCCAAGTTCCTCATCAACAGCAAACACTTCATTGATGTCCAATAATCTTGCTCCATCTTCTTCATAGAGTTTTGATGTAGATATTTTTTTCCAATCACTAGCAGTTACACCATACTCGTCAAGCATAGACCTGAATGGAATGTCATCGAATGTTTTACCAAAGTTATCTGCCAATACACCTGCTAGTTCCAACGAGAAGGCAGTTCTGAGAGAGTTTGTCCATGCAGCCAATCCTGATCCTCGTATTACATTTTCAGCACGTCTCTGCGCCCAACCAGACCCCATTTCTGCAAATCTTGTATTTGTCATAGACGCATTTGCAAACTCACTGACTAAAGCCAATCGTGATGCAAGTGTCATATTTTTACCAACTTTACCAACAGTAATTGCTTCCTGTAAAAGTGTACCAAGACCTTTTTTCATAATGGATATACTATCTAATCCTCTGTACCCAGCACCTACAATAATTGTAGAAATATCTGCAATGGCAGCTATAGTGGCTGTACCAAGTTTAGAAGCAACAGATATGGATCTGAATCCACCTGATGCTGATTCAATCTTCATGTCTAATGGTGAAATTGAGGCTGAACTGTCTGCCCTTCCTGATGCAACTCCCCATAATCTATTTACTGTGCTAGTATCAATGCTACCTACAACGCCAAGCTCTTTTAACTTATTAAAGACGTGTTCAGGGTTTGGTCCAAGTACCTGCATTTGTGCAATTTCATTTGCTTGTGTTCGTATGTGTGTATCCATAATTGAGAAAACATCTTCATTTCCATATATAGAGTTGTATTCAATAATATCATCACCAGTTTTGAAATGTAAGACTCTTTCGAACTCATGCTTTTTAGCAAGTACACTTGTTGCTCCATTTGGCATTTTTTCAATTTGTCGTTTAGTAATATTGTCAAAAGCATTATCAAGAATTTCATCTATGCCAGCGCCTTGTTCAGATTCTATTCTTTGTATGTCTAGTTTACCTTTGATATTCTCTATCCATGTTTGTTTGCCTGCGTTTCGTATTTTGTAGTCATCATGTGATTGTGGCATTACCCAGTCTTCTAATTCGCCTATTCTGCCACCAACTTTATGTCTCATTTGCTTAATGGCATTTGTTGCTTTTTTCCATTGTTCAGCTATTTTTGCTACTTCTGCTTCTAGTTGCTTATTTTTTGTAGCACCATCTTTTAAATAACGTACTACCTCATAACCTAATTCTCTATCTTGTGTAAGACCAGACCATTTGGTTCTTAATGATTCTCGTAGGTCGTGCATTGTTGCACTTAATCTATTTTCAATCGCATTGGTTCGAGCTTCAATGTTGATAAAGCTCTTGCCTACTGCTGAAGTGTTGGACAGTATGTCTTTAATTGATTCTTTTACAGAAATACCTTTTGCTTCTTCATCTCTTATAAACTTAGTGAGTTCATCTTCTTTTTGTAAGGATAGTGCTTTGTTGTATAAGTCCCTTTTCTTCTTGTTTAGTGCGAGAAATTGCTTGGCATCCTCACTGCGTGGAGCAAACTGATACATCTCTGGTGTATGCTCATAAAGTGCCTTGTCAACATTTTTAGATTTGAGTGCAACCTCTTCTTTGGCAGCTGCAATGGCTTCTGTTCTTATCTTTGCAAGTTCTTCAGTTGGTGCTTCAAGTTGAGGCTTTTTTGGAGGATTAGCCTTTTCTATTTGTCTAAGTATGCTTCCTAATGGTAGTGCCATGTAATTATCCTAACTTCATCATTTTATCTACATATTTTGAATCTGTAGCATATCCAGCATTTTTCAACGCTTGAAAAAATTCTTTTTTAGTCTTAGCTTCTCTTACCTTAGTATATCGTTTAGTGCTTAGAAATTTAACAAAATCATTAGCTGCTTCTGTAAAGTTTTTGTATTTTCTGAAACTAGACTTCTCTTTTGTTGCCTTTCCGCTTGCATCATCTTCCCATACCATTCCAGCGTTAAAGTTATCTCCCTTCCAGTAATCACCAATAAAGTCTTTTATATTTCCTAAATTATATGTGTTTTGAGTTACACCACTTTGACCGTTTGCTGTTTCGTGTCTCCACATTGTTACAAGCCATGATGGATCTATCAGTTCACCGATTTTTTTTGCTACTCTTTCTGCTTCAGGTTTGACTTGGCTTACGAAATCGTTCTTGTCTTTTACGTTGTAGTCACTCACTCCATTATATTGGTCTAGCTTAGCTTTTGATCTCATTCCCCAATCACCATCTGCTGTTGCACCTATCTTTTTTTGCAATGCCTTTATTGTTGCTTTTGTAGATCCCTTCGCCGGAGCTTTTAGTACAGATGCTCCTTTAATTTTGGCTTCTACCTTTTTGGCACTAGGAAGTTTATATTCAGCACCTGCTTGTATCGTATTATTCTTGAGTCCGTTTGCATCCTTAAATGCTTCGATGTTCGTTGTGTTTGTCTTGATACCATTCTCTTTTAGTATCTTCCAAATACTGTCACCTGATTTCGCTTTTACTGTAGATGCACTCTCATCTTTCTTTGATGGTTTTTGTGTTGCTAATTGTGTGGACGCTCCTATTGCTAGTCCTGTGGCAGCGACTGTTGCTTTCGGGTTTGCATTTATTTTAGCGCCATTTGATTGTTTACTGGCAGTTCTCTCTAGTTCATCCATCCATTTTAATGCAGTCTTTTTTGCACCTGGTGATTTAGCCATAATTTTCAATACTTCTTTGGCAGCCGTGTATCCACCAAGACCTGCAACAAATTTAGCTGGGTCAAATGTCCAGTTTCCTTTTTCGTCCTGTTCTACACCAGCAACCATGCCTGCTGCTATGTTATCTCCAAATTTAGCAAATACGGGATTTCCATTGGCGTCTTTTGGTACATACTCATCTGCAAAGTCTTGTAGTTTGGCTGGGTCATCGAGTGCCTCCTGGAACTGTCTATTGATGTCTTCAATGTTTGCCTGGTCTAACTCTAATGCTTGTCTGTTTAGTTCCTCAACGTCTGCTTGATCTAATGACGCATAAGGGTCTTCTTTTTCAATCATTTTAGGTTCAAATTCTGATTCTGAACTAAACAATCCTTCATTTTCATCATAATACGCTTCATGTTTTAAATAAGCATCTTTTTGTTTTTGTGTTGCGCTTCTTCCGTTTCTCATGTTTTTCTGGTACGCTTTAAGCGTTGACCATTCACCTTTTGTCATTGACACCATAGAACCATCGTCATGTATGTATTGTATCGCAGGATGTCTTGTTGCTTTAGCCGATGATGGTTTTGGCTGGATTACTTCTGTAGTTGTGTCTGGTTTTGGTGCAGTGTCAATAGTTGGATTTTCAAGCTCTTCTATCTCTTTGAGTAGTTGCTGATACTCTGGGTCATCAGTAAGTCTGCTATCATTGGCGTATTGTGCAATAACAGCTTCTTCGTCTGCTTCAAGTGGTTTAAATGTATATGGCTCATCTGTTTGTGCGTTTTCTTTTGTGTACTCTACTTCTTGTTCTAACTTACTTGTATTGTCAAAGTCTGCCCTGTACTCTGGTGTGGCTTTGACCTCTTCACTTATGCTAATCTTCTCTATGTTTGGGTCTGTCTTGGTGTCAATATCTATTTCTGTAGAGTCGCCAAGATCAACTGGTCTCCCTGCCTCCAAATCTTCTGTTGCTTTTTGTGTAGCATATCTGTGACCTTTTTTCGACTGGTAAAGCGACTTTAGTTCTCTTTCTGTATAAGCGTCCCATATCTCTTTATCTGTTGCACTAGGCATAGATTTTCTAATGTTTCGTGTTGCTACTTTGTCATAAACTACAGACCCAGCTCCTCTAACAAACCCTGCAAACGCAGAGTTTATCAGGAGTTCCTTCCCTGAATCAGTAAGGCTTTTATCTTTACCCATAAGCCTAGCGTGTCTTCTTCTTTTGGCTTCTCTACCAGTCTCCGCACCAAGTGCTACGAGTGCTTCTGTGCCGAACGCTTTAGCAAATCCTTTAGTTGCAGATGATGCCACAATTTTTGCCGGACTTGTTGCTACCTCTTGAACAATCTCTGGAGTAGATAAAACACCTGCCATGCTACCCAAGAACTCCATAAACGCATTTTTCTCTGCTCCCTCAAGCGTCTTTTCAACATCCTTTACTACCTTTTGATAGTGTGGTGTAATATCAAAATTATTGCGTTTTGCAAGAAGGTGACCCTTATAGGTAGTTTTATCAATAAGTGCTTCAGCCCCAAAGAAATGACCTTCTCCTGGTATTAAATTACCATCTTTATCCATATCATAGATTTTATCATCTATTGCTTGAGTATATTTGGCATCAAACAGATCTCGATTATTGTACCACCCCTCGTATAGATAAGAGTCATACGCTTCCTTGTTGTCGTCATAGTCAGGCAATTGCTTTATGCCTGTCTCTCGTGCTTTTGGCTCTAGGTCATCAAATAGTCCACCACTTCCCATATCTATTCTTGCTTGTGTAAATCCTGCACCGTATGCACTAGACCTGTCTTCAGAGTAGATGTCTTTTGTGGATTTAAACTGTAAATCTAATTCTCTTGGCATTAGTACCCTTTGTATTTAATGATGACTGGTTGATTCTGTTTATCGGAGATATATGCCTCTTCAGTTGGACTGTAGATAATATATTGCCCATAGTCATAGTAATGAAGCTGGATATCACCACTACCAAACACGTCCGTAAGGTCTTGTAGTTCCTCAGACAGCTCTGGCTCTCCTGTTATATTAATCTTGTCTAGCCAATCCGTAAAATTCTTTTCAGTCAAACCAAATGGGATAAGTACCTTTTTGCCATTGTAGGTTTCTACAATACCAACGGTTTCAGCTATAATATCCTGAATGTCGTCTGAATTATTGTTAATTTCTTCTCCAGTAAGTGCTTTCCCTTTTGCAAAACTAACTATACCTTCTAGCGTTTCGTTGAAGTAGTCAGCTGTAGAATTTCCATAGATGCCTACAAGTGCATTACTAACGTCCTGCTTATACTTTTCAGGCAGAACAACATCTGCACCTTTCCCAAGTAAAGCCAATTCTGCTCCTTTTTTGTTCCCTCTTTGCAGAATCCTTCCTGCAAATGACAGAAGAGGAGCATTTTTGCCACCAACTTGACCATAGATTTTACTAGCTGTGTCTTCACCTGCAGTGTTTATTTCTTCAAGAATTGCTAGTTTATCTTTTATTTTTGCTTGCCCATCAAAGAAGTCAGTAAGTTGCTGTGATTCTATTTTAGTCAATAGCTTGTTATCGTACGCTCCCGTCTCTTCTTTCACTAATTTAGAGTTAATTTCTCTTTGTCTAAGTATAGCCGGAATGTTATCTGGCTTCGTAATATCAAGTGGTAATGTCTGCTTATATAGTCCTTCTACTGCGCCTTGTGTTACTGGATCATCTTTCCATGCAGAACGTTTGCGTGCAACTGCCTCTTTAAGACCTTTTTGCACCTCTATATCTATCTTTGATCCCTCTTCTGTGGTAAGGTATTGTGTTAGTACTGCTTCTTGTTCTTGAAGTGTGTAGTCTGAATACTGATCCAAAATACCTCTCACATTGGATGCCACATTATAGGCTCTTTGGTTTGTGGTTGATGCAAGTGCCAGTGTGTTTGGGTCTAGTGGGTTAGTAGGTGTTTTCCCTGACTGTAAAACACTGATTGCATCTTTCACGTCTGCATTTGCGTTTTCTTTGGCTATTTTTAATTGTGCATTTTGTGCTTTAGTTGCTCCACCTATAATAGTTTTTAGTGAACTTAATATGGTTCGGTGCTGTTCTACAGTAAGTCCTTCTGGTATCTTGTCTGCAAAAACATCGTATTGTGATTGTGCTTCGTCCATCTTACCAGCATCTATCAAGTCCCTAGTAGTTTGCTCAAGTGTTCCTCTTGAAGTAGTGTATCGTACTCCATTTTCCAGCTTAATAATGTCAGCTCCATTCAAAATACCTTCGTTAAGAAGTGTGTTTGCATAGGTAGCAACTTCAGACTTAATGAGGTCAGCAGTTTTTACATCGCCTACTGATAAAGCGTTGACAGCTTGAGCCACCTTCAGGTCTGCAAATGTTGTAAAGCGTACCTTGCTTTCCTCTCTTATCCTTGTATTTCTTGCTACAGCCAATTTGCCAGTTACGTTGTTCATAGTTTTTCTACCTGTAATGCCTACTACGGCTTGTAGATCAGGTGTTGGTGCTTTTCTACTTAATGTATTAACATAGTCACCATATGCACTTCTAAAGCCTTCAGGGTCGTTTTCAAACGTCATAGCAAACTCTCGTGCTTTTGCGTCAAGATCCATTTCTGCTTCTGCTGTATAGGTAGCTGTTCTGAAATCATTATACGCATTACCATACGCTGTATAAATACTTTGTTTGTGGAAAGGTACATTGTTCATATCATCTTTGGCTGCTTGGTCTTGAGCTTCTACTGCAGCCTTTTTATAAGCCATTTCCATTGTGCCTTTTGAAAACTCTGCTAATCTATCACCCAATGATGCAGTTGTGCTTGCCATTTGTGATGTAGCTGCGCCAATGCCTTCAGTTGAAAACCCTTTGGCTTGCTCTGTATTGAATCCCTTATATCTTTCCATTACTTAACCTTTGCGTAGTCAATTAAGCCACGTTGAACGTATCCCATAGCTTGACTCATACCTGCTACCTGAGCTGATGATGATGCTGACTTGAATCCACCTACATCAGCCATAGCGCTAGCAACTCCAATCTTTCCAGATAGTTTATTAAACTCCATGTCCCAGTTTAAACGCTCCTGGTCCACCCTTGCCATATTTGCAATACTTCCAGAGGTTGTGCTTCGTCCTTGTGCTACTGAAAGCGCAAAGTTGTCTGCTTGTAATTCATTAAAACCTCGCATTAACTTCAGGTTTGTGTATTCTGCTTGCGACTTTGCCTGCATAGCTTCAAACTCTTTAGCTCTTGCTTTCATCTCATAGTTAATAGCTGTGATGTCACCTGCTATAATTGAAGTGTATGCACTTCCTATAGATCCAATTAATGACATTCCACCAAGTTGGCTAGCTGTAAGATCTGCCATCTGTTGCCTCCTAATACTCTACTTCGAAGCCAATAGCTCGTATTAAAAACGGTAAAGGCTGTGATTGTGATATTTCTATCTCTGCTAGTCTATTATACCCTAAAAGATACATTTCTTTAAACCCTGTGAAAGGCTTAGGTGCTTTATCTAGTACAACGGTAAACTCTCTATCAGGAGCAAACCTATTTCGTGCATATACACCCAAAGAATCTACCACATTTATATCTACCTTGACTACTCTTTTGCGTCTGTGAAGTGTAGATCCCTTTTGTGTCTCTGTTGCTATTGGTAGTGTAACTATTTTTGTGGTGTAGCTTAACCCTACTTCTAGTCTGTAGGCATTTCTTGTAATAGTAAAGCTGTTATTATTTGCAGTTCCTGTCGGTAGTGCGTCAGGCATAATGGAATAATCAGCCACTACCTTAAAATATGAGTCCATGAATTCTTGATCAAAATCAGTTGTAATGGTTGTAACTGGTGTTCCAGTTGCAAAGTCAGTATATATAACATTATTCAAGTTGTGTGAAACATTATATGTTGATTGCACCACATTAAACTCTGTAGGCTCAACACCGTTGATAACTTTATTGTGGTCTGTATATGTGTTTTCTGCAAGTAATTCAATAAAGTTAGTTCCATTTCTTTCGACAAGAAAATACACTTCTTTGCCTAAAACGCATACATCTTTAAATAATCCGTCTGTTTCCCAGTGTGTCCACCCTTGTATCTCTTCACGCCTCATAGTGTTTAAGACTGCCACAGACCCATTCGAATCCACTACATATACATAGTCACCTACATCATATTGAGTACCCTTAATAGCGTCCATTGCTACTACATTATTAATAAGATGCGATGATAAGAGGGATGCGTTGATAGATACCATGGAGTCTTCGTTGAAGTCATAAAGAAATTGTCTTACTGTTCTGCCAGATGAGTCAATAAATATGGTAGAGCCATCAATTAGAATTGGCTTGATATTTACTGATCCATATCCAGTCTGTCTGCTCCACGATGATTCGGATGGAGTTATAACGGTTGATTTGTTGAAAAACTCTCCACCTGATGTAAAGACTTGCAAACTTCTACCTGCAAAAATAGTCTGTATTTCATTGTATTGATCTGTATCTAATGTATCTTCAATACCCATATCTGATTCGCCATCACCTAAATCAAAATCAAAGAATCCATTTATTTTAGAACCCCAAATAGTAGTTGGTAATTCAGTCGTACCAGCCATCCATAATCTATTTCCAAAGAATGTTGCAGTCTGTGGGTAGCCTCTCGTAGCAGACCAAGCAACTTCCATTGTTGTGCCTTGTGTCCAATTGGTTGTATTTGTAAAGTCTTCTACAGATAAGTCTTTAGAGTCTTGATTTACTTTGGCTGTATAGTAGGTGTAATTTAAACCATTTGTGTTATCGCCATCTCTATTTAACACAATGTCACCTATTCTAATGTTGATGGTTTGCGCATATCCAGCATTGACATACTTCTCTATGACCGTAGATCCAAAATTCTTTCTTGGTAGATTGTCAAATGTAATTGTTGAAAATGCCCAATTAGTGTGAGATCCCTGTCTCTGTAAATATCTTGGCGCATGATTTTTATGAACAAATATCATTGTGTCAGCAGACTGTATCGCCTCTAATTCAAATAATTCTGCTTCTGTGTATGGTATTGCTTCTGTAGATTGTATTACACCATCTTTTAACACTTTTAGTGAATATTCAGACAGTACAATAAGATAGTCTTGCTCTTTATTAAATACAAATGGAAGTAGTCTTGTTGCGCCAGTAATCTTTGTGTCATCAATAACAGACAGTCCAGGTCTTCGTCTCATTCCACCATGTGGCAATATTACCATATTGGTCGCTTCTGCTACACCATTTGCATATTTAGAAATGTCTGTTCTTGCGTGAAGCGTAGGTGCAAGTTCTCCAGCAGTCATGTTTGCTTTGAGAAATTCTACTCCCATACTAATCCCTTACGTCAGTATATGGTGAATATGCAATAGCGTCAGATGGTCGCTGTGTGGCATCAGCGTGTCTTGCCATTCTACTTTGCTTTGCATAAGCTTGATCAAACAAATTAGCCTTATTGATATCCCCAGTAATTGGTATTGCAAACTGTGAAGCCAAAAAGAATTCAAGCGCTTTTACATAGTATGCAGGCAGACCGTCTGAACTTACTTTGTATGTGTATTCAATATCAAGAGTGGTATCGTTACAAAATATCTTGTCTTCAAAAATTTCATAATCTGGTGCAGATGTCTTGATGAGGTACAAGCAGTCAGAAGGTATCTGATATTTATAGCTAAAGTCATTCAATGGTGTGCCTGCTAATCTTGCTGCTTTTACTTTTTTGGATGCAAACCTCCACCTATATGTGGTAAGCATACTGTCATAAGTGGATTCATATAAATTCGAAGCAACTTGTGCGCCTGCAGTAGGCTCTTCAAATGATGAAATAGGTTCGTGACCAAGTAAGAGCAAAGCGTTTGATGCGATTTTGATATCAGTTGCAGTCATAATAATCCTTTATAAACTCACAAAAACCCCCCGAAGGGAGCTTATACAGCTTACGCTAAGTATTCTACTGGGACGATACCTTGTACATCGATCGCAACAGATCCAGCTTTCCACATACCCATAGAAAGGTAAGAGGCTTTGTGTGCCACATAGTCAACACGAGTTTTCATGTCGATACCAACAGCATGACCGATTGCAGACTTATGGAATGCAAAACCAGTTCTTACTGTAGATGCTAGTGGTAATCCACCTTCAGCTCTTGCAGATCCAATGATTTTAAATTTGAATCCCATAAATGAGTTAATCTCACCAGCTTGTAAAAGTCTTACAGTATTGTAGTCAGCAGAAGTGATTGTTGAGTCGTTAAGAAGATCATTAAGACCTTTCTCGTCAATTACAAAGTATCTATCTTCTGATGGAGCTTCAACACCATTAAGAACTTTAGCAGCAGCAGTAATAGCAGCTAAATCTAAGGCTGCTGTACCATCACCAACAGCAGTCGTTGTAGTAGTATCTAGCGCATCAATGATTGATTGATCGTCTCTTCTACCCATCGCACCTGCAATAGTTGTAGCAAGTTCTACAATCTCATCAAAGTTTACTTCAGCAGAATCAAATACATCTGTATATTCTGGAGCTTCGTAATCTGAAAGAGTAGCCACTTTTAAGCTGTGAGCAACACCCATTGGAACAACATCAGCTGATGAACCAGTTCTTGCTGTAGCAGCACCTTTACCCATTAGACGGAAATCATATTTCCCACCTACCACGTTATTTCTAACTTTTACACAATCTCTAAGAGTTTTCATCCCTTGATATGCGTGTTTCACTTCGCTGTCAAACTGTTCAACAGCTACACTTGATAAATTTGCAGACATAATAGTCTCCTTTTGTAGTTTTATTTTTTTGTGTATTGTTGCAGTTGTTTTGGTTAGCTCCTGAAAAAGCAGGAGGTCAAAGCAAATTGCTCTTAACATCCAAACTTTTCAGGCTTCTGAGAGGTATCTGAAGTGTTTGTTAGTTTACATACAAATTTATTATAGCATATTATATATAAAAAACAAACTTAAGTTATTTTGTTGCGTAAAGTTCAGCTTCTAAAGCTTCAACTCTTTTTCTGTACGATGGATCTGTACTCATTTTTCTATTGCCAAATTCATCTTTTGCAAACCTCATGGCTTTAATTTGCTCTGCGTCTGCCATTGGTGCTTGTGACTTTTGTGCAGGTTGCTGAACTGTGGTTAGCTTCATTATCTTTTCAAGTGCCTCTATACCTTGTGCGCCTGGAAAAGATGCATTTAATGAGTCAACATATCCTTCGCCAAGATTAGCTTTTGCCCAGTCTGTTACATTCTTAATACGATAATCAGCGTCTTTGCCAAGCTTTTCAACTTCTGCCTTCATGTATTCTTCTTGCATTGCTTGCTGGTTATCTCTATACTGTGTCACCAAGTCATGCAGTCCTTTTTCAGACATATTATTGTCCTTGCCCCATTGTGACACAAACTCAAAGTTAGGATCGTTGTCCTCAAATCCTTCTGGGGTTGTATAGTTTTCAGGAGCGCCCTCAAATGCACCCATCTTTTTCGAGAATGTGCTTTGTAATTCTTGGTATGACTTTTCAAGGTCGCTAACTGTCTTAAACTTACCTGCGTATATTACACCGTCTGATTGTTCTTCTGTGGCAACTTCTGCTTCTGCACCTGTTTCTTCTGTAGCCACCACTTCTTCAGTTGGGCTATTTGCGATTTCTTCACTCATAGTTATCCTTTATGTTTTCAGTTTTAAGACTTGCCTTGGTCTAAATTTTCTCTACTGTCATAGATGATAATATTATTTCAATTGAATTACTTGTACTTTCTATATATAGCTCCAAGTCATCTCCTTGAGAATAAGATCCTGCACCAATAAATACAATATTCCCATCTCCCTGGATGCTTCCCATGAATGGAGTAGGATTGCTGTTTACGTATAAAGTAACTTTATGAACTTGGCTTTGGTTTCCATCTTTTATACTAATAGTTCCAGATACACTATAAATTCCTGTTTCTGAGAGATTAATTTGCTGATTTGCAATACTTGAGGATATCGCAGGTCCAATTGTAATCGTACTTGTATCAAAAAAAGTTAGTTTTTCAGGAACTCCAGCAACTAAACTTTGTGATGTAATCCCTGATGTTGTACCCACTACACAAATTGAAGGAGTTATGTCGCTAATTTTAGCAACTGCATCGCCCGAATCCGTGCCACCTATATTCATTGATGTGATTTCACCACTTGATAAAATCGCCTGTAATTGTCTGTCAGCCATTGCGTACTTCCTTAATTATTTGTCTTACTAAATCTGCTTGACCTTGTCGATATGTGGTCTCTTCAAATGTTGTACCTTTTTTATATATAGCTCTGTCTATGAACACCTCTTCTAAATGATCAAGGCACTCTTTCCCTAGAGGTGTTTCAAACGTGCCTACAAACATCTTTGTGATTTCTTCTGCGCTCTTATTCAACTTGACCTCCTTGCTCCATTTGTGCCTGTTGCATTTGTGCTTGTTGTTGCATAGCAATTTGTTGCTTTTCTGCCTGTGTTCTAACTATCTTATTTGGTAGTCCAAGGGTATTGGCTAACTCTTCAGGTATCATCTCTACTTTAATAGACTGCATAATCATCTCTTGTGGCATACCTTGTGCAAACTCCATAAATCTTGCATATGCTGCGAGTGTTGCTTCGTCCTGCTGTCTTGTAGCTGGATTCACAAACTTGATTTTTACTTCTCTACCATTCACTCTAAAGTCTGCTATTTTTCCTGCTTGTTTTAGAATGATTACAGAATTTGAGATGATTCTTTCAAGTAGTTCTGACTGTATGCGTGAACTTGATGCTAATGAACTTGCTGCCAATTCAGAGTTTCTTATTGACATCTCTGTTGCAGACCTTACTGGTGTCTCTTGTATCTTACCAAATGGCTTTGACATAAATGACTGTCTTATGTTTTCTTGTAGTCCTCTTACTGCAAATTCTAATAACTGTGGGTTTCCTCTAAGGTCTAATCCCCTAAGTGTTGGATTCACATTATCATTTGTGCCTACAGGAATAACAATGCCTGGCTTAATTACTGTAGTGTATGGGTTGATTACCCCATCATCTGATGCTGTGATTATTGGATTTGCTTGTAATGCCAATCCTTTAAGGTAATCTTCCATCATAGCATTCAGTGACTTTATGTTGTTGAGTTGCTTCATTACTCTACCACGTCCATATACTTCACCAGCAATAGTTGACTCCCTGAAGATGATGTATGGATTATATTCCATTTGGAAATTATAGAGGAATGTCTTTTCTTTTGAATACATTAAAACAGATTGATACTGTCCATCTGCTACCCTTACAACACCTTCTACTAATGATACATCTGACTCTGGTTTGTCTTGGTATATTTGCAATAGCGACTCTGTAAGCGTGGCTCTACCCCAATACTCTTTAATGTCTTTAACTGGTATTCGGAATTCTCTCCATACTGTATCAACAATTCCACGTGATGATCTTTCACAAATAAGTTCTGATAGCGAAATGGCTCTAAAGTTCAAGGATGATTGAATACCATCACCTGGCTCAACCATAATACAGCCAGTAGATATACCCATATCCAAAAACGCTTCATTGATCTGTGACTGAAAGTTGGAGCTGTCTATGTGTGTAAATAGCGTGTCTGTTGATCCTTCGAGATAAACATCTGCCTCATCTTTTTGTTCTTGTGGAATATCTGATCCTGCTTCTAGTTTCATCCACTGTGTTCCTGCAGGTACTAGCATTGCATTCATTCTGTTCGCAAAATCTTCTAATGCTTCTACAGCTGTATCATCAAATATTTTACGTCTTTTCTTTTGACCAGGATTCACTCTATCAATGGTGTTTCTTTCAGGTAGTGCATAGTCATAGCACTCACGTAGATGTGATTCCCATAGACGTTTATTTGATTTGGCTGCAGACAGTCTATTGCTTATCTGTTCGTAGTCCAGCATCTTTTACCTTTCTTTTGGTTCTCTTTTGCACTTGACATGGGCAAGTCTTGAGTGCTTCAAATGGTTGACCTGGCTTCAGTTCGTCTGCCAGCTTATTACCACACTCTTTGCATTGGATTCTAGCGTAAGCATCAGTAATATACATATCAGCCTCCTAGTGTTCCACTTGTTGTGTCTTTAACACCTGTTGCAGACCCATACAATAGACCTTTTCTGCCACTTGATGCTCTTCTTCTTCTCTCTGTTGTCTTAGACACTTCTTTAGAGGTCTGCTCTGCTACCATTTTGTCTTGCTCTGCTTGTGCTACTTCAGCCTTTTGTATTTGTGCTTCTTGAAGCTCTCTCGCTTTTTTAGCTTCTTTTTTTTGCTGGTTTGCTGAATATACAGTTGCTGCTGTTGTTGCTACCATACCTCCGAGAAGTGCTGTTCCTACTGTTACACCTGACATATTAGTCTCCTATTTGAATTATATTGATAGAGTTTTTATCCCTAGACATCAGCTTATCTGATTCATCTGTGAACTCATCCTCTGCTTCTTCTATGGTCTGTGCTGTAGTACAAAAACTCATAGTTACAAATGTATCTTTAATAGCATACATCACCTGTTTTCTATGTTGACTTGCAGCAATAACAGTAAAACCTTCAACGTGTCGTACTTCATTGCCTATGTAAACCTTCATATCTCCTGCAATAGTTAATGTGGTTGGCACTTTAATTAAAGCTCCCACGATAGCTTCACCTGCTTTTAGATGAACGGTTCTTGAGTATATGCCTGCATGAAGTGTATGCCACGTTGTTAGTTGTTCTAATTGTGGCAACTTCTGTAAAGATTGTTCTGTCTTTACTGCGATTGCGATACTCTCTTTGTTCATGGAAGCTAATTGGCTATTCATGCAAACTCTTGCTGTATATAATCTGTGTCTTAGTCATACCAAACATCGGGATTGCCACTTTATCAAGTGATCCGTCAGGTGGTGCCGACAAGAAGAGTGAGTCAGATCCACGATCAATTGCAATGCTTTCTATCTCTTTCATTAGCTTTAATCCTGCGCCATACTTGCGTTCTGACTTTGATACAAATATTGCTTCTACTGTTGTGGCTATAGAGGAGTATTTTGGTAGCTCATGTGTTACTACTGAAGCAAAACCTACAATATTGCCATTTCTCTTAGCTACTAAGATATCAAGCATCCCCATTTTTTCAATACTTTCATACGTTGCAAGATTTGGATTGTGGTCTGGGACTGAACTGCATTTAGACTCCATTTGATACTCTTCAAGTAGTAACTGAACTGACCTATCCTCGAGTAATTGCCTTACTGGAATAGCCTCTATAGTGAGTTGCATACTGTATCCTAATTCATTATATTCTTTAAATTATACCGAATTAATGCTAATTTTCGCTCATATTCATTGATTTTCTCTGATAATTGCTGTATTTTATCAGAATTTTCAATAAATGCAATATATATCTGCTCTTTAGTCCAACTGTCAAATACTTCCTGTTGTTCATCTGTTAGCTTTAAATCCATCTATCTTTCCTCAAATTGAAATGTGTTTATACGTGTTTCTGTCTGTGGTCTTGTTGTGTGCTTTGCGTATCTGAGTGGGAATAGGAATGAAGCTAGGTATCCTAGTGCATCTATACCTCTGTTATCGTGTCCGTTCTTTTTATCTGGCATCCTGGTGTTCTCATCATACGATTGTTGTTCTAGTGCCTTGGTGAGTTGTGGACATGATACTGTATTAACAAAGCATCTTCTAAGTCCGTCTGAATTTGAAAATAAGGTATTGAGTCCGTTGACTCTATCCATGACTGCTGGATTCTTTGAGTTAGCACGTACTGTTAGTCCTGCCTGCCTAAGCAGTTTTATATCTGATTCACTTGCATTGACTGACTTTCGTGCATTACCTGCAGCATCCGGATAAACAAATACTTTCCTTGTAGGATATGCCTCTTCTATTGCAGAAACAAGCTCAGGTGTATCAAATAAGCCTATAAACTCATTGACTGCATAAACCCTCTGATCTTTTACTAAACAAGCTATTGCACTCATAGCACCCACGTTAAAGTCAATCCCTATGTGAATATCACTTCTTTCATCGTCTACTGTACTTGTATCATTCATGGTTCTGTCAAATTGTGTATATACTGTACCACTTGTAAGGTTTGTGAACTCACCGTTAATATAAGCATCTATAAGTTCAGCAGGGTATTGTGATCTCATTGTGTCTATGTAGTCTTGTGGCAAATGATAGTTGTCTGTGGTTTTGGCTCTGATAAGTGACTTCTCTTCACTGTCTTCTTCTACAAAGATTTTATACATTGCCCTGTATCCCTCTGGTGTAGATACGATTACCATTTGTCTTACAGTACCAACCCTTATACGTCCTAGTAGCTTAATATACGCATTGTATGCTAGTTCTGCCTTAGCTGTATCGAACTCATCCATAATGACCCATGCAGCATTGATCCCGATAAGTCTTTCGTATGACTCCATTGACTTACAAATAATTCTAGTATCTACTCCATCTATGTTACAATGGAATACAGAATCTGCTGCTTTATACTCATATGGTACTTCAAAGAATTCTAGTGCTAGTTTTATTTCAGGGATAAGGATTTGATTAAGTAGTGGGAAGTTTGGTTCTGTGACTATACCATCGCAACCAGGATTAACTTGTGCAAGCCTTACTGCTTTACGAGCCACTGCAAATGTTTTACCTGCTCCAAAGCCTGATACCATACCAAGTATTTTACTCTCTGTGTTTTCAAGTAGTTGAAATTGGTGTGGCAGTAACTTTAAGACTTTCTTCATTCATTCTTATCCATGACTATCTCTATGCGATGTGTTTGATCTTTACTGTCCACAGTATGCTCTTGTTCAACTTTATCTTTCCACCCGAAGTTGTTTTTGAGGTTAAATATTGTGCCTGCTACTGAATTTCCTTGCAAGTTTTCCTCCCACCAAAGCTCTACTCTGTCGCGTGCTCTTTTTATAGTGCCAAAATACACTTCCTCTTTTGAGTAGTTAAGTAATGTCTGTCTATTCATATCTAAGTAGTATGCGAGTCCACTCATTGTATATGGTTTTTCTCTTATCTCTGTCTCTTCGAAATATGCCTCAATAGCTTTTTCTAGCTCTTCTACTGAATCAAACTTTCTTGGTCTTCCTCCTGGCATCATAGATCCTTTATTTTGGTTTTGTATTTGATTATTATATCATGTAATTCATCTATTGTGTAACTCTTTGTTGTTTTGGTGTCTAATGCTTTAAATCTGTCTATGCCTATCTTGCTGATTAGATGATCTTTATATGCTACTAAATTACCTGATTTATGGTTATTGCATATTGAGCATTGCTTGTGGCAGTTATCCTCATTAAACCTTAGGTTGCCATTTCCACCGACTGTATGATAGTGCCCTGCGTGCATTTGTCTATCCGTATTGCCACAGCTAATACATGGCAAGTCTTTATCTCTCTCTCTTATGTACTTATTGAACACTCTTTGAGCTTCTTTTGTTAGCCATGACTTATCTTGCTGGTTAAACTCTTTCAGGTTGCGTCTTGCTTCTTTGGCTTTTCTTTTGGCTGTGACTTCTGCTTGGTACTGTATCGCACACAAATAATCATGGCATTTATGTTGCATATTGCGTGGAGTGAAAAACTCTTCACATTTTGAGTAAGCACATTTTTTCTGTTTAGCCATTAATCCAAACCCATATCCGATATTTCGCCATTTTCAACAATTGCATCACGAGTTGATGGTCTTGCAAGTTTTGCTTCACAGGCTTCGACTAATTCCTTTTGTATTGTACCGATTGAGTATTTTCTCAAACCGTCTAAAAAAAGTGTTAAATCCTCTCTGTTCATTTTCTCTATCTTGTCCAAATTTCTTTGTAGTACGCTCTTCATTTTTCAACCTTTAAAGTGTATTTTAGGTTTGGGTATTCTATCTCCATTACGTTTCTTAGGTTTCGTTCCCTTTGGTACCCTTTGTCAAGTAGATCGCACAATAGTTCTCTCCATGCTTTAAAGGTTTCTATCTTTTTTTTGTCAAGATCGTTTTGACCTTTTTCTCTGTTTGTGTACTTGATCAGATTATAATTAATTGCTCCAAGCCCGTCACCTATTGTTGATATTAATTCAAATGCTATTATGTTTGATTCGCCTTTAGTATCATAATGCTTCGATGATTCTTTGAGTAGCAATGGGTGATATTCTAATTTATTCATCATACAACCTTTTCCATTTCATTTAAATCAATCTTTGAAAATACTTTTGCAGATTTAATGCGTTTGTTTTCGTGCTTAGTAATAAGCATTGCAACACCTCTGATGTTTTCTATGAAAAACACTTCACCCTTTGCGTTGGTAAGTCTGTCACCTACCTTTAAAATATTCCCATTTTTATCTCTATACAACATAATTCCTTTCGTATTTAAATCCACTCTCTTCGTAATCGCTTATCCTTGCCTCAATTGCCTTGTCTAGGTATTGGTATTTAATGCTTATGCTTGATAAATGCTCGTATGATGTTGCTGGGTTTGACCTTGCATCGTGTATTTGTTTTGCTATTATGATTTGTTCTGCATAACAAGCATCAATAATCTTTTCTGATGCCTCTTTGTGTGTTAGAAGCATAAGTTCTTTTACTTCAATACCACACAGTTCTTTTAAAGATAATCTCATAGAAATAAACCCTTTTCTTTCGTTCCTAAGTATATCAAAACTTTTTTATTTTTCATGCTATCCTCCAACCAAATATGGTTAATTTCATTTTTTTCTTTTTGTCGGTTATCCTAAAGTCATAGTACTCATCAAACCTCCTGAATTGTGCAGGGTAAAACTCTCTTATTGCCAAACATACCTTTAATGCGTTCTTGTAGCTTACTTTGCCACTTGAGATGCACTGCACTGAATTTTTAGATATTGATGCGATCTTTGTATAACTTGTAGCCTCTTCGTGTATTAAGTACTCAATGAGCAGCCGTGTCTTTTCCACCAGTTCAACTTGTGTATCTGTATATTTTAAATAACCTTTTAAGTTAAACATTGCGTTGCGTTTATTGCTATCACTTTTGATATAAAATTCTTTGTATTTTTTGGATACTACCAGTGCAGAATCCTCTACCTCTAACTTTTCAGCAGCATATTGCAATGGTACTAATTCTATCTTACTCATCAAATAATCCTTTCTCTACTACTGTATCTTATATACGTTTCTTAGCTATCTCAAAGTAGTTCTCATCAAGCTCTATACCTATAAAGTCACGACCTAAGTTTTTGCAAGCAACTCCAGTAGTACCGCTTCCCATAAAAGGGTCTAATACCACTTGCCCTTCATCTGTGAATTTAGATATTAAGTATTCCATCATATCAACTGGCTTCTCTGTTGGGTGTAAGTTGTTACCTGTTCTTTTAAATTTAAAAATATTAGGGTCTCTTTTTCCATTGATAAGTCTCCTTCCTTTTTGGAAGAACAAAACAAATTCTACCTTTGGTGCAAAATCTCCCTTTAGGTCACCCATGCTTGTGTTGTTCTTCTCCCATACTAAAATATTTTTTAGTTTAAATTTTTTCTCTATCGCTTGTTTGAATATGTCTATATTGTGGAAGCTACTAAACATATAGTGAGCTGTATTATTATTAGAAACACTGTAGCACTTATCAATGAAGTCATCTACCCATTCAAGACTAGAGTCATTAGCTATCTCATTGTGTTTGTCTTTTCTGTAATTAGACTGAAAACTCATTCCATATGGGGGGTCTGTAATAATTGCATCTACAACCACACCCTTAGCTATCAACTCGTCCATAATCAATAGTGCATCACCTCTATATAATTCTATTTTACTCATCTATCAATCCTTTGCTGTTATTTTTTATTATTTTTGTATTATTAATCAGCATAATCTACCTCGTAAACAGATTTTATTATCTCATGTTTTGGTATTT
>JGI10211J14876_10000266_pt1 | contig 21878 bp, 16 predicted proteins | sample Etolagsediment_FD_14876 | JGI IMG/M metagenome (IMG submission 14876)
TGGCTGTATGGATGGCCCTGGCTGCTCGGCAGACTGTGGGTAAGATATTTGCCATCTACTTTCCTATTATGGCATTCGTTGCAATCGGCTTTGAGCACGTCGTCGCCAATATGTATTTTATTCCCGCAGGGATCTTTCTGCACAGCTGGGCGGGAATTGCTGCTCCAGCGGCCTTTGATCCAGCATCCCTCAACTGGATCAGTTTCTTATGGAAAAACATGGTGCCGGTGACGATTGGCAACATCATTGGTGGTGCGGTATTTGTGGGAATGAGCTACTGGGGTGCCTACCTTAGACCGGTTTCTGGGAATAAAATTGGGGCCAGTTCGAAGTAGGGTCTGGAAATAGGGTCAAACCTTTACTATTAACTAAAGATTCTTGCACTACCGCGATGAAAAGAGACGTAGATTCTGCAATAGCTTAATAATGAAAGTTGGTTTGAATTTGCGTCTCACATTGTTTTTCCTGCCACAATCACCTCTTTGTTTATCGCTAATACATTTTATCAATTATAAGCATGATATTTTTATGATAGTCGTGTAGCTTTTTACTACATGTTATTTGTTTTCCAAAAAAGTTTGTAGGGAACGAATTGAAAAGAATGAATTTTTTAGATAAGGAATGTAGGATTGGAACAAAGGGGTATAGTAATGTTGGAAAACGGTTTTTATAAATCCGATTCACTCTTGATGCTTACTGCTATCATTTGGGGTAGCGCCTTTGTGGCGCAGCGAGTGGGAATGAGTTATGTGGGACCGCTCACTTTTAATGGAGTGCGCTTTGCCTTAGGCGCTATAGTGCTGCTGCCATTAGTAAAGTGGCGGAATAAGTACCAGAGGACCACAAGCAGCCTACAGCGAACGAGCTTGGCACAGCAGGGTCTTTGGGGAGGTGTTCTCGCTGGCCTGATACTGTTCTCTGGCGCGACCCTTCAGCAGATTGGCCTGGTGCACACTACTGCAGGGAAGGCCGGTTTTATCACTGGGCTCTATGTGATTATTGTTCCCCTGATGGGGTTATTCTTGGGTCACTGGCCAGGCTGGGGAGGATGGGTAGGCGCTTGTTGTGCTACCATTGGGCTATACTTGTTGAGTGTGACAGAGGTCTGGACTTTTGCCCCAGGTGATTTTTGGGAGTTGTTTGGTGCCTTTTTTTGGGCTGCACATGTGTTGGTGCTCAGTTGGCTTTCTCCAAGAACGGAAAGGATTAAATTGGCCTGCACCCAATATGCAGTGTGCTCTATTTTGAGTCTTCTTGGTGCTTGTTTTACCGAAACAATTACTCTCGATGGTATAAATGGTGCAATCATTCCTATTCTCTACGGTGGTATTCTATCCGTCGGCATTGCATATACCTTACAGGTGGTAGCACAAAGGTATGCTCCCCCTATTCATGCCGCTGTCATTCTTAGTTTAGAAGCCCTATTTGCTGCACTTGCAGGTTGGCTCGTCCTGGGAGAGATGCTATCTCTACGGGGTTTGATTGGTTGTGTGTTTATGTTTGCAGGAATGTTGAGCGCCTTATTATGGTCGTAGATCCATTGTGAATATAGCGTCAGATCTTTATAGACCAGACTCCAGTCGAATAATTTGATCCAAGTGAAATTCATGTGCATTTCATGATGAAATCATATATCAAACCATCAAAATATCAAAAGAGCATTAAAAAAAGGCTTTTTGGGTGATTTTTATGTTGAAATATTCGACTAATCATATTAGGTAGAATACTATTAGTTAATTATTTTACTATTAAGAGAAAGGGGGAAGGAGCATGAACAAGGGAGATTTAGTTGAAGAGGTAGCAAAGGTAGTCAGCACCAAAAAAGAGGCCCAGGCAGCAGTGGATTGTGTTTTTTCAACCATTACCAAGGCATTACAAAAGAAGGATCCAGTTACACTCATTGGTTTTGGGACCTTTAAGGTAGGAGAAAGGAAGGCCAGAACAGGAAGGAATCCACAGACTGGGGCAGAGATCAAAATCAGTGCAAAAAAAGTAGCTAAATTCGTACCAGGGAAAGCATTAAAGGATGCTGTGAAGTAAATTTGCATTAACACAATGCCGAAAGCCCTCATTGGGAGTATGTGCCCTAATGAGGGCTTTTTTAATGGATGATCTTGTATGAATAGGGTCAACTTAAATGCCCTCGGTCCGATCGGTTTCTTATTTCACATTTTTTTCATTTTTAATTGTGTCTGAGTTTGTAAAATGTAAAAATGTAGTATTCTGCTGGTTATTATCCTTTGTGGGGCACGATGGTGAGAATATGAAAGAAGACTTTACTATCAATAGAGTTGGCCAATGCACCTTTAATTCTTCCCTGGATTCAGGGGTCTTTCTTGATGATAATCAAGGCGTTCTCATAGATGCAACACTTTCAGGCCTCCAAACAGGTCAATTGAAACCATATTTTCTTGAAAAGGCTGGCCCAAGAGAGAAGATTTTCTTTAATCCAAAAAAGAGCAGGGCTGCTTTAGTCACCTGTGGCGGACTTTGCCCTGGGCTGAACGATGTTATCAGGGCTATTGTGATGGTCTTGTGGTATCGTTACGGCGTTAGGGAGATAGTTGGGTTACGATATGGTTTCGAGGGGATAATAGCCTCATTCAATCATACACCTGTGGTTCTTACTCCAAAGCTGGTTGAAGACATCCATAAGGATGGGGGAACCATCCTTGGCACATCGAGAGGACCTCAGGATCCAGTCTTAATGGTAGACTTTCTGTTGGAAAGAAAAATAAATATGCTCTTTACTATCGGTGGCGATGGAACTCAGAGAGGTGCATTGGCAATAAGTAGGGAAATAGAAAAAAGAGGTGTTGCTACTTCTGTTATTGGCATTCCCAAGACGATCGATAACGATATCTCCTTCACGGAAAGAACATTTGGTTTTGAAACCGCTGTTGCTATGAGCCAGGCACCCATAAATGGTGCCCACATGGAGGCAAAGGGGGTAAAGAATGGAATAGGAATAGTAAAACTTATGGGAAGAGAATCAGGCTTTATCGCTGCATATGCTACCATTGCCTCAAGTGATGTAAATCTTGTACTTATACCAGAGATGCGTTTTTCCCTGGAAAAGGTTTGCTCCTATCTTGAAGAGCGGATGAGTAGAAAAAAACATGCAGTAATTGTTGTTGCAGAGGGAGCTGGGCAGGAATATGTAGTTCAACAAGGCACCGATGCATCTGGAAATAAAAAACTTGGTGATATTGGACTTTTTTTAAAGACCGTAATCATAGAGTATTTTATAAATCGAGCGATTCCTGTATCGGTAAAATACATAGATCCATCATACATAATACGAAGTGCACCGGCAACCCCAGATGATTCAGTGCTTTGTTTCCAGCTCTCTGAGAACGCAGTTCATGCGGCAATGTCAGGAAGAACTGGTATGGTTGTGGGAGTTTGGAATGGTCATTTTGTCCATATACCAATGCAGATATCTGTCAAGGGGCGGAAGCAGATAGACACATCAGGTCTTCTGTGGCAGAGCGTTCTGGATAACACCGGTCAGCCAAGGAACCTTGCTTGAAAAGGGCAGGGGATAAAGCGATGAATGGAGGGATACCAAATGCAGGGCCAGAAGAAGGCGTTGGAAGATATATTTACGGCCGGAGTTAAGGCTGTAGATCCTGAAAGAGCAGTTCAGAAATATGTTCGACGTCAGGGAAACCAGTTGTTTGTAGGAGATTGCTCTTATATCCTCGATAAATACAGAAGGATTGTTCTGATTGGAGCAGGAAAGGGTACCGCCCCCATGGCAAAGGCCCTGGAAGATATCCTCGGAGAACGGCTGACAAAGGGCCTGATCATCGTTAAATATGGGCATGGGATCCCATTAGAAAAGACGCATATTTTAGAGGCAGATCATCCCATTCCTGATGATGCAGGCCTCAGAGCTACTGAAGAACTTTTAAGGCAGGCGCAGGAATGCACAAAGGAGGATTTGATTTTGTGCGCATTTTCCGGCGGTGGAAGCGCACTTCTTCCGGCTCCTTTATCCCCCATAACCCTTGATCAAAAGCAAGCAACCACTCGTCTTCTTCTTGAATGTGGTGCAACCATAGATGAGATCAACGCAATCAGAAAGCACCTCTCGCGCAGCAAAGGCGGGTGGCTTGCAAAAGAAGCCTATCCAGCTACCATAGTCTCTTTACTGTTGTCAGATGTTATTGGCGATAGATTGGATGTTATCGCTTCTGGCCCCACGGTTCCAGATGAAAGCACCTATAGCGATTGCATCAAAATAATTGACAGATATAAACTCAGTGACAGATTACCAAAAAGTGTGACGGACTATTTTATAAAAGGCGCAGCAGGCGGTTTGCCTGAAACGCCGAAAGCTGGAGATCCTGTATTCTCACGCGTTCAAAACCTTATCGTGGGAAACAATAGGGAATCCCTTTTAGCCGCTCAAGAGCGGGCACTATCACTCGGATACAATACGATCGTTTTGTCATCTCAAATTGAGGGAGAAGCACGAGAAGTTGCTCAGGTCTTTGGTGCAATAGGAAAGGAAATTTCCCAGGCCAACCTCCCAATATCACCTCCTGCCTGTATAATAGCTGGAGGAGAAACAACAGTAACAATCCAAGGCAGGGGTAAAGGAGGCAGGAATCAGGAGTTGGCTCTGGCATGTGCCATTGGTATAGATGGCTGGGGAGGGATTTCTCTGCTCAGTGCCGGAACAGATGGAACCGATGGCCCTACAGATGCAGCGGGTGCCATTGTAAATGGCACTACATGCAAGAGAGCTCGGCAAATGAATTTGCATCCCCGTGACTTTCTTTTAGCTAACGATTCATACACATTCTTTGGATCCTTAGGGGATTTGCTAAAAACCGGGCCCACCCACACGAATGTAATGGACATAATTTGCATGCTCGTGGATACTTGATACTGATTGCTCGTTGCTATCTAAATTGGGCATGTAACATCATATCTTTCGTAATAATTTGCAAGATTACCACTTTTGGTTTTGGATTGTATAGGCGAAGAGGAGGGCTTGATTGTTATGAAAAGTCTACATTGGTCCATTTTTCTGCTATTTATTATCCTTACAGGGTGTGCTGTTGTTCAGATTCCTTTATTTCCCTCTATACAGCCTTTGGAAGAGACGATGCTGGAAGGAAAAGGGCAGGCAAAGATTCTGCTTCTGGATATTTCAGGCATCATTTCAGAGAAGAAAGAGTCAAAAGGCTTAGGATCTTCACAAAAAATTTCCTTGGTGGCTCGGATTAAGGAGGAGCTTCAGAAAGCCGAAGGAGATAGCTCCATAGCTGGCATAATCATCAAGATCAATTCTCCTGGCGGCTCTGTTACTGCGACTGATATTATCTATCATGAATTGATGCAATACAAGAGGCAGGCAGGTGTTAGAATAGTTGCATGTTTGACTGGTACAGCTACATCAGGTGGGTATTATGTTGCCTCAGCTGCTGATGAGATTATAGCACACCCTACCTCTGTTACTGGCAATATTGGGGTAATTGCCATGAAATTTAATGTAGAAAAATTTCTCTCAAAGATAGGGATTCAGGAGGAAACGATAAAATCGGGTGAAAAAAAAGATATCCTGTCTCCATTTAGGCCAAGCACCCCTGAAGAAAAAGATATTATCCAGACAATAATCAATACATTGCATGAGAGGTTTGTAAAAGTAGTGCTTGCTGGGCGCCAGCCTTTGTTAAGCAAAGAAGAGATAGAAAGACTTGCAGATGGCAGAATCTTTACCGCAGATCAGGCATTGGAGGTGAAGCTTATCGACAGGGTTGGCTATTTAGACGATGTGGTGGAGGAAATGAAGAAGTCTCTTGATCTCAAAGAGGCTCGCCTTATTATGTATAATCGACCTGGCAGCTACAAGGGAACTATTTACTCTGGGTTGCCTGATATTTCCCGCAAGGAAATCAATCTTATAGCGATCAATGGAGATGGCCTTTCCTCTATATCCGGAGTACAATTTATGTATCTGTGGAGGCCGTAACGCATGTGAAGGGCACCAGATTTTCTATCCACTCTCTACTCTTATAACTTCTCATCTGCTTTCCTGCCTCGTTGGATATAATTTCTGATTGTACTCTTCCAAATATATCAATTACCACGGACACTTCGTATATTTCGAACGATCTTGGTTATGTCGTCAAGCCAGGATTTTAAATCCTGCGTTGAGCCAACACAGCAGCTCTCTTCTTTGAGCCTTCTCAAGATGTAAACAAAATAAGGCATGACAAAATAGATAAAGGGTCAGTTAAATGGACTGACCCTTTAATTTTTTCTATGGCGTGGACGACGGGACTCGAACCCGCGACCTCCGGCGTGACAGATGTATCCAAATCCTCGACTGGTATGGATTTCAGGGGGTTTAGGTTAATGAATCGTATTAAATTCTATTAAATTGTAATGGCAAAATGCACCCTATACGCACCCAGATAGGGGACATTTTCATTAAGCTAACACAAGGGAAAAATTATTCTTGACATAATAAAACAAATTGTGTTATCCAATCGTTGGACTATTAAATAGACCAACCAATGATTCAACAAATACTCAAATCTCTCACTCCCCCAAAAAAGGAAAGACTTCCTGATACCATAGCATCTCAAATCAAAACTCTGATTTTCTCAAATAATGTAGAAGAAGGGCAGAAACTACCTTCCGAACGCGATCTTGCGGATCAGTTGGAAGTTAGTAGAGTTGTGGTCAGGGATGCCCTGAGATCATTGGAACAATCCGGACTCATTGAGATTCGACCTGGTTCATCGGGAGGAGCCTTTGTAACCTATGATTTATACAAGCCCTTCTATAATTCCATTTACGATCTTTTTCGAGAAGGAAAATTAACCTTGCACCATTTTTACGAGGTCAGAGAAGCGATTGAATGTTGCAGTATCAAACTAGCAGTAAAAATGGTGACTACCGAAGACCTTCGAACACTCCATATGATAAACCGGAAACTAATCGATGACATAGAAGATAAGACAAAGCTCCGTGCGAACAATATGGCTTTTCACCTGGCCATAGCTGATATTTCAGGAAATCCTTTGATAAAAATGATGGTTCAATCTTTGATTGAACTGTTAAATACGCTCTATCCCGAATCAGGCCAGCCTTCAGAATATATTAGAAACACCTACCAACGCCACGAGGCTATCATCCAAGCATTGAAAGAGAGAAATGGTGAACAGTGCGAAAAACTGATGGCTATTGATACGGAATACACGAAAAAACTTGTCTTTTGAGGGAAAGTAATAAGGACAACTCATCCATGATTCTCTGTTCTGATAAACGGAGGTATGGTGGTTGCCACGTCATCCGTTGGCCCCTGCCTGTTGTGCCTAGATTCAATAGGCTTGTTACCTCCCAGACTCCCTGGAGGCGGAAGATATCCGGCAATCGCTTTAACGTTTATTAACTACTTAAAAAAGGAGGAGGGAAAATGGGAAAGAAAAAATCTTTAACATCAACTGGTTTTCTTTGTCTCTTAGTAACTCTGGTAACCGTTCTTCTCGCTATGGGGGTTTCCAGTCCGGCTGTAGCTCAGGAACGATTTGATATTGATATATCTACCCTTCCGGCTGGATTCTCCTCATACATTATGGGGGTAGCCATGGCAGAGGTGATCAATAAGAACAGTACGTGGTTGCATGCTACCGCCATGGAGGGCCGGGGTCCTGCCGAGCATATGAAAACGCTGGTTAAGAAGCCCCAAAAGAGAAAAAATTACCTGTTCTTTAATACTCCCTGGGATATCTGGGAGGCAAAACATGGATGGGGCGCATATAAGAAGTTCCCTTTTAACTATGATGAATTCCGTTTCGTCTCCATTCTGGGAATAGCCGGAAATGGGCTCTGTACCTTGGATCCAAATATAAAAAGCTTGAGGGACCTGGTAGGCAAAAGGGTGATTTTCGACTCTGCTCCGGGTAAAAGCCGCCAAATGACATTTACTGGTATACTAAAAGAGATGGAGATTCCGTTAAACAAAATTAAGTATCAATACTCTACAGGAAAAATGGCTGCAGATACCATTAGAGATGGACTGGTCGATGTGATATATACCGGCCATGTTCTAAAAAAGCTCCCCAATACATGGTCCAATAGCCCTTTCCAGGCTGAATTGGTCGCCACGAAAAAGGTATATTTCATCTCTCTTGATATGGAAACTGTGAAGGCCTATAAGGCAGAAACAGGACACCCCTTAGGCGTGGTTATGGTACCGCCGAAGATGCTGAGCCCCTATCAGACCGAACCGAACGGCATCCTAATTAAACCTTTAGGTTTTTGTGCTCACATCAGCATGCCCGATCGGGTGGTAAACGAAATCTGCAGAGTGGTGTACGAAAATGCCCATCGGTTCAAGGAATATAACCCCATAGGCGCGATCATTACCAAGGGTACATTGGCTTCCCTGAGCATACCTGAGGGGGCGTACCATCCTGCTGCAGTCAAGTTCTTTAAGGAAAAAGGCATCGAGATCACCGGCTTCGATGTCCGTTGAGAGTCTAATGCTTTATCTTCTTTCGAGGAAGTGAAGGCACGGTGTTTCTTTTACGGGCTTCGCGAAGGCAAATTTAAGACTTTCGCGGAGCCCTACACTGATTCACGCAAAATAGGATCTTGCCATAGAGTTGCGGGATTAAGCTCTTGCTGCAAAGAAAAAGGTAACTCGATTCCCCACACAAAGAGATCACTTTTGTGTCTCTGAAGCTCGATTGATTTAGCACGGTAAGGATCTCCAGAGGCAATGCACAAAATAGGGGACAGGTTTTCCGCAACGGTGCCTTTCTTAACATCGAAAATCGTCGTCCTTTTTTGACAAAGAGAGAAAGAGAAATGGATGGATTGGTAAAAGAGATCCGGGAAAATAAGGCCTATATCTTGGTGGTGATTCTTGGTTTAGCAATGGCCCTTTACCACCTGGCATCTACCCAGGTGTTGCTCCAGGCAGCCAAAGCCCATTTTAATACCCATCTAGGCTTCTGCTTAGTACTGTTGTTTGTAGGAGAATTCGCGGCCAATAGGGATAAATTTCGACGTCTCTGGCCTTTGATTCTGGCTTTGTTGGCCCTGATTTCTACCGGATATGTGCAGCTTTTTTGGCCGGAATTGGAAAATAGGGCCTACTTTAACACCAATCTGGACCTCGTGTTAGGGGTTATACTGATTTTTCTGGTTCTGGAGGCAACCCGCCGGGACTTTGGCATCGTGCTCCCCATAATCACCCTGCTTATTGTCCTCTATCCCTTTGTGGGCAGATCGTTTCCAGAGCCTTTTCGGTGCCAGGCCTTGGATCTTGACCAGACCATTTCTAATCTCTCTATAGGGATTCAAAATGGCATATACGGCATCGTTTTGCCCACCTCTGCCAATTTCATTTTCTTATTCGTCTTATTCGGAGGAGTTTTACAGGGCCTGGGGGGGACTAAATTCTTCATGTTACTCGCACGGGTTGTCGCGGGCAAGATGCAAGGGGGCCCCGGCATGATGGCTGTGATGAGCAGTTCCCTTGTTGGATCGATAACTGGAAGCGCCGCCGCAAATGTGGCTATCACGGGGTCCTTTACCATACCGCTCATGAAAAAAGTGGGTTACAAACCAAAATATGCAGCTGCCATCGAGGCGGCGGCCTCGAATGGGGGGCAGATCATGCCTCCTGTTATGGGTATTGTAGCATTTGGCATGGCGGGTATCACCGGAATACCCTATTTGACGATTATTCTTATGGCGGTAATCCCCGCCTTACTCTACTTCTGGGCTGTAGGCTTATATGTTTATTTTCGAGCAGGACAATTCAAAATCACAGCAATGAGTGAAGAGAAGGTCGAGATGAGAGAGCTACTCTTTTCGATGCCCTCCTTCATTACCCCTTTCATCGTTATCCTGGTCCTTTTTTTAAACGGCTATAGCGTTATGTATGTTGCTTTTTGGGCTATTATGAGCTCGGTGATTGTATCATTTTTGAAAAAAGATCGTCCCTCCCTTGGTCAAATTATTCAAGGCTTTGTGAGGGGTGCCAGGGCAGGTGCAGGAATAGGAGCATCTGCAGCCTGTGTGGGGCTCATTATGGCCACTGTTACCATGAGTGGTGTGGGCGTAAAGCTTTCCTCTGGCATACAGGCATGGAGCGGGGGATATCTTTTAGTCGCATTGATCATCATTGCAGGGGTATGTGTCCTCATGGGTTTTGGCGGGCCTTCTCTAACGGCGTATTTCATCGTATCCATGTTTGCTGCTCCAGCCTTGGTGAAAATGGGTATAGGCTTTGAGCAGGCGCATTTTTTCGTCATGTTTTTCGCTGTCTTCGCATTCCTGACGCCACCTGTTGCCTTGGTTGCTCTTATTGCATCAAAGCTGGCAGATGCCTCGTACATAGCATCTGCTATTGAAGCCACAAAGGCAGCGATAGGAGGTTTCATCATTCCTATCATGTTCATATATTGTCCCATATTACTGCTACAGCCTCAAGAACCGCTGGGGGCAGTTATGGGCATTATTGCCGGTGTCGCATGTTTATTCGCTCTGGAGGTGGCATTTGTGGGTTACTATCTTGTGAACTGCAATGCACTGGAAAGGCTTTTGGCTGGTGTGGGGGGATTGTCGTTGTTGATATTTTTTATAGTTAAAAGTCCAATCCTATTTTTTGCGGGATTGATTCTGTGCGTACTTCTAACCCTCTTGCAATGGAAGAAGAAAACTGTCCGCGCAAGCGAAGGGGATTTACAGGTAGAACAAACTTAAAACCCAGGGAGGAAGTAAATTGGGATTCAAGCACATTTATTTTGATGAGAATGTTTGTGATGGGTGCAACATGTGTGTCGAGGTCTGTATGTGCGATGTGTTTGCGCCCAATCCGGAAAAAGGTGAGCCACCTCTTGTTCTGTATCCTGAGGAATGCTGGTTTGGCGGGTGCTGTATCTCACAGTGCCCACATCAGGATGAAGGGGCTATCAAGATCATCACCCCATTCCAAATGAGAGGTTCGTTCAAGTAGTAACAAAGCATAACCATTCAGGTAGTGATGCGGTGAAAAATCTGAGGAGCAAGAGATGACGAAATTAAAAGTCATACCTGTTGAAACCGATGTCCTGGTCATCGGCGGGGGTCTGGCAGGATGCATGGCAGCGATTAGAGCGAGTGAGGAGGAAGGGATTAGGATTACTTTGGTAGACAAGTCTAATACCATCCGAAGCGGTTGCGCTGCTTCTGGAATAGACCACACATGGGCCTATATCCCTCCGGTGCATGAGAAGATGGACTATACTATTGACGATATGGCAGAGGATCATCGCCAGGGAACGGCCTACGGCTTTTTCAGAAGAGATCTTTTCTTTCTGGTTGCCGGTAGCAATTTTGACCGAGTGCTGGACCTGGAACAATGGGGTATCAACTTCAGGTATGAGGATAGCAAAGTCCCAGGAAAATTCAGGATCGTGCCCCAGTTTCATAGCGTACCCACCTCTTTTAACTTTGACGGGAAACCGTTGAAACCGACCCTTACGCAAGAGGCGAAAAGAAGAGGGGTCAATATCATTAACCGGGTGCAGATGACTGATTTAATTACTAACGATGGCCAGATATCAGGGGCAGTGGGCGTCAATATACGTACGGGTGATATCTACTTTTTTAAGGCCAAGGTGGTGATTTTATCAAGTGGTAGGTCGAACCGGTTGAGTCGCAATCCCACGGGCTTCGACTTTAATACGCGGATGCCCTCGCCCATGAGTGGTGACGGCACCTCTATGGCCATCCGTGCTGGTTTGCCTATAGTAGGAATTGAATTCTTAAGTAATATTCTTGGATTGGGTGCGTGTGGTAATTACAATCCAAATTATGGCGATCCTCGGAATACGGTTCAGCCGGCTGCCCGCGTTGTTGATGGGGAGGGAAATCTCCTTGTTCCCAGAACTTATTTCTATGATTGGGAAAGCCTGGGCAAAGAAAAATGGACGGAGGAAGTCAGGCGGACATGGTTAGAAGAAAGGAAGGTGTGGCGTGGCATGAGACCCACTCTGATCAAGAAGCACGCCGAGGGTGGCGGCCCATTCTACCTGGATTTCAGTGAGGCCACTGATGAGGAAATCGCATATATCGAATGGTCTATAAAGAACGAGGGCAAGGGTACTCAATTTATGCGTTATTTTCAGGATGAAGAAGGAGCCAGTTTAAAGGAAAATATGCAGGAGTATGCGGGATTGTGGCCCCGTGAAATATCGGGCACAGCTGCTAAGGGATTATGGGTAGACAAAAACTTAGAGTCAGGCATCAAAAACTTGTTTGCTGCTGGTGATGAGGTGGCCGGACTTCCGTGGCAGGCATCTTCAGGCGCATTTACTCAGGGTTGGTATGCCGGGGAGATGGCCTCAAAACGGGCCAGGGCACAAAAGACTTTCTTGCCCGTAAGCCAGGACACGGTGAAAGCTCGAAATAAAATGTGTACCGAAATATTAAATCGCACACAGGGGTTTTACTGGAAAGAGGTGGAGATCGGGGTCCAGAGCCTCATGGACTTTTACTGCGGTGACGTTCGCAGCGAGTTGATGTTGAAGCGAGGACTAGAGAGGCTGGAAGATGCTAAGAAGGCTCTCTTGAAGGCCGAAAATCCCCATGAACTGGGAAGGTGCCTGGATGTGAAATCCATCATTGATAATGCTGAATTGGTCTTGAGATCCTCTATGGAGAGAAAGGAGAGCCGACCAATTCCTTTTGGTTTTCGCAGGGCAGACTACCCTGAGCAAGATGATGAAAACTGGAAGATCTTTTTGGCCATCCGGAAAGATGAGAACGGAGAATTTAAATTCGCTAAGCTCCCCACTGATGGATAGATCAGAGGGGTTACTGATAGAAAGGTGGGCAATCATCAGAGGGATCTGGCATTTAATGGATAGACGACCATCACAGAAAACGGAGTAATGTATGGATTGGAATAAATTAGTTCAAGAACACGGCATACCTGAATGGCCGTATCCGATAGAATACGGTAAAAAAACCGAGGTAGATACGGAGGTGCTTGTTTTGGGTGGAGGTATAGCGGGATGCTGGGCTGCTATCAGTGCTGCTAGAAAAGGTGTTAAGGTTGTGTTGGTTGAAAAGGGAGCCACTATAAGAAGTGGCGGTGGAGGATCAGGCTGTGATCACTGGATAAACACACCCCACCCGAATTCTACCGTTACTGCCGAAGAGGTCGTCGACTGGGAGCTCGAGTATACCGGAGGCTATACTAATGCGATTTCACGGTATATTGCTGCCAGGGAGAGTTATGAAACCCTGCTGGAACTGGAACAGATGGGGGGAAAGATCAGGGATACCGAAGATGAATTCAAGGGAGCCCCGTTCCGGGATGAGGAAACCAAGTTCCTATTTGCCTATGATTATAAAAGCAAGATCCATTTTCGTGTGTGGGGCAGCACCTTTAAACCAGCCCTGTTCAACGAGTGCAGGCGGCTGGGTGTCCACATCTACGATAGGGTTATGGCCACGAGCCTGCTCACGGAGGAAGGTAAGGTAGGGGAAAGGGTTGTGGGTGCAACAGGCCTCAATGTGCGGACAGGTGAGTTCCTGATTTTCAAGGCCCCAGCGGTGATCGACTCCATGTCCAGACACCAGCGAAATTGGTGCTTTTCAACCGAACTCAGGGGGATCTCAAATTTCAGACCCCCTCAGATAGTGGGCGACGGCCATGCAATGGCCTGGAGGGCAGGTGTGGAGTTTACCATGATGGAGAAATCAAGACCTACCTCATTTGGCAGCGGTGATGTTTTTCCACACTATGGCCATGGAAACCCGCTTAATACCTGGTTTCCCTGCACTATGGTGGATGCCTGTGGAAAAGAGATCCCCTATATGGATCGAGACGGGAAAGTGCTGAAGACCGAACAAGGGCGCAGTCTGCCAGCGCCAGGCCAAAAATTTTTAGGTGAGCGAACGAGTGCTTACAAACACAAGAGGCCAGAACTGACTCCGGATCTTCAGGAGCGTGTGAGAAAAGGGGAATTTGTCCTGCCCCTGTATGCAGATTTGTCCAGGATGTCTGAGCATGAACGGAAGGCCATCTGGGGGCTCATGGTGGGGGAGGAAGGAAGGACTAAGATCCCCATTCTCCAGACCTATACAGAGGCAGGATTTGATCCACGTAAAGACCTCCTTCAGAGTTACATGCTTCTGGGAAGCGACCCCATGAGAGGAAGTGTTCGTCCTCAGGATAGAACCGGAGGAGAAATCGGTGATGCAGGCGGGCCAGTTGTAAACTGGGATCTCATGACCAACCTCGAAGGTTTCTATGTGGCTGGGGACGCCCTGTTTGCAGCAAACTACCACTATCATGCTGCTACCACCGGGAGATACGCGGGTAGAAAAGCAGCAGAATATGCCGTGAAGGTGGGTGCGCTATCAATCTTTCGGGGGCAGGTTGAGCAAGAAAAAACCCGCGTATATGCGCCACTGGAGGGCAGCAGCGAGATTGAATGGAAAGAGCTGAATGCAGCGATGTGCAGGGTCATGCAGAACTATTGCGGGGAATATAAGAATGAGGAGCTTTTGAAGATTGGTTTGATCTGGCTTGAAGATCTGAAAAAAAATGAAGGCCTCCGAGTGTGTGCTGATAACCCCCATAAACTGATGCGCACTCTAGAGGTGTTTAATATCCTCACCTGCAATGAGATCATACTTCATTCCTCCTGGGCACGGAAGGCCAGCAGTGGATATCTGGACTTTTTTCGTCTGGACTACCCCGAAATGGATCCGCCTGACTGGCAAAAGTGGGTCACTGTCAAACGAGAGAACGGAACTGTGAAAACCAGAGAGCTACCTATAGATTTCTGGGGGCCCTTGAAAGAGAACTACGAGAAACATCGCTGAGAACGGTTTCAAGGAGAAAATTGATGACGAAAAAAAGGGTGTATGCTTTTCCTAACCGGTGTACTCCGGTTAGTCCAGTGATATTTAACCCGGATATTTGTAACGGATGCAACACCTGTGTAGATGTATGCCAGGTGGATCTCCTTATTCCCAATCCTGAAAATGGAAAACCCCCTATCGTCCTCTATCCAGAGGAGTGCTGGTACGGAGGGTGCTGTGTAGCTATGTGTCCTAAAGCCGGTGCCATTAGACTCAACCATGCCCTCCCGCAGCGGGTGCGCTGGAAGCGCAAGGAAACAGGTGAACATTTCCGGGTTTAGCCGGCAAAGAGATCTAGAGCAAGAGAGCAATCCTCAGCAGCAGGTTGAATAGAGCTGGCTTTTTCTTTAAAGATTGATACTCAAAAGGCTTTTATCTGGATCTGTCATTTTTTGTAGACCTTGCATAGAATCCCTCGCAGACTGGTACTTCCTAACTCTTTGTTGTAAGGAGGGGTATCATTGGTGAGGATATTTATGTTTGACTCTTTCCAGCCGTATTGTTGATCTGCTCCCTTTTCTGGAAACCACCACGCATAATCTACACCCACTACCCTGGGATCTATATCATCCGACAACGCTGCTTTCTGCTGTATCCTGCCTCTTTTCGTGGCGATCCATACCCAGTCACCCTCGTTGATCCCTAATTCGGCCGCGATATCCGGGTGTATGTAGACAAGGGGGTCGGGGTGCTGGGCCCGCAGTGTCTTTACCTGCCTTTGCCCAGAGTGCCGGTAATATTCGGACTTCCACGAGGTAAAGATTAGAGGGTACTCTTTGGCTAATTCTGGATTGCTATAGGGTGTCTCCGGAGGTTCGCGATAGATCGGGAGGGGATCAAAATCCCAGTCTCGGAGACGATCGGAGAAGAGCTCCACTTTTCTCGAAGGGGTGTTGAAACCCTTGGCCTTGTAATGGTAATAGTCTTTATCTCCAGATAGCGCTCCTCTTTCCCTAAATTCATCAAAGTCGATGCCCATGGGCTTCAGGATTACATCCAAAAAATCCCTTTCATCCTCCCAGAAGTACTCCCCCAGGTCCATCTTTTTTGCCAGCTCATTTAATATCTTAAAATCCGGCCAGCATTCCTCAATTTCAGCCACCTTCTGCTGGATTTGGGCAACCGGATAGTAGGGTGGATTGACAATACTATCGAACTCCAGGAAACTAGCCGAAGGCAACACAATATCTGCCAGGGCAGCAGTCGGTGTTATAAACAGGTCGGCGACAACCAAACAATCAAGTGCCATGAGGGCATTGAAGGTCTCTTTTGCATTGGGATAAGTCACCAGTACGTTAGCCCCTTGGATATAGGCCATTCGAACAGGATACGGTTTTCCCTCTGATATTGCCGTAATGACTGCAGGGGGATGAGCATACTGATAGAAGGGTGCGAAGTGTGCATCTGATCCTAGCCTTACCCTTTTTTTCTCCTCAGGGAGCATATCATCCAGCGATAACTCTGGGGCATACCGATCAGGAATAGGCAGGGGTTTCTGGAAGACCTCACCGCCGGGGACCGAGAGGTTGCCTGTCAGGGCCTTTAAGATGGATATGGCTCGCATTGTCTGAAAGCTGTTTATTGTATGTTCAAAGGCATTTCCCATCTGAATGCACGCTGGGCTCGTGCTTGCATATACCCGTGCCATGTTTTTTATCGTGCCTTTTTCCACCCATGTGATCTTCTCAACCCTCTCAGGTGAATAGTCTTCGATATGCCTTTTGAGCTTATCGAAACCAACAGTCCATTCATTAACAAAGAGTTTATCATGCAGCCCCTCGTTAATGACCACATGTATCATGCCCAATGCCAAGGCCAAGTCACTCCCGGGACGCAATCGGACCCATATATCTGCCTGCCGAGTCAGCTCGGTTTTCCTCGGATCAATGACGATAAGCTTTGCTCCGTTTTTGCTGGCGTCCAGAGTCTTTTGATATTCAGCTATTTTTGGCTTGTTTGAGGCCCACACCATGATACAGCGAGGCGGATAATCATAATCTGCACAGGGATTATACCCGAAAGTCATTATTGATCCGAATTTCCGTGGCAGAAAGCAGACGTGCCCCATGGATGCCAGATTTGGTGTACCGAAGACATTGGCAAACCTCCTGAGAAAGGTCTCTTGAAGTCCTTTGGCAGCCCCCTGGCTAAAGACAACCGACTCTGCCCCTGAGTTCTTTTTGGTGGATCTCAACTTCTCAGAGATTAATCCCAGGGCCTCATCCCACGAAATCCTCTGCCATTTCCCCTCACCCCGGTTTCCTTTCCTTTTGAGGGGATATCTAAGCCGTTCAGGGTGGTAAAGAAATTCAAGAGAGCTGAGTGCCTTTTTACACAACAGCCCCCTATTGACTGGGCTTTCTGGATCACCTTCTATCTTTACCGCTTTACCGTTGTCCACATGAACAAGAATGCCACAACCAGCATAGCAGAAACCACATGTGCTTTTTATGATTTTCATAAAATTCTCCTGTACCATACCTTATCTTCCTGACTTACTGGTATAAAAGATTTTGACGTGATTGTCATCTGTATTTCTCAGGGGCAGTTAAGGGTGATTTGTCCATCAGGCTTTTTGAAGTCTAAGCGAAACATCTTAATGGTGGAAACGATCCCGAGCGAATGGACGGGAAATCTATGGTTTTCCCGTCAGTCCTGACGGGACGTTCTAGCCAGATTATCAATATAATCCTTGCTTTTTCTGGCTTTGATTTCCCTTTCCTACTTCATCGCCGTAGCTCGATCATGGTGTTCTTCTGAATAAACTAATTCCCATGCTATCTTATGTTTTGTGTAACTTTATCGCCCTTGATTATGGTGTTCAAGTCTGGCTGAAAGATTTTGTGTAGAACCTATATAATAGCTCCGATCTTTCAAGCTCTTGATAATATAAACAAAGAAAGCCATGATATAAAAAGCCTGCCACCAAAAGGCAACAGGCTTTGAGAAATGGCGGGGACGACGGGACTCGAACCCGCGACCTCCAGCGTGACAGGCTCCTGTACCCAATTCATAAATTGCAATAAAATCAATTAATTATAATTATTCCAAAGGATTACTGCGTGAATATTTGCGGGGGAAAACAGTAAAAAACCATAAAAAACAAGAATTTTGTCACACAAATTCTCGCAAAATTTCCCGCGGTGGTATGCTTCCTCTTGAACGTAAAAAACCTCATTGCCATCTGCCCCAAAAAATACCGGCATCCTCAGCCCCAAACTTCATTAAGCTATCAACTCTTTCTCCCGCCAAATTTGGGAAATATATGCATCCCCTCTCTTGTAATTCGCTACATAACCAAAATCAAAAGCCTTTATCCACGCAAAATTTAAAACTTCCGTGAATTCTGCAACGCTTCCAGGGTATATCGAGCAGCCACGAATTCAAGGTGCTGGTACTTCATATCCCCGTATTCGGTTCAGCAACCTCCCATTTGCTGAAACATCAACCTCCATTCTGCCGCTAATGAATCAACGAAACCTTTAGATTAAGTGAAGTTTTAATCCTGTGGGGGTTACATGCATGTTTGAAAACATTAAGAAGCGTGATGGAAGAGCCTTTGAGTTCGATTCATCAGAGATCACATCGACGATTGCCAAGGCAGCAAAGGCAACCTGTGAATTTGGGGAAAGTGAAGCGAAAAGACTCACACTCAGGGTTTTAACCTTGGCCCATGAATTCTGTCTTGGCTCCATTCCAGAAGTGGAAGAGATATAGGACATTGTAGAAAGGGTACTTTTTAAATCTCCCTTTTATGAGACTGCCAAGGCATATATCCTATATAGGCAGCAGCATGCCCAGATAAGGAGTATTGCAACCAAGGCAAAGGCTGGTGGAAAGTGCACCCCCAAAACATCTCAGATCGGCTTTGGGACAGGTCGTCAATTTTTTCTATACACTACAGGGTGAGGCAGCCGGTGCCCAGGCACTCTCCAACTTTGATACGCTCCTTGTGCCCTTTGTGCGCTATGTCTGGAATACATTGAGGTAAAGCAAGCCCTCCAGGAATTTGTCTTCAACATCAATATCCCGACCCGGGTCGGCTTCCAGACACCATTTACCAATATAACCCTGGACCTTTGTGCATCCTCCGTCTTGAAAGACTATCCGGTGATCATAGGGGGTGCTGAACGCAAAGAGTTCTATGCAGATTTTCAGCTAGAGATTGATATGATCAACAAGGCATTTGCCGAGGTCATGATGGAAGGCGATGCAAAAGAGAGGGTTTTTACGTTTCCCATACCGACATATAATATCATGGCTGGATTTGACTGGGAAAACCCAAATCTTGAAATGATCTGGAAGATGACAGGCAAATATGGGATCCCCTATTTTTCCAATTTTGTCAACTCTGACATGTCCCCTCTGACATGTCCCCTGAAGACGCAAGATCCATGTGTTGCCGGCTGCGTCTTGATAACAGCGAACTTTTTAAAAGGGGAGGTGGCCTATTTGGGGCATATCCCCTGACAGGATCAATTGGGGTGGTAACCATAAACCTGCCACGGATAGGGTATCTTTCTGAAAATGAGAATGACTTCTTTGAACGCCTCAAAAAGATGGTACTTCTTGCAAAGGAGAACCTCTCCATAAAAAGGAAGGTGCTTGAAAGATTCACAGACAAGGGTCTTTATCCCTACTCAAGGTTTTATCTAAGAAAAATAAAGCAGGGTAAAGAGTTTTACTGGGTGAATCATTTCTCCACCATTGGGATTATAGGAATGAACGAGGCCTGCCTCAATTTCCTGGGTACAAATATTGGAAGTGAACCAGATATAGAGTTTTCGCTCAAAGTCATGGATTGTATTCGTGACATCATTGCAGAAATACAGGAGGAAAAAGGGGATATCTTCAACCTGGAGGCGACACCGGCAGAAGGCACCTCATATCGCCTTGCAATCCGTGACAAAGAAAGATTTCCAAAAATCCTCTGTGCCAACGAAAATGAATACCGGAAAGGTGCAGCCCCCTTCTATACCAACTCCACCCAGCTACCTGTAAGCTTCACGGATGATCTCTTTGGAGCACTAGATCTCCAAGATGACCTGCAAACAAGATATACAGGCGGGACAGTCCTCCACATGTACCTGGGAGAACAGCTCGGTAACATTGAGGCCATAAAGGGGCTTATCAAGAAGGTGGTGACCAATTACCGGCTCCCGTATTTCACGCTCACTCCAACCTTTAGCGTGTGTGCCTCCTACGGCTACCTGAATGGCAGACAGGAGAGGTGCCCTGTTTGTAATAAAGAGACCGAAATCTATTCAAGGGTTGTTGGCTACTTGAGACCAATAAAACAGTGGAATAACAGCAAGCAAGCCGAATTTAGCATGAGAAGGGTCTTTAAGGTAGCTTAATCTGTCCATAGGACCAATAAAAGTATACTCATGAGATTAACAATTTTAGGAGGATCAAGTCAAAGAGGAGTGAAGAATGAAAAGGATAGGAATTTGCAATAATAAAGGAGGAGTGGGGAAAACTACAATTTGCTTCTGTCTTGGGGGGCATTGGCCGAAATGGGTAAAAAAATATTGCTTGTGGATATGGATCAACAGGGATCCTTAAGCTCTTCCTCCCTTCCCGATATCCACCAACTCCCAACTGTAATCACAGATACCTTTCTGGATGATCAAAAGTCAATTAAAGAGGCGATCATAAAAACAAACTTTGAAACCATCGACATCGCTCCAGCTAACCTCAGTCTGGGGAGAATAGAGGATGAGCTTCTCTCGGAGCGGGACTCCCATTACTACCTTGCTGACAAGCTTGAGGAGATCCAGGAGGAATATGACATTATTTTAGTGGACGCACCTCCTAACTTGGGTCTTGCTACATGGTCTGTGCTCACCGCCTCGGAAGGAGTAATCATCCCCCTGGAGGCTCAGGACTATAGCGTAAAAGGTACAGGCTGCGTGCATGGAGTCATAGAGAAGGTAAGAAAAAGGGCCAATCCCAACCTTACCATTCTTGGCTACATCATCAATCGCTGACTTTCCAGGCCTATAACTATATGAGTCCCGATGAAAATATCTCTCCAATTCAGACTCCAGTCTGACCTTGACTACCGTTTGAGCAATCAGATCAGCCACCGTTGGAATTCCCAATGGCCTCTTCCTTCCGTCTGGCTTGGGAATATCTACTCTTCGCACAGGCGGTGGCAAATAACTACCTGATGACATCCGATTCCAGAGCTTGTAAAGATTGTTTTTCAGATTCTTCCCAAACTCCTCCATTGATACATCATCTACTCCTCCCGCAGTACCTTTGTTCGCCTTTACTCGCTTATAGGCTTCCCAAACTTCCCGCTTAGAAATACAAAATGGCTTCGCTTTACTCAGTGGCTCATCCCAAAAATTGGTTGGCCAGATCATAAAACCGGACAATGCAACCCCTTCGCTCCATCCCCATCATAGAGACTTCATTACTACTACGAGCTGCTCTGCACCTGTGCGCCGCACCAGCAGTTTCACTCTTATGGGACCTCCACTTGAGCCTTTCCCTTTATATCGACACTACAAGTTCCCACGTTCCACACAAGAGCCTAGATCAAGGTCACGCCGCCTTTATGCCTAGCACCACTCAGGCAGTAAACAGGTTCCCCCTGAGCTTGTCCCGGAGTTCTGCTAGCCCCCAGTTTTGATGCTGAAGAAAGAACGCCTTCGACATCTCGTCAGCGGTTTGTTTACGCTCGTCTCCTTGATCCATCCCTGCCACAGTCCTATGCCATGACTTTTCCTCAACGCTCACCACCTTGGCTCTTTACCACACAGCTTGAGGTGGTTTGGAGTCTGCTCCTGTAAGCCGACTCCGAGGGACCTACCCTCATCTCCTGTGCAGTTACGCACACTCTATAATAAAGTGCGCTCGTGGCGCACTATCAGATGCTATCATACCAAAAGATGACATAACTGCCTTAGAATATATCAAAAACCTGACCGATAAAATGACTGATGTCGTTAAAGATTCAGGGATTAAGCCAGCTA